>Ga0118677_10002003_pt1 | contig 41922 bp, 36 predicted proteins | sample AliMusrvi5mmetaG_FD_86154 | JGI IMG/M metagenome (GOLD analysis project Ga0118677, IMG submission 86154)
GTGGAAAAGTCGGAAAGGAGGGTGTGGAAATGAGCCCGTCATGAGGACTGGGTGGCTCACTTTTCACGACCGAAAATGGCTCAGTTTGAAAAGACCGTTGACAAGGCCCTGGAACATGATCGCTGGTTCCGCAGTCAGGTGGAGGCTGCGCTGACCGAGGCGGACAAGCCGGAAACCGTTTTTACGCCCCACGCCGCCGTCCGTAAACAGTGGGCCGCCAAACGCCAGGCGCTGGCAAAACGAGCCGGGAAGTCTGAAGCATGAGGCTGGAGTGGCTTGCCCAGGCGCTGCATGATTTTGATGAGATCATTGACTACATCGCCAAAGACAGTCCTGTAGCTGCTATGGAGCAGGGGGACAAAATCGAACGCCAGGTAGCCGGGCTGCTTGATAACCATCTTCTGGGGCGTCCGGGCAGGGTAAAGGGAACGCGGGAGTTGGTAATTGCCCGCACTTCTTATATCGGTTGCCTATCGAGTCAAAAAGGGGTCGATCCAGATTCTCCGGGTTCTTCACGGCGCACGTCTCTGGCCCGAAGGGTTTTGACCGCTGCCCATCTTCAAGTCAGTACCCAGCCGTACAAGATTGCCTTTTCGCACAGGCTTTGAGTAGCACGTTTGCAAGATGCATCTAGCAAAAATACTAGACTTGTCTAGCAAATAACGTATAATGCATCCATGACTAAAATATATGAACGATCCTTTGTGGTGCAACTGGAGCAACGACTTTCTGTCGGTCAGCCACTTATTCAGGTGCTGGTCGGCCCGCGTCAGGTTGGAAAAACAACCGGTGTAAAGCAACTTCTGGCCCGATATCCTTACGCCACTCATTATGCCAATGCCGATGATATTTTGACCACTGATCGCACCTGGCTTCTGGAGCAGTGGCAAAAAGCCGTACTCTCAGGCAAAAAGACGCTTCTGGTGATTGACGAGATTCAAAAGGTTCCAAACTGGTCGGAAACGGTTAAATCCTTATGGGATAAAGCGCCCAAGGCATTGCGGGTGATCATTTTAGGCTCAAGTTCTTTGCAGTTGCAGAAAGGTCTTACAGAAAGTCTTGCCGGGCGTTTTGAATTAATACGCACCCATCAATGGACGTACGATGAGTTGAAGCACGCTTTCAAATATGATCTTGACCGCTATCTGACGTATGGCGGCTACCCGGGCGCCGTCGCCTATGAAAATGATTTCGACCGATGGTATGCCTATCTGAAAGATTCTATTATTGAGGCAGTTGTAGGTAAGGATATTCTGCTCAACCATAAGGTGGGCAACCCCGCTCTTTTTCGCCAGGCATTTGAGATTTTGTGCCGCTACCCGGCGCAGGAGATAAGTTACACAAAACTGCTGGGGCAGCTTCAGGACAAGGGTAATACGGATTTAGTCAAATATTATATCGAGCTTTATTCTGGCGCATTCCTCATTCATCCGCTGGAAAAATATTCGGCTAAAAATTATCTGTCCCGCGGCTCAAGTCCCAAGATGCTTGTTTCCTGTCCTGCTTTATACACTATGCATGAAGGTCCGCATGTTCTTACCGATCCTGAAAAACGGGGAAGGATTTTTGAGGCTGCGGTAGGTGCCCAGCTTTTACAGCTTCCGGGAGATTTGTATTATTGGCGCGAGAAGCAAAAAGAAGTTGATTTTATTTATAAGTATCAGGGGCTGATTTATGCCGTGGAGGTCAAATCCGGCCGCCGCAAAATATCCCAGGGTTTAAATACCTTTCTGGAAAAGTTTCCCAAAGCGCATCCCGTAATTATATCACCTGAAAATTTTGTTGAATTTTCGGAAAAGCCCCATAAATTCCTGGCCACAGTTGCAAGTAAATAGCTGTCGTTTATCGGTTCATTTGCCAACCGGAAACCTTTAGAGCATTTATCTTTTTTCTGTATCCTATTCCATTACGGTCATCTCGACCGTAGGGAGAGATGTATAAGGCTAAAACAGGCCGGGAGACAAAAACCTTTGATGCCAGTGAATGGCTTGCCGCCATGTGCTCCCATATTCCCAAACCGGGGCGAGCAGATGGTGTGGTACTATGGCTATTACAGTAATGTTTGTAGGGGCAACCGGCAAAGAGAAAGAGGGATAAAGGGGACAACAGCGCCCTTTGTTGCTGTCAAACGGTTGATAGTTTTTATCTTCAACCGTTTTTTTTAGTTTTTGTAGAGGAAAGGTGTCGGATACTATTTTCTGCATATTATTAATGGGGTGATGGAGTAATACGCATCTATGGCAAGTGTGCCGGGCATGGGGTAGTTATCCGGTTGTAAGGAAAAGCTATTTATTCCCGAAGGGATAACGTTCAATGAAGTTTTTGGGCGGCAGGACCAGAACGTCATGGCTTTTGATGAACGCAAAATGACGGCTGTTTCCTGTTATGAGCGCGTCTGCTTTTGCCGTAAGAGCCACTTCGGCAAACGGCAAATCATCCTGATCGATAAGCAGCGCACGGGGAACGTGCAGGGGTGGTGCGGATACAGGTGTTCCCGTGAGTTGAATCAAGTCAAGAAGGCCGGTTATCTGTTCCCGATCAAAAGAAAATCGTGGGCGGAAAAGAACATCCTCGTATTCGGCAAGGATTCGGTCATCAAAGGCCATGCGGCAAGCGCGAGAAAGAATCAGATCGATGATTTTGCCGGGAGGGCCGAAAGGATTGAGCAGGCCTGAAACAAATACATTGGTATCCACCACGATGAGCATGCCGGTTTAAACTTTCCTTCGCGCCCGCACTGTTTTTATTTCCGCGTCGATGTCCTTGGCTTTTAGGCGGTTTAGGCCTCTTGCCCGTGCGGCGGCTCTCATTGCCGATACGGCCTTTTGTGCGCGCATTTGGGTGACAAGCGTCATAACGTCGTTGAGATTGTCCGCATCGACTCCGATCATCATGGCGAAAGGCTTACCGTCATGCGTCACCACGAGTTCACCATTGTTTTCGAGTCGCTGCCGCAGTTCGCGGGGCTGGTTGCGCAGCAAGCGATAGGGTATAAAATCCATGACAGTTTCCTTTTCGCGAGGGTTGGTTGCTTTATATCCATATTCTAGTGCCTAGCCGGTAGTGTGTCAAGAAGGGGTTTCGCGAAGGGGTTTAGCGGGGTGCATAATCCGGTTCTGCATAATCCGGTTCTTGCGTTATATTTTGTTTTACGATACCATATTCCTTTGGCAAACCATGCAGAGATTAACAGCGGGAGAAACTCATGGCAATTTCTAAAAAAGTGCAAAATTTCATGGAAAACGCATCCTGGATCCGCAAGATGTTTGAGCAGGGCGCGATTTTAAAGAAGCAGTACGGAGAGGATAAGGTCTATGACTTCAGCCTTGGGAACCCCAATATCGAACCGCCGGAGCAGTTTTTCGATCTCCTGAAGGATGCGATCTGCAACCGCAAGCCCCTGCAGCATGGCTATATGTCCAATGCCGGGTACCCCGACACGCGGCAGGCAGTGGCCGAATACCTGTCGGAGGAGCATGGCATTGAAATTTTCGGCGATCAGATCGTTATGACCTGCGGCGCCGGCGGGGCGCTCAATGTGGCGCTGAAAACCATTCTCGACCCCGGCGATGAGGTTATCGTGCCGGTACCGTATTTTGTCGAGTATAACTTCTATATCGATAATTACGGCGGCGTTTCAAAGCTCGTCAAAACCACGGATGATTTCAACCTTGACGTGGGGGCGATCGGCGCGGCAATATCCGAGCGCACCAAGGCCGTTCTCATTAATTCACCGAACAATCCCACCGGCCGCGTCTACGATAAAAAAACCATTCAGGCCCTGGGCGCGCTGCTGGACCGGGAGAGCGCAAGGCTCGGCAGGGAAATCTATCTTATTTCCGATGAGCCCTATTCTAAGATCGTCTATGACGGCGTGCGGGTCCCGAGCATTCTGCAGGCCTACAAAAACAGCCTTATCATCACCTCCTATTCCAAGGACCTGTCCCTTCCGGGCGAGCGGCTCGGATTTATCGCCGTCAATCCGGCGCTTGCGCCGCTTGATAAAATGATGGGCGGTCTCATTTTCTGCAACCGCACGCTCGGGTTTGTCAATGCCCCTGCTACCATGCAGCGCGTTGTGCGGCATCTGCAGGGGGTGTCGGTTGACATCAATTTTTACAAACGCAAGCGTGACCGCTTCTGCGAGCTGCTCGGGGGCATGGGCTATCAGTTCCACAAGCCCGAAGGAGCATTCTACCTTTTCCCCAAAGCTCCCCTTGCTGATGATGTGCAGTTTGTCATGGAACTGCAGCAGGAGCGCATACTGGTGGTGCCGGGCAGCGGATTCGGGTGCCCCGGGTATTTCCGCATCGCCTACTGCGTCGACGATCTCATGATCGAGGGCTCGACCGAAGGATTTGCCCGTGTAGCCGGAAAATATTTCTCGTAGCGGCAGCCCGCACCGCTGCCAGCTTGCCACACTTTCGTGAACGGGCAGAACCGCTTCACCTGCATGCCCGTTGCAGTCGGACCTGTTTTTGCCGGTATTCATCATGGCTTTTAAAGATGCAATCGGAGCGCTGCGCGCAGAAGTCGAGCGTTTGCGGCAGTCCTCAAATATTTTTTCAGCCCTTATGGACGACCCGGGCCGGGCTGTTGCCATCCTTTCCCCGGACCGGCACCTCGTATGGACCAATGACACACTAGCGGCATGGTTTCCGTACTACGATCCTGCGTGCCCTGCCCCGCTCTGCCACGTTGCGCTTAACTCCGCCTCGGGTGCCTTCTGCCCTGACTGCCCTGCCCTGCGCTGTATTGAAACCGGCGGCAGGGAAGCTGCCCAGCTTACCTTACTTAGTAAAGCAGGCATGGCTGATTTCAGAGTTTCCTGCACGCCGGTGCATGACACGAGCCGAAACCTGCTCGGAATTCTTGAAATTCTTGAAAACATCGGAGAAAGCGCACAGGCGGAAAAGGCCATGCAGCAGTACACGGCGCGGCTTGAAGAAAAAGTTCAGGAGCGCACCTCCGAGCTGACCGCTTCCCAGCAAAGCCTGCATCAAAAAATCGCCGAGCTTGATGCCGCCAACCGCGAACTCAAGGTGAACCGTGACCGGCTCATACGCTCGGAAAAGCTCGCGGCAGTCGGCGAAATGTCGGCAACCGTTGCCCACGGTCTGAGAAATCCCCTGGTTTCCATAGGAGGATTTGCCCGCAGGCTTCTAAAAAAGCAGCAGGCCGATGAGGTCAGTGCAAAGTATCTGCAGATCATTGTTGATGAAACAGACCGGCTGGAAGTGATACTCTCTGAGTTACTGGATTTTGTGCGGCCCCGCAAGCTTGAGCTGAAAAGCGTCTATCTGGGAAGTGTTGTCGAGGATGCCCTGCAGGGTTTCTCCGCGGAATTCGTCCGCAACGGCATTCAGATAAAAACGAGCCTGCATCCCGGTATTCCCGCACTTGAAATCGATGTCGATCAGTTCCGCCGCGTGCTGAAAAACCTGTTCTGCAACTCAATCGATGCCATGAGCGAGGGAGGCGTGCTGTATGTTTCAACCGGCCTGGAAGACGGTCAGGCTAAGATTTCCATAGCCGATACGGGCCAGGGAATTGATGACGGGGATATTGAAAAGGTTTTTCATCCCTTCTACACCAGCAAGCCCAGCAGCGCGGGCCTCGGGCTTGCCGTCTGCAATCAGATCATCGCCATACACGGCGGGCATATCAAACTGCAGCGCCGCCTGCCCCTGGGTATGGTGTTTGACATATACCTGCCGATTACCAAGCATGAAGCACACGAATAATTTCTGGTTCGCCCAACCCGCGGGCAGAGCAATCGCATGCTGGATTTTGGGATGCGGAATAAAATCTGCACCTGCAGGGGTGTAAGGCCTTACGCCCCTACAACCCCTGAACCTGCGAACCTTGCGCTTGCGAAGCGCCTGCCGTGTCGGACCCCTGCGAGCCCGAACCCTGAACCCTGCGTTTTGCCCCCGGTACTCCCCCGGGCTAGAGCATGTAACTTTATTCTGTAGCCGTTTACACCGGGGAGTTTTTGGTTCATTCGCCCGTGCTATATTCTCGCAAGATAGGCCAAGAGGGGAAATACGCTAGTGGCTCGAACCGCACGGACTGCTTCGCCAAAAACTCCCCGGTGAACATATGGCTACGGCATTTTGTTAAATGCTCTAGCCAAAAAAACCGGTATTACCTCCCTCCCCCTGTGACCTGCTTCGAACTCCCGACCCCGCACTGTTTTCAACCTTGAACCTTTGCATTTTGAACCTTTTCACTTCGAACTCATAACTATGCCCGCCTTTGGCACACTTTGGCACAAATGGTGTCGGCACATTTTGTGCCATGACGCATGCACATTTCTGGTCATTGAGTGATACTGCATACGAAAAACAGCACAACTGCTTGAGATAAGTCGTTTTTTTTTTTTTTAATTTTTTCCATCGTATGGCACCATTCTTGGATATCTACTGTAGAGCGGCATACCATTAACAGCCTTAAATAATTTTTTTTTGAGAGTCAACAATAAGGTTTCTATGTCCAGGAAAAGAAAAATTTTTGTTGTTGTTAGTTGTTTTTTTGCCCTGGGATTGGCAACGGCAGCATGGCTTGGAGCGGTATCGTTTTTTCAACCGCTGAATGCATCTTTGGGACTGAATATCCAGACCCTAAGAGCAGTACAATATAAAAAAGAGCTGCCCCGGCAAAAACAACTAATTGTCCAGAACACACTTGCATCTCAGAATGACGGCGCTGCTCTTCCAGAGCACATGCCTGTCAATAATTCTCCGCTCGTTCATGCTGAAAAAAAGCCCCCGGTAATGCAAATCCCGGATCGGCAGACCACCACGTCAGCAGACACCGGTGTCCAGGCTTCTACGCAAGCCGTTGAAAATTGTGGTAATTCCGGATCAATGCTCATTCTCTTTCTCGGAACCGACGAGCGCGATAGAATACCCTATGGCGCCGATGTCATCAGGTTTATAAAAATTGATTTCAGCAAATTTTCCGTTACCTGTGTCGCACTTTCGCGGGACCTGTGGGTTAAAACCCCGGCATTAGTCGAAAAACATATCAGGGAAAACCGCCTCGGCGAGGTGTTTGATATTGTGCAGACAAGCACCAAAGGCACTCTGGAAGAGCAAAATATCGCCGCTACGAAGGTGATTACTCAGACCATATATGACAATTTCGGCGTTGTTCCCGACCACTACCTGACTGTCCCACAATCAGTTTTTCCTGCTTTCGTCGACGCCCTGGGCGGCATCGAGGTCAACGTGCCACGGGACCAGGACGTATTAAACTATGTGCTCATAGCAGGCAAACAGAATCTTAACGGGCATCAGGCTCTGGCCTATGTTCGTTTGCTTGAAGGTAATAAGCTGGGGGATTTTGGACGAAACTTGCGGCAGCTGCCATTTATACAAGCTGTTCTCTCCAGGATGGTAGAGCCGGCAAATTTGGTGAAAATGCCGGACATTTTTAGTCAGATGCAGGACAGCATCGTTTCTGATTTAAGCCCTGCGCTTATAGCAAGCCTGACCTGCATGCTGAGCAAAGTGCCGCGGAGCAACATTACCTTTCACACGCTGCAGCCCGACATGACAAGCCCGGGCAGCAACGACAGCCTGCTGCCGGATACCCCAGGATACGGGCATGGCAGCAGCCCTTGCTGAAACAATAAGGCGAAAGGAATCAAGCCGTGAAAAAGATAGCTGCAGTCATTGTGGGTGCGGTGCTTCTAACGGCAGGAGCCCCTGCTCCTGTATGGGCCGAAGGCGGGAAGATCCGCTTGGGCAATCTGGTTCTCATTCCCAGCCTCGGCTTGGAGGAAGAATATAATGATAATATCTTTTATGAAAAAACCAACACGAAATCCGACTGGATAAGCCATATTCAGCCGGGCCTGCTGCTCGACTATACCATTCCGGGCAGGGGGTGGGTGAAGCTCGGCTATTTTGGCGATTATTCATTTTATGCAAAACACGGCGACAATGACTGGAAACACCACACGGGCGTGTTTGATCTTAACTATGAGGCCCCCGTCGGCTGGATTGTAAAAATAAACAATGTGTTTGAGCGAACCGAGGACCCCTTCGGCAGCGAAAACGAATACAAACTCGGAACAAAAACCAAACGGATTTTTAACGGGCTTACTAGCGCCTTGGGGTTCAGGTTCAGCGAGCGATTTAAACTTTTTACTTTTTATAATTTCCGCATAAGCAATTATGACAGCAAAGACGACTTTACACAAAATTATTATTCCCAAGAACTGGGTACAGGGGCTGAGTTTAAAGTGGAGCATAAAACCTGGGTGTTTGTGCGCTACTATTATGGTGCAAGAAACTATTACACATATCGTGACGGCGTCACGAGCTCTAATGATGCCGATTCCAGCTGGCACAGGCTGACAACCGGCCTTACCTGGGACGAAGGCGGGCATTATTGGGGCGAAGTCAATTTCGGCTATCAGCTGATCAGCTATACAAACAAATACGACTTAAACGGCAACAGCTATAAGGACAAAAACCTGTTGACCGCCGCAACCTTTTTTCATTATCGGCAGACGCTGAACAGAACATTCACTTTTAAGATCGAAAGGGTGCCCGAGCAAAACGAATCAGGGAAAAGCGGGTATTCGATATACTCAACGGTGGGCCTGAGCGTCAGACAGAGAATCCTGTCACAATATGAAGTAGCAGGAGGCTATGAATTTACGAAAAGCGATTATAGCGGGCCAGGCTCAAATTCCGGCAGCCAGGGCGAAAATGCCAAAATATACCGCGTGGATGCATCCCTTAAATATTTCATCAATAAATGGCTGTCCGTGAGCATGCATTATCAATATGAAAACAAAGCCGCTGACCTTTCAGCAGGAAGCTACAGGGCCAACAGGTTGATGTTTACCCTGAATATGGTGTCTGCGGCCTATCATTGATAAAGGACCCGGCAGGCCGTTCAATTTCGAGATGGAAGGAAAGCCTATGAGACATAATACGTTTTCGTCCCTTGCCATTGCCCTGGCGGTTTTGACTGCGGGCTGCGGCACAACCGGGGGGAATGTCATTAAAACCTATACCATCGATCCTGCCAAGGGACGTTTCGCCGGGATTACCGATACCGATCTGGCTCTGTATGCCCACGTGAAAAAAACTTCTGAGCGCAGCAATGCGGCCGACGCCCAGCTGCACACGGTCATCACCGGAGAGACCCAGCACTGCACCGCAGTCGAATACTTGCAGCTTTATCCGGAGACAAAGAGCCTGAGCAGCAGAGACTATATCGTTGGCGGTAATGATATATTAAGCATCAAAGTTTATGAGGAAAACGATCTTTCGCAGGAGGTCGCTTGTGTTTCAGCGGATGGGTATATCTCGTTACCGTTTATTTCAAAGCTTAAAGTTGATGGCCTATCAACGGCGCAAATCGCGCAGCTTATTGCCACAAAGCTCGCCGAAGGCCACTACGTGCTGAATGCCCATGTTTGGGTTACCGTCACTGAATACAACAGTAAGCGGTATCTGGTTTTAGGCGCTGTCAGCAAACCTGGCAGCTACCCCCTTTCTGCGTATGAACGTATATTGAACGCCATTTCCAAGGCAGGCGGCATAAAGGAGACCGGGGCGGGGAAAAAGGCCAAGATCGTCCGGACGATAAACTCCAATACGGCCGAGGAAAGACAGATCGTCATAGACCTTGACCTGCAGGGCATTCTGCAGGGGACCGACCAGCGGGCAAATATGCTGCTTTGCGATAAAGACACCCTGTTCATCCCGACGGCGGAAAGCTTCTACATTATCGGCCAGGTCAACAAGCCCGGATCCTATCCCCTGATCGATAGAGACCTGTCTCTTGTGGAAGGCATCGGCATAGCCGGAGGCTTTACCAATATTGCAGAATGCAACAACACGCGCATTATCCGGATTGAAGGAGGGCAGGAAAAAGTCATAGAGGTCAATGTGGACGCCATCATCCGGGGCGGCAAAATAATTCAGGACGTGATCATACAGCCCAACGATATCATCATTGTGCCGGAGAGCCTTTTTTAGGGCCGAGCATACGAATTCAAGATTGACGGCTTATGACAAACTACCAGGTGCAGGGTTAATGTTTTAACAACCCCTGATCCCTATTCTTTATTTTTTTGGAGTTACTATCATGGCAAACATCCCGGCTCTGATCGAGAACGGCGATTATGGCGATTATTGCGATTATAATGAGCCTGAGGACACTTTCGATATTAGAGACTACGTGCGAGTCATCGTCAAGCGACGCCGTCTCATACTACCCCTGTTTGGCGTCATATGCATAGCCTGGCTGCTGCTGACACTGACGGCAACCCCTGTTTATGAGGCTGTTGCATCCATCACCATCGAGCGGGAAAACGCCAATATTCTGTCGTTGGAGGATTTCATGCTTGCCGATCCAAACTCCGCCGAATACTTCCAGACGCAGTACAAAATACTTGAAAGCCGCAGCGTTGCCCGCAAAGCCATAGCCCGCCTAAGACTTGATAAAAACGAACTTTTTTTCTCCAGCTCTGCCAGTATGGATGGCGGTAAACCCGCGGCGCCAGACAGCATTTCCAATGAGAAGTTTATCGGGGCTTTTCTGAGTGGACTAATCATAGAACCGGTCCGCAACAGCCGCCTTGTTCTGGTCAAATACCAGTCGACCGACCCCGCTCTTGCAGCAACATTGGCAAATACCGTTGTCGATGCCTATATGGATCACATGCTGACAACCAGGCTGGTCAGCATTCAGAACGCAATGAAATGGCTCAATGACAATATGGCTGTCGAAAGAAAAAAAATTGAACTGGCTGAGCAGGCGCTGCTGCGCTACAAGGGAATCAACGGCATTGTTACGGATTTTACCGGCGATACGGAAACCATAACGGCCCAGAAGCTCGCCCAGCTCAATGCACAGGTTGTTGAGGCGGAAACAGCGCGCGTCGAGGCTGAAACACGCTATAAACAGGCTGTGGCGTTTTTACCGTCACAGGACATGCTCGACTCAATTCCCGAAGTTCTCAATAATGGCCTGATTCAGCAGATCAAAACCATGGAGGTCGGGCTTGGACAGCGCAAATCCGAGCTATCCAAAAGATACGGCTTCAATCATCCGCAGATGATAGTCGTTGAATCGGAACTGAAAACCCTTCAGGCCAAAAAAGAGCTCGAAATAGGCCGCATCATCGATTCTTTGAAGAATGCCTATGTGGTCACGCTCGCCAAAGAAAACTCACTGAAAGAGGCCCTGGCAAACCAGAAAAACGAGGCCCTAAACCTGAGCCAGAAAGCAGTTGAATACAATGGTTTGTATCATGAGGCGCAAAGTGCAAAGGATATGTATGCCCTGCTTTTAAAAAGGTTCAAGGAAACCTCGATTGCGGAAAATTTAAAAGCCGACAATATACGCATGGTTGATAAGGCTGAAGTACCGAATACGCCCATAAAACCGCGCAAGCTTCTCAACGTGCTCGTAGCGGCCTTTTTGGGTATTGGCATTTCTCTGGGCATGGCGTTTCTGCTTGAATATCTGGATGATTCTATCGGTCTACCCGAAGACATCAAGCGGCACGTACAGATTCCGTTTATGGGCCTTGTGCCTCTGCATGAGGCGCAGGCGCAGCCCTCTGCAGAGGCGTTGCCTGTACCGGTGTTTGAAGCTTTTCTTGCTCCTCGCTCGCCCGTGAGTGAGGCCTATCGGGGAATACGGACCAATATTCTTTTTTCACTGGCTGAATCCAAGCCTCAGGTGCTTCTCGTTTCAAGCGCGGCGGCACAGGAGGGTAAAACAACAACAGCCGCCAATATCGCTATTGTCATGGCCCAGTATGGCTACCGGGTCGTGCTGGTAGACTGCGATTTTCACCGGCCGCAGGTGGGCAGGCTGTTTGGAATCACCGAGAAAGAGGGAATGACCGACCTGCTGATGGGCAACAAAGAACTGCGGGAAGCCGTATTTAAAACTGTTGTTCCGAACCTGTCCATTATTCCCTCTGGTCCCATCCCATCCAACCCTTCGGAAATGCTCGGGTCCGGCAAAATGCATGAATTGCTGAAGCAGTTGCGACATGATTTTGACAAAATTATTATCGATTCATCACCGCTGACGGCGGTCACTGATTCACTGGTTGCGGCAAACGCCGTGGACAGCGTTGTTCTGGTGGTGCGCGCCGGTGTAACCAATACTAAAAAAGTGAAAAGCGCCGTTGAGAAACTCCAAAACATCGGCATACCTGTTCTTGGCGCCGTCCTTAACGGCGTTAATATTGTCAGGGACGGATATTATTATACAGAACATTATTATGGCTATGGCTATGATGCAGATAGAAAATGTAAAAAACAAAAGACGCAGCAAATAAAAAGGATGCTGCCGTTTTTCGGCAAAAATGCGTAATGCTTCTGACCGTAACATGCCGGGTGCGTATGCCCGGGCATGTGTTCTGTGCGGGGTGACTCCTTCCGGCAGGGCAGCCAGGCAGTGATATAACATCCCCGGATGAAAGCAAAAGAAGCCTCTTTTGTGGCTCACGGGGCGGAGCTGTAGGTGAATTATGAATCTCTATACCCATAACCTTTAAGCTGTCGTTTATTTGCACTCACGATTAACTCTTGACAACTCATTAAACGGCCAATTTTCCAATGTAAAGGCGGAAAAACAATGAATGGTGATTTGGGAGCGCTGGTATTCCCCAAAACAGGAATTTTCGCGTTATGGTTCAAACAGTTATTGGGTTTCTCATCCACTGATTCTAAAGCCCACCGGGTCTCTGTAGATGATCCACAGGCAGGGGTAAACATGCGTTCTTTTGGTTTTATGGCAATCCTTGTGCTGGCGCTGGCTGTCCGCCTGCCGATGCTTATCGGCTTGAATCCTGAGATCCACAATGATACAGACGGCTATAAGGCGCCATACTACTGGCCGCTGAGCTACCGCTATCTGGCTCTTGAAATACTGCAGGGGGATTTTTCACAGGACTTGGGTACGCGCTGCCCGGGTTATCCCGCGCTGCTTGCGGCATCGTTCAAACTATTCGGCAGCGACAATTATAAAGCTGTTACGGTGATACAGGCAATTCTCGGGCTGCTCACCGTCGCAGCCGCATTCAGCATCTGGTCGAGGATCTTACGGAATAAAACAGCTGTCTATATGGCCACCATTGTTTCGAGTTTCGATCCGATTATCCTGCTCAACGAAAACAACATTCTCTCGGAAACGCTGACGACCTTTCTTCTTTTCGGATCCCTGTGCTTTCTGGTGCAGTCGATCCAGTGCGACCGGTGGAGGCTTCCGCGCGCATCGCTGGCCGGGCTTTTGCTGGCCTGGCTTGCCCTGACGCGGCCGGCCTACCAGTTTATAGCGCCCCTGTATATGCTTGCTCTCATCATCGGCCTGAAGGGCCGCCTCCTGGCAGGCCATATCGACCGCGCGGCAATCGTGAGCGCATTTTGCGTATTGTCGCTGGCGCCGATGCTGGCATGGAACCTCTACAACTATGTCCGCTTTGACTATTTTGCTCCCATGACCACGCAGGGCTTTATTCTTACATCGCACACGGCATTGCTGATTGACGGTCATCCGGAACGATATGCCCCGTATGCGGATGTGGCTAAGATCGTCGATCGGTATGCCCGAGATACTGTACGGGGCGCAAGGCGGGGCTATCCGGCAAGCACCTGGCGGGCCTATCCGGAAATCATGAAGGCCAGAAATATTTCCTTTGTTGAGGCCAGCCGGCTTGCAGAGAAACTTTCCAGGGAAATTATACGGCAGAACCCGAGCGGCTATGCCCGGAGTGTATGGCGGGCGGTTATCGGCTTTTGGGGTGCGGCTGTGTATTGTCCGCCGGGCCTGCTGGAGGCGCCCTGGAGCAGATTCCTGATTCGGGCAGCGCAATTTTTTCAATGGACGTGCAGCTTTTGTTTTATCTCGCTCTGCGGCATGCTTCTGCTGGGGCTGCCCGGTTATGGAAAAATTGATGCCGGCATGCTTCTGATCATGGGTATTGTGCTGGTGATCTGGATGGCCAGCACGATCCCGATTCTTGGGGAAAATGCGCGCTTTAAAATGCCGCTGGTGCCGCTCATCGGCGGAACAGTAACCGGATTTCTTGTTTATGCCGTAAATTATTGGCGCACCAGCTTTCGCCTAAAAACAGCTTGCCCCAAATGCCCAGTGACGGAACAGAATCAATCGCTCAGCTTGAGAGGCAGACTCCCATGAAGATTCATTTCCTGACAACCGTGACCCACAATCGTTACCTGAGTTTCTTTCGCCCTCATTTGGAAAGTGTATTGAAGCATCACCCGAACGCCAGGGTCACGGTTATCCACCACAAAATCAGTCATGATCGTCTCTCTGGTCTTAAGACAAGTTTTCCTGATGTGGATTTCATCCCGCAGGGCCTAACCCTGGATGAAACGCCGGAAAAAACAATAAGCGGCAAGATACGCTGGTTTTTAAAGGCCACTAATACTATTTGCGACAGCACTCCGGTAGTTCTGATTGATTGCGACACCCTGATTGTTCGCCCATTGGATGACTTCTTTAACACGGACTTTGATCTGGCGTACACCTGGAAAGAGGACGGATACCCTCTGAACTCGGGAGTTCTTTTGGCTCATTCCGGCCCACAGCTGGCCCAATTACTGGGGCATTACAGCCGGCTTGTGGAACAGACGTTCCAGGACCCCGGTAAGCTGGAAATAGCGCGGTCACGGTCAGGTGGGGTTGACCAGTATGCGCTCATGAAAATCATCCACCCCGATAAGGATCCGTTGCAATGGGCTGAAATGTCAATCAAGACTAGACGTGAGTGGTACGATGGGGTGCGCACTGTCAGTATCGGAACCGATGCCGTCAAGCTGCAAGGGTTCAATTGCATTGATTTGAATGAAACACACTGTGCGCCGATTACCGGGCGAACGCATGTCATTCACTACAAGTCCGGATGGCAGAGGATTCTTTTGGATGGCGCCCCTTTTACATCGGCCCGGCCGGAGGCTGCATGCCGGGAGATGTATGATTTTTGGAAAGCGGCGTCCCTTGACGCCTATCATCGGCTGGCAGACAACAGCCTGCTGTCGATCACGCCGGAACAGGAACGAAAATTTCGCGTTCTGAACCCTGACCCGGTTGACAGCGGCATACTGCCCAGCGAAATTCTTGCCGTTTGCGCAACGGCAGAGAGGCTGGGAGCCGGGCGCATCATCCAAAGCGGACGCTGGCCCGTGCAGTTCACGGCAAGCCTTTCGCGCTATTTCGCGGATGCCCAGGTTGAAATTGTGGCGATTGACCCCTTCGGCAGCGGGGCCGGGCGGGGAGGTGAAAAAAATGCAGCCGGAGGCAAAAACGCTCGGCTCCTGCATGGTGATGCCTTTATTATCCTGCCGGGCCTGATACTGGAAACCAGTGCGCCGGCAGTAGTGCTTGTCGATGCGGCAGCGGCAAGAAGCGCCGCAGCCCTCATTAAAGTGTTGATGGAGCGATGTCCGCAACTGGTTGCGGCATTTATTCATGGCTGCTTTTGCGGCTCGCAGGCTCGCCAGTCTGTTGAGTGGCTTTTTCCATGCCGGGCATTTACCGATCAAAAGGAGTTTGCACGGCGGTATGCAGCGCTGGACGCGGGCTGCAGGCCTTCTCTTGCGATGATACTTCCCGAGGATCCGCAGCCGCGATTGCTGCCGGGGAAACTGGAGATGCTGAGCTGGAAGATAAAAGGCCGTTTGGCGCAGGCATGGCCGCACGGCCGCTGCCAGGGGGCTGCCTACCCATGAAATATCAGGGGCCGGAATCGGCGTCAACCGGCAGTTTGTCGAGCTCATTGCGAAATTTTTTTCCGCCCCGTGATTGCCCCGCGCAGAAGCCGGCCGGAACTACGATGCTAGTGCGCATGGGCCGGGCCATGGACAGGACCGCCGACATGCTTGCAACAATCGGCAGAAAAGGGCCCGTGCTTCTTGACCGGGTCGAAACCCTGGCCCATGCCCTTGAAACAGGCTGCTCGATAGCCCGCTTTGGCGATGGCGAGCTTGGCCTTGCATTCCCGGCAACAGGGTCTGCGTGCCGGGGAATTCACTTTCAGGCATATGACCGGAATCTCTCCGACAGGCTGAAAGCTATTCTTCTGCATCCCCACCAGAAAGTGCTTGTGTGCTTTAACAACGCCTTTGCCCGGTCTGCAGAGCAGAGCATGGTTCTTGACTACGAGCCGACAAGCAAGCCCTACCGGCGGCTGCTCTCGATCCAGCGCAGCAGTGATGTCGGCGTGTTTGAGAGAAAGCAGGAATGCCGCTCCTACGTGCGCTACCTGCGCAAGATACAGAGGCTGGGCTCGCAGGAGCTGCTCGGGGATGCGACCTGCTTCGTTCTCGGCCTGTTTTTCAAGCAGTATATTGAGGGAGACATCGCCGAAGTATGCAGCCTTTACCGCCGATTTTTCAGCGGGCGTCGGGTGCTTTTTGTCGGACCCAAAACGCCGCTTCACGGAGCATCGTTCCTGAGCCTGGTCGAGCAGGGGATCATCATGAGCCCGCGTGAAACGGCGTTGCTCACGGTGCCCGACAGGAACTGCTTCAGCCACTACGATTATATTTTAATGGAAATATTAAAGCATAGGCCGCTAGATGCTGTGTTTATCCAGGCCGGGCCTGCTGCGACGGTTCTGGCGGCGGATTTGGCCGTCAATCATGGTCTCACAGCCTACGATGTGGGTTCGTTCAATATTTCACTTGGAAAGGCGGCCGAGAGGCATGGGCTCACTTTTTAAGTTCAGGCCCGCAGGGGGGAGTATATGAGAGGGCTGCGCCGGGAGGTCATGAGCGGCGCCTTCTGGATATCCGTGTCGCGCGTATTGTCGGTGCCGATACGGGTGTTCACATCCATTATCATGATCCGCTGTCTGAGCCGCGAAGATTACGGCACATACAGCTTTGTTCTTACCATAAGCGGAACGCTTCTGTATGTGGTGTCGATCGGGATTCAGCATGCCGTAGCGCGCTACGTTCCCGAGTTTATTGAGCGTAGAGAATACGGCGTCATCATCAGATTTACCGGCTGGCTGACGGGAGTGCGGCTGGCAGTTGTTCTGCTGTCGCTGGCTGTTCTTTGGGCGTGTTGGGGTCCGTTTGCGGAATTTTTTCATTTTCCGGCAAGCCTTGCGGCCTGCGTACCGCTTGTTGTTTTGGTTATCCTGCTGCAGCGGACAAGCGAGGTTTTCGGGCAGTATTTTCACTGCGCGATGCTCGACATGCGCACGGTCACGATTCACGACACGCTGCGGCCTCTGGTGTTCATTGCCGGCATCGGCGCAGCCTATCAACGGGGCCTGCACATGTCGGACATTCTTGCCGTTTTACTGCTCACCGAGGCATGCAGCGCGCTTTATTTCGGCGTCTCGTTTCTTCGCCATCGCAGTCGGCTCCACAGGATGCAAGGTCAGCTGCATCACGGGCCCGCACTGCTGGAATGGCGAAGAATCTGGCGATTTGCCGGCTATAACGCCCTGTATACCATCGGCGGGATCATTGTGGGCACGAGCATGGACACGCTCATAGTGGCGCGCTACTTCGGGATGAAGGAGGTCGCCCTGTACAGTTTCGGGGTGGGACTGATTATGAGCGTTCACAGCCTGAATCCCATCAGCATGTACAAGAACGTGCTCTCCAATGTGTCTGTGCGGCGCTACTACCAGAGCGGAGACAGCAAAGACCTGTTGTTCGGCTCACAGTTGACATCGAAGATAGGCTTGTTTTTCGGTCTCCCAATTGCTGCGAGCGTTTGCGTCCTTGCCCGTCCGCTTATCGAAATCCTCTACAAGTCGGAATACATACCCGCCATCCCGATTATGTATGTATTTGCAGTAATGATTTGTTCACGAGTCTTCCAGGCCGGCCTGAGCATTATTATCAATGCTCTGGAATTGGTCAAATTTTTAATGCTTCTCAACCTTCTGACCTTTTACAATATAGGAATGGCGCTGGTGCTGGCCCCCCGCATCGGAATCATCGGAGTTGCCCTGGCCACCTGCTCCACGGAGCTTATTTGGTGTTTTATTTTGTGGCTGGTGGTTCGGTGCCAAGGAATTAAAGGCGCTGTGTTTTCGACGTCTCAGATACCTATAGTACTCAACACAATTTTGCTGGTTGGCGTTTTGTACGCGGTTCGCGGCCGGATTGAAGGTTTGCTGAGTCTTATGTTAGCGGTGGTCGCGGGCGCCGGACTATATCTGGCCTGCTCATATCTTGTGAAACCGTTTACGCAAAACGAGCGAAATCTCATTAACGGCGTTCTCCCTCGCCCGATGTGGGTCTTCTAACGAGAAATATTACTATGAAAATTTTCATACCGCTCCTGGCTATGGAGAATCCCCTTCAGCCGACTTTTTAATGGGTTCCGCACGTCTATCAGGCCAAATTTATAATGAGGATGCAAAGACATGATTGACAGTTCTTTTCAGATTAAGGCAACACAAAAACTCAAAACACTTCTGGACAGATCGCCTTTTCATGGGCTTCTTACGCCTTTCAGTCCTTCGGATCCCTCGTTTTACTATTCGGGCGAATCCCAGGGGTATGGCCACAGTTTCAGAGCAGTCCTGCCCTGGCTTGCCCGGCGCCTGACCCGACAGGTGGGCGGCATGCTGAACGTCCTGGAATGGGGGCCTGGCCTTAATACCTACCTGCTGCGTGGGAGCAGCCGTCAGATAGTCTCCGTGGAGTCGAACAAAGTATGGTTCCGGCGATATGGCAGGATGTTTCGAAAGGATCGAAACATCCTGCTTAAACATATACCTTTCCCGGATGATCCCGGCGGGCGCAAACAATATCCCGGCCAAGTGGAATTCGGGAATCATTATGTCGCCCATCCGGAACTGTATGATTCATCATGCCAGTACGTTACGTGGCCGCTGAAAGCCTTTGCTCCAGCCTCTTTTCATCTAGTATTCGTCGACGGGGCTGGTTACAGGACCGATTGTCTTCAGGCAGCCAGGCAACTGGTCGCCCCTGAGGGCGTAATTGTGCTGCATGATTATCCGAGCGTCGACGGAAAAGAGCCGATAGATATGCCCAGCGGCAGAAAATATGCTGAGACCGTTGACTCCTTTTGTTTCAAAACATTGTTGGCGCAATATCGAACCAGCCTGATGTCGGACCAGTGCGATTGGTTTTCTGACATTGCGCATGTGCTACCCGAAAAACCGTTATGACCTGGCGGAGCTCAACCTGTTCCGGCTATGAGGAAAATGGCGCTGCATCCCGCAGGCACCCACCATTTACTCCAGGGATAAAAGCAAAAAAAATGCCGAATTTGCTGTTTTGTTTGACTCCGGGGGGGTCTCTTTCTCAATGGCGGCGCATGGGAACATTAGAGCGGGAGATCCTTTTATGCGCCGACTATGCCCGGGCGGGATGGCGTGTCAAAATTTTGAGCTTTAAGAAGGAGGTGGCCGCCTCCTACGGATTGCCTGCAGGAATTACAGTTGTGCGATTTCCCCATGTCCGTTTACTGCCTTTTCTTTTCGTGCTTCGGCTTGATTTGGGGAAATGGGCGGATGTGATAAAGACGAATCAGAGCGCGGGAAGCTGGGATTATGTGCGTGCCGCCAGATGGTGGCGCAAACCGATCCTTCTGCGCTGCGGTTATGTAGCGGGCCGCAGTCTGGAACTGGAGAAGGGGCGGACTCCTCATGTGTCCGCCTATCAAGCCAAAGAGGCTTCAGCCTTTACTGCGGCTGACAGGGTTCAAGTAACCACCCCTTTGCTGGCGCAGTGGGTCAGGGACCGATACGGCGTATCTCCGGAAAAACTGGCGGTGCTTCCCAATTTTGTGGAGACAGAGCTTTTTGCGCCGGGATCAACTGATGGCCGCATGCCAAAATCAGTGGTTTCAGTAGGCCGGTTAACTAAGGTTAAGCGATTCGACCTGCTCATTGCCGCCTGTGCAAAAGCCGGCGTTCAGACCCTGACCTTGATCGGCGAGGGACCGGAGCACGCCGTACTTGAATCGCTGGCGGGGGGCTTTCAAATGAAGGTTGTTTTTGCAGGACGGATTTCCAACCGTGAAATACCCCGGCTGCTTTGCCGCCATGAGGTGTATGTCCAGGTGTCCTGCTATGAAGGACATCCCAAGAGCCTGATTGAAGCCATGTCATGCTCCCTTCCCTGCCTTGTATCCGACAGCCCCGGGCTCAGAGAACAGATTGAGCACGGAGCTACGGGCCTGGTTGCCGGGCAGTCCGTGGAATCAATGGCTGATGGATTAACCGCTTTAATGAACAACAAAAACTTGCGGGCGACATTGGGACGTGCAGCCCGTTCGAATATTGTTGCTGCGATGGCATACGAAAAAATACGTGACCGTGAGTTTAACACCCTTCGTGATATGGCGGGTTTGCAAAATTATGTATAACGCTGTGAATAAAAGCACTGGCCATCCTGCCATGCGTCGCAAAGCTGTTGGTGCAAAAGCTTTACTTCCAGGCCGGTGGCTGTTTGTTTTGTTCTGCCTGGGGTTAGCGGCTCTTTTTATCCCGATCCCAAGGATGGGCATACCTGTATCGTTGGAAAATGTAATCTATGCAGCAGGATTGGTGCTTCTGCTGAGAGGGTGGAAGTCGACAAAAAAAAGAATCAGCGGGCGGCCGCTGCTGCTGGCCATTGTGGTGACGGCTTTTATGGTCATACAGTACTATGCCCGGTTAACCGCTGGAGAAGATTCCTCTCTGGCCGTCAGCCTGCTGCGCCGCGGCATGCTGGTCCTTATGGGCGCTGCATCCCTGCGCAGCTGGCGCAGAGTCAGGATTGCCACCATCGTCGTGGTTGTCTCAGTGCTGTTTTCTGCAAGCATCGGCGTGCTGACCGTTATGGATAACCCGCTGGCAAAGCGCATTTCTCAAATCCACACCGAACTTATGGCCGAGCAGGCCGACGACGAAAATTTAAACCTTGATAAAAAGCTGCAGATGGACAGCAGCCGCGTGGTCGGCCTCAGGGGCAGCGCATTCGCGTTTTCGTATTTGACGGCAGCGGGCATCCTGCTGCTTATAGGCCTTGCCATGGACAGCTGGAAACATCAACGCAAAAAACTTTTCTGGATGGCAAATAGCGGGATTCTGGTTATGTTCCTGGCCGTTATCCTCAACGCCGAGCGCTCTTCCGTGCTGTGCCTTGGGGTGGGGCTTCTGTTTTTGCTGTGGCGGGGCAGGAGCGCGATCCTTGGGGCTATTTTATGCATTCTGATCGGTGCGGGATATATGCTCATCAAAAGCAACGACCAGCTGCTCAAATTTCAGGATTCGGATCGCCACAATCTCATAATACGCATGCAGACAGGCGAGGGCAACAATGATCGGGCTCGGCTCGGCTATGCCATCGGAGGCATTCTGACGGTGATCGAGAATCCGCTGACCGGCGGCAGCAATGTGGATTACCAGCGCAACCTGCACCGGATCCCGTTGATTGCCGACAATATCATGTGGGGCTACGGCAATCTTCCACCCAGCCATAACACCTACGTCAATGCTGGCCAGCGCGCGGGGGTTATGGGTTGGATCTTCATGGGCGTTCTCTTATGGATCCTTTTCCATACGGGCCGTGAGGCCGTGCTCTGGCATGTGCCACGCGAGATGCAGAATACCATGCGCGCTTTATGGGCGGCGCTGGCGGCGGTGCTGGTCAATGCATTTTTTCACAATCAGGGGATACTGTCGGCAGAGCCCATGACCTGGGCGCTGATGGCCCTGTGCCTTGGCGGGGCGGTTCTTGACCGCCGCATGCACTGCCTGTTTGCAAAAAGGGCAGGGGCCGTTTGCAGGAATGCTGCCGGCCCGGCCCTCAAACGTTATAAACACCCGGAGCGAAGCCTGTGCACAAGCCGTTAATCAGCGTGGTTATGTCGGTTTATAACAACCGTGATTTTGTCGGCGCGGCCATCCGGAGCATTCTCAGCCAGAGCTTCAGTGACTTTGAATTTCTCATTACCGATGACGGATCAACGGATGGGTCGTCGGCCATACTTGATGAGTTTGCCGCGGGCGATGACCGGATTCGTGTTTTTCATCAGGCAAACAAGGGTCTCACCCTTTCCCTGAACGAGATGATTGCCCGGTCATGCGGCGCATACATTGCGCGCATGGATGCAGATGACGTTTCGCTTCCCCGTCGATTTGAGGATCAGATACAGTATCTCGGCACACATGCCAGGTGCGCAGTGGTCGGCACCGGGTATCTGGTTATCGATGCCCAGGGCCGACCCATCGGGGGGGTGCAGGCATATGACAACTCACGGTCTCTGCGTAAAAGAATCCTTGTCGCTTCCGGCAACCCTCTCTGTCATGGCAGCGTTATGATGCGGCGCGACGCACTCATTTCACTGGACCCCGTATATCGCTGGCAATACAGCCAGGATTTCGACCTGTGGCTGCGGCTGCTCGCGGCCTGGGATGTGGGCGTCGTTGAGTCGGTTCTGTACCGGTTCCGGTGGCATGATGCCGGGTTGCACGCGCAGAGCGCTCTATACGGGCTGCGGTATGCCCAGCGAAAAACCGTTGTCGATCTCATGAACCAGGGCCGGCTGTTTGATAATGAAGCCTGCACAAAAGCCGTTATGAAGCTGTATGACCAGCCGCTGCATATTTCCGGGCCTACACGCGGGTCAGACTACATGTCTGTCCGCGAGCGGCGGCTCAACGCACTATTTTTAAGCGGAGATTTCCGGGCGTTGCGGCAGGCGACGCGCCAGGGCGAGCCGGTGGCCAATCTATCCTGCAAGATGGCGCTCCTGCGGCTGCTGTCCTTTCTGCCTGTGTCGTGGGGGCATGCCGCCTATGACCTGATGGTTCGGCTTTCATGCCTTGCGCCGCGCAGCCAGCGGCGGCTGTTCATGCGCGAGGTCATGGCCGGCGCAGGATGGGATGGCGGTGAAGCATGAGCATGTATTCACTGGCGGGCATTGCCGCACGAGCTAGCCGTATAGCAGGAAAAGACACCATGGCTGATATGCCGGCTGCAATCCAGCCCAGCCTTCTGGCCGACTATCGCCGGTGGTTTGCCGAGGCAATCAACCCCGCACCCGGTGCATTTGAAATTTTTAAGTATCACATGAATTGCCAGTTCGGGGGCCTTGATCTTGCGGGCAAGCGGATACTTGAAGTTGGCTGCGGCAGGGGCGCCGTCTCTTTCTATCTTGGGCTGTTTTCGCAGGCCGCAAGCGTCTGCGCCAGTGATGCCAATGAGGGCAATGGCGCTGAAGCCGGGGTGCTGAATCAGCTGGAAGCGGGGCGCCGGCATTTCAATATCGGCAATCTTTCCATTCTGCCGCTGGACATTCTCAAGAACAAATTTTCCGGCGGAGCATTCGACGTGGTGATCGCCAACTACTGCCTGCACCATGTAACAGCCTCGGGCGCGCGTTCCCGCGACCCCGAAGTCCGCACGGCCTATCTCGGCATGTTTTTCGAATTGCGGCGCATACTGGCGCCTGCCGGCACGCTGTCGCTTTGCGAGGTGCCGGGCAACAGCTTCTGGCGGTATTGCCCGGTGCGGTTGCGGCAGCGCCACATCGACTGGTCGCTGCATCCGACACTGCCCGAGTGGCTGCGCATGGCCCGCGAGGGCCGTTTTCGCGTCGTACGGCAGACCTTCATCCCGCCCTACCGGCTGCGGGCTTTCCCGGGCCTTCAGCACAGTGCGGCAGCGGCTTTTTTTCTCGGCCTTGATGTTTTCATAACCCTTCAGTCGGAACATGATGCATGAACCACAGGGCAACTGATGCCTCGATAGAGAGCCTTGTCAGCAGCCTTATTGCACACGAACAGGCGCTGCGGCAGCTGCTGCTGTTTCACCGGGAGCGCCATACCCCTGATGCCCTGCCGGATATTCTGCTGCAGGGCCAGTGCGACAGCCTGTCGGAATGGGCCGATGTCCTCTGCCATGGCGGCGGTCGGGACATATTCTACTATTTGCACGAATTTCTTATCCGCCGCGACCAGATGCAGCAGCATATGCCGGCTTATGAGCTGCTTATGAAAGGCACCCCGCAGCGCGTGCTTGATGCCGGGTGCGGCATCGGCCAAACGGTCAGCATGCTCGCCGAGCGTTGGCCCGCAGTCTACACGGCCATGGAGCCAAACCTTGTTGCGCGCAGACTGGCCCGTATCGCGACCCGGTCCATCGACAGCGTGGAAGTGGTTGCAGGGAATGTTGAAAAGCTGGACTTCCCCGATGCGAGTTTTGACCGGATACACTGCCGCAACGTGCTGCAATACACCAACAGCCCGCGAGCTCTGGCTGAGATGGCCAGATGCCTGGCGCCGGGCGGCAGGCTGTACCTCAAGGTTGCCGGCTGGCGCTTCTATGCCGCCGGGCTTCGCCGGGTAGTTGTCCGGCCAAAGCTGCCGGCAGTTTTTCTCAATGCTTTTCCGCTGCTCAACGGTATGCTGTGCCTCGTGACAGGGCGGCCGCTGGGATTTGCGCGGCCGGGCGGCCGGTTCCAGGAGCATTTCATCTGCCATCTATTCCTACGCCGGCTCGGCCATGACATGGGCCTTCAATTGATATATGAGGACTGCACTTCCGGATTGCCGACACCAACCTCTGTATGGGAAAAGCTCGGATGATCAGGCTTTGCAAGTATCCATTTCCTTTTTCCGCGGTGCTGGCAATCTGCAGCGATCCGGACAGCACCCGTGATATCGATGCCTATATACGGTTTCACGAAAGGCTCGGGAGCATGGGCCTTGAAATTTCCGACGGCCTGTTTCTGCAATCGACAAGTTTGGTGTCTTTTCTGGATGCCTCGGGCAGGGTCGATCCGCGTATTGCCAGGATGGCGCGCAGGGGGCAGGTCGACACCGTGCATTCTTTTGCCGAACTCAATGAAGAGGAAGCGGGCTGCGGCGCCCTCAGAAAAGGCCTGGAAGCGCTCACGGCGCAGGATGTTCCCGTGGACATCTGGTCCAACCACTCACGCAGCAGGTTCAACCTGTTTTCTGGCGACGGCGATGTGCGCGGCAGCCGATACTATCACGCAGACCGGCTCAGCGCCTGCGGCGTGCGCTTTGTCTGGGCCGGAGGCATTACGCCCATATGGGGCCAGGATTCTCCGGTCGGGCCGGCGCAGCTGCTTGATGTGCTGCGGCACCCGGCCGGGACCGACCGCATTGTGCTCCGGAGCCTGCTTGGCATACTGGCTAAACTGATCCTGAGCCATGGCTGCCCGGGGCTGGCGGCCTATCGCGGTAACCGGCTTCTGCGACCGGTCACTGCGCGTGACGGAACGCGCTTCTGGAGCTTTATCAGATACGGGCGGCGACTGGCCCGGGACGACCGGTTTATGCATCTTGCCGACATTCTTTCAGGTGCGAGGCTTGACGCTTTGATCAGGCGCAACGGCGCCACCATCGTCTATACGCATTTTGGAAAATCAGACGGCAATACGAGTTTTTCTTCCGGGGAATGCGTTTCCCGCATATTTGCTGCACTGGCTCAGAGATCCTCACGAATATGGGTGTGCCCAACCTCTCGCCTGCTTCGCTATCTGGTGACCCGCGATCATCTCGAGTGGTCGCTGGATGAGTCGTCAGGAGAGTTGTCAATCAGTGGGATTTTCGACCCGGTTAAGGGGTACCGGACGGCAACGCCTCGGGATATCGAGGGAATTACGTTTAGCAGTGACCGCAGCGATTTGACGTTCAATCTTCCGTCCGGCGTGCTGGCCGAGCGCTTCAGCCAGCCGGGCATAACCAGCTATGTTCTGCGCGGCGGACCGGCAACAGACAGTTGTTTAAGAACAGATCAACCGGTGAAGAAGGAGCAGCGGGCATGAAAGACAGGCTGCAGGTTTCCTGTATATCACTGGCAGGTTTTCCGGAAACCCGCGCCTACCTGCGCGCAAAGCTGCTCGGTCTTGTTGGTTCCAAAAGCACGGTGCTTGACGCGGGGTGCGGTCGAGGAAATCTCCTGGTTTCGAGCGATGAAGTCGGCGAACTTGTGGGAATTGATATCGATGCTGGAGCAGTAGCGGCTAACCGGGCAATCAGCCGTGGCGTCGTGATTGATCTGCAGACGAATCTTCTGGAGGAAAGCGGCTTCGACGGCCTGCTATCCTTCGATGTGCTTGAGCATATCCAGAGGCCCGATGCGTTTCTGCGCAATGCCGTGCGCGCGCTGAAACCGGGGGGATTCCTTTTTCTCATAACGCCCAATCGATCATCTTTCTTTGGCCTCCTGTCGCGCATCATGCCGTTGCGGCTGCGGCATTTTCTGTGCAAACTCAACGGCCCGCATTACCTGAACGATGTACACTTCTACCGGGCCAACACAACCCGCGATCTCTTCCACATAGTCCGTGAAACAGGGTGTGTTGACATCGATTTACAGGTGCTCAACCGTCTCCCAAGCAGCAGGCTTATGCGGCTGGTCTTTCTGCCCAGTTATATGCTGTGCCGGCTTCCGGGCCTTGGACGATGGGGATCAGGGCTTCTGTGCATCGCCCGCAAACCGGGCGGGGCAGCGGACGGAGCAAAGCTATGAGATACTGCATCTGTTTTATTGTCTGCCGGGAACCATGCCTGCGGCGGTGGAGGCAAAAGGCAACCTGGCACTTCGTGCCCTTGTTTTTCCGCTGCGTTGCGGGCAGGTGAGCGACAGTTTTTACTGTTCGGGAGCGGTATTCACCAAAAAGGCCGCCCCCAATCTGAAATCTGATACACAGGATACGGTTATTTGAAAAATTACTCAAAATCCATCTGCCTTGTTGCCCCTTATGCAGGCAGTACGCTTTCCGGAGGCCACACTGCAGGCGGTGGAGGGGCGGAGCGGCAGCTCATCTTATTGGGTGGTGTTTTGCTTGATCTTGGATGGGACGTGGGATTTGTTACGGGACTTGATGTCAGGCCGGAAACCCTCATTGACCATCATTTCAAGGTCAATCGCGTACCGTTTTATTTCTTGAGGGGCAAGTGGTTGCGGCTTTTGCAAGACTTGCGTTTATTATGGTATGCGCTGAATGAACAAGGGGCGAATCTAGTGGGGCTCAGGGCCGGTGGGCCTGTGCTTTTGGGGTTACTAAAGCTGTGGTGCCTGCTGCGAGGTGCAAAGTTAATACTCTGGGTACAAAGTGATGGAGATTTCGCGCGCGATGCCGGAAAAGCGCGATCTGAGCGCGCCTTACGGCGATTGGCTCGCCGGATTTATCGGCAGCAGATATTTTCCGCCGATTTGCTGATCGTGCAAACGGGCTACCAATATGCAGCCCTCAGCAAATTGACAAGACGTCCCTGTGTTATTATCCCCAGTCTCGCAACATTCAAAGCCGAACTGTCCTGTCGGGTATCAGGAGGAGAAAAGCCCTTTATACTTTGGGCAGGGAATCCCACGCGCAACAAACGGGTGAGCATCGTTCTGGCCCTGGCGAAGCTTCTGCCTGCATATCAATTTGTTATTGCCATGAATCCCGGGGAGAGAAAAGCCCTCGATCAGACGAAGGATGAAGTCCGGCGCCTCCACAATGTCAAGTTTTTAGGAGCTGTGCCGTCACAGCAGATGGAAGAATGGTTTGATCGTGCGACGATTGTATTGAATACTTCTGTTATAGAGGGGTTTCCAAACACATTCCTGCAGGCATGGGCCCGCGGTATTCCCGTGGTAACGGCCGGCATTGACCCGGACGGGCTGATTAACAGGTGCGGGATGGGAATCGTCGTGCCAGTAATCGATGACGACTCACAGGCAATCGGGCAACTGGCGTCTGCACTCCGGCAGGGCATGGAGGATGACAGGCTGCGTATGGAAATGGGGCGTACCGGATACGACTATGTCGTAGCCAATCATTCTCCCGGCAGTGTAGGGAAGCACATGGATGAGTCTTTTAAGCGCTTATTTAATGTTCATGAAGAGTCAACGCCACATGTTTGAGAATATCTCCGCAGACCTGGATGTGTATGCCTATCGGAAAGGTTGGCCCCGCTGGGCCTGGGTGTTTGTTCCCTTGTTCTACACCACCTCCTGGCCTGTCATCACGTACCGCTTCAATCGCTGGGTTTTTATGGCGGTGCGGATACCGGTACTGAGGCAGTGCCTGCTTGTTGCCGGATTTATTTTGAAACGAGTCGTGGAAACGCTTACAACCGTAGAAATCTCGGCGCGGGCCGATATTGGAAAGGGACTTTTTATTGCGCATCTCGGGAGCATTGTCATCAACCATCAGACCCGGATTGGACAGTATGCGGCTGTGCACCAGGATGTGACCTTTGGTGATGCCGGTCGCGGGGAGATGTATGGAGGCCCCACCGTAGGTGAGAGATGTTATGTGGGTGCCGGTGCAAAAATAATCGGCAAAATTTGTATTGGCAATGATGTCATGATCGGCTGCAATGCTGTGGTGGCGAAAGACGTCCCTGATGGCGTTTCTGTGGGAGGAATTCCTGCCAAGGTCTTAAACAACCTTGGCAGTCAGGGGTGGATTCACTACCGCAATCAACCGAACGGAACGCCGGTTCAAGAATGAAAGCCTGCCAATTCCTTCATAGCCCCTTGAGCTTTATTGTAGGCGGGGGCTGGGGGATTATGTTCAAGAAAAGAGCATGCTTCTTATGTCACGGTGGACGCAATGATACGCATACTTACCTGTAAGGCCGATAAAACTGCGGCATGAAATGCAGAGGCATCTGAGCGGCATGAACATCCTTCAACTCCACTGGGGTTTTATTATGGGCGGTGGCGGCAGATATGTCCAAGCCTTGGAGCGATTGTCCGAGGAGCATGGAGTCAGCAGCCACAGCCTGTGCATCATGGATTCGCGCTGGCAGACAGACGCCGAGGGTCTTAGCCGCATAGATCACACACGGATTGCGATCAGCGGGCGGCTTGACCGCTCGTGGATACAACCCGTGGCGGAACAGATACAGCTTCGCAAGCCGGATCTGATAATGACGCATGGGTTTAATTCAAATTTTGTTGCATTAATGTCTCAGCGCCGGCTAAAGCAACGATTGCCCGTGGTTTGCTCGTATCACGGACCATATCATGCGATCAATCTGCAGACACGGCTGCTGGGGTTTGTCTATGAACGCTTCACGGAGTATTTTTTTCGCCGCCATGCCATCGCTGTAGTTACGGTAGCCGATCATGCGCGGGCACGCTTGATAGGGCGTGGGGTTCCTGCCGGCAAGATAACCGTCATTCACAATGCCATCGAGGACAGCGCGCCCAGCCCTGCGCGAGATAAGGTGCGAGCGGCGTGGCGGCAGCGCTGGGGCGTCAGGGAAGATGAAGTTTTGATTGGGGCAGTTGGACGCCTGGATCCGATTAAAGGGCACAGACATCTGATTGAAGCCTTTGAAGCAGTGGCAGGGCTCTCTGCAAGGGCACGGCTTATCATTATTGGGGATGGGCCTGATCGAGCAAGACTGGAAGCAGTGGTACGGCAAAGCCCGGCGGCTGATCGCATCCTCCTGCCGGGCCAGATTTCACGGGCTGATGAGGCCCTGCCGGCATTTGATATCTATGCTCTGCCTTCTTTATCCGAATGCTGCTCCATCGCCCTGCTGGAAGCCATGCGCTCCGGATTACCCATTGTGGCAACTGCCGTGGGTGGCAATCCAGAGTCCATTGTACATGAAAAGGAGGGGCTGCTTGTTCCGGCAGGGGATGCAGTGGCGCTTGCCTCGGCGCTTGAGCATCTGGTGAGTGATAAGGCGTTGAGCAATCGGATGGGTGGCAATGCCCGCAAGCGATATCTCCGCGACTTTACGCAGGATGTGATGCTGGAGAAGACAGCTGCGTGGCTCAAGCAATGCACGGGAACAAGGCCGGTGTAATTTTTATCGGAGGTAATTGAACAACATGATTTATCAAAGTTGTATTGTGCATGTGTGGGAAGTTGCCCTGGTGACGACGCTTGCCGTCTTCTCCATCAGGGGAGCGGCAAAGACGCGCACAGCTCCGCCATACGGCGCTCTGGCATTCCTTGTCGCATATGGAGTGTTTGTCCATGCCGTGCATATGCTGTATCCGGAGGTGCTTAAGGCATGCGACACGCTGAAATGCGGCTTGATTCAGCTGGTGTTTGAAGCGGCATGCTGGTGTCTGGTGGCTCATTGCTGGGCAAAAAGTGAAATTCACTGGAGGCCGGGCAGGCTGCTTGAAGATGCAGTTGAGATGAAGATATTTTGGGCCGGCGTGCTCATTGGCGTCATCCATGTGCTGTATCTGGCTTGTCATAATGCCAATTATCTCATCCCTGCGGATCACTATGGCATGCTGCGTGATATCTATTACAATGCTGATACTCAACGCGCCGTGACCACGGCGACAATGGCCCAACCGCAGTATGCAATTCATGCAACGTATCGTTTCCTTCTGCTTCCGCTCACACTATGGTTTTTCCCTGTCACCATGCCACTCGCTTTTTTACCAATTCCTTTTAGATATGCTTCTTTATGTACCGCAGTTTTAGCTTATTGGATGAGTCTCATTCAAATTGGGCTAATGTCAGCCAGCGCCGTTCTGCTTTACCGATTAATAAAGGGGAATGGGTTGTATAAAACAGCAGCCATGTGTGGCGCGTTGCTCTACCTGACATCGTTTACACTGCTGTGGGGGATGCTTATTCCGGAGACATTCACTGTCTCCCTATTTTTTCTGCTGCTTACACTGCTGCTGTTTCAAAAAGCACATCCTGCCAGATATGTTTGCGCGGTAGCCGCAGCGACATCGAATCCCATCACTGGGGTCATCTTCATCCCCTGCATATGCAATGACCTTTACAGGCATAGAGATAAACTTGTGCGCCACATGAGAGGGCATACTATTGTGATTGGCGCTGCAATAGTATGTGCCAGTTTTCTCCTGGCAAGCATAACTCTGTATGTGTTCCTGCCATATGTGCAGCGTTTTAGTATTGGTGATATCCAGATTTGGAATTCTCTGACCTTTGTGGTGGCGCCGTGGTTGTGGGCGCCATCATCTATTTATGAAAAACCATTTATTTTTCAAGATGGCACAGCGTCTTTCTGTGGCATAATACTCTTTATATCTATCGTGTGCCTTTGCGTGATAGGCGCAATAGAAAGGGCCGTACACAAAAATCGCGAAGATACTGCGCTATGGTCAGCCGTTGTAACTGTTGCAGCCGGGTTCATCTTCCATGGCATCATCGGGTTCTCGCGTTATGCTGCGGCGCTGTTCTCTCCGCTGTATGGATGGGCTGTGGTGTTTCTGGTTGCATGCGCATTTGGTCGATTAATTACATCATTTCCACGAGCCGGTCGCTATGCGTTCATTATTTTTGGCATCAGCCTGTTAGTACTGAATGAGGGGTGGTTAATACGCTTAGCCAGACATTTGGAGGGGATGAGCTTTGAGCGTTATAGCGCCGGCAGAATTTATATGTCTGTGGATTCTATATCAGGCAAAGTATCACTGCCAACAGCAGCGGGGGAACGCACATATACGGTTCAGCCCCACGGTATCTTGGCCGAAGATGGAAGTGAAGTGCTAAGACTCAAAAATACGTGTAATTATCGGGTCTCGACGGATGGGCGAGCGGTCGTTGGCGTTACGGGCGATGGCACCTGGTTTTACCTGAAATCCGACGGAAAACAGGCGCACCTCGTGCAGAATGGGAAAGAAATAGAGCTCGCAGGCAAATGACAGACTGAAATCAGCGCCAGGGAAGTGACATGCGCATTGCCATTTTTTCCAGTGGGTTTACTACCTGTGAAATTCGGTTGCAGCCCTGGCTGACGCTCTGTGAGGTCGGAGTTTGGCTGCAGTCAGCAGGCCATGAAGTCTGGCTGGCAACAGACGGCGAAAGCAAAGAGGCTTTGCCTCTGCCCACTCGGCGTTTTCGCTCCCTGCGGGGAACCGAATCGGCTGCTATCACTGCATGGTTAAAGGACTTAGCCCCGGATCGCGCCGCGGTTTCTGTTTCGCCTTTCAGCCTTGCTACAGCCGGCTGGCATGCAGCTCTTAATCCCCGTACCACCTGGGCCTTTCTTCCCTATGCTCTTTACACGACCCACGAAATGGCAGGCGCATGGCGGCATCTGAGCACCTTTGATCGATGGGGCTATGGTCGAAATCTGCTGATTCCCCGAGGTATCTGGAGGCAACGGCTTACCCGGCGTTTCAGGGGCGTTATTTGCCAATCACAGCGCACCGCAGACCGGTTAGGTGCTGATATCTCTTTTGAGGTCATTCAGCCCGGTCTTGATCTGATGCAATGGCAGCCGGGTGTGGCGCCGACTTTGACGGCTGAAGAGCAAAGCACCTTTCTGTATGTAGGCAGCCCTAAGGCGATTCGGGGATTTGAGGTTTTGTTGAAAGCGATGCTGCGTTTGCCGCCCGAAATTTGTCTGCGCGTGCTGGCCCGAGGGCTTGATGCACCTGCGGAAGCGCAGCTGAATGCACACCTGACCGAAACAGGCCTTGGTTCACGAGTGTCGGTCCGCGGCGGCTGGTTGACGCCGGAGGATCTGCGAGCCGAAATTCAGGGCGCGGCTGCCGTGGTTCTGCCCTTTGTGCTTGTGCCTTCGGAGATCCCCGTTTCGGTTATGGAAGTTGTTGCCTGCGGCACGCCGGTTATCGTCAGCGATATTGATGGTCTGCCGGAGGCTGCGGGTGCAGCGGGAATAGCCGTGTCACCCGGTGATTCCGTTGCCCTGGCTGAGGCGATGCAAGGGTTTGCTTCGGATGGCCGTCTGCAGAAGACTTTACGTCAGGCCTGCCTTGTCCGGCGGCAACAGTACCTTGGCTGGCCTAGAGTTTCTAACCGCTGGGCCGCCGCACTTGAGGTGCTGCTTTGAAGCAAAGCCCCCGCATCATGGCCTTTGTGGGTCCGGATGGCTGCGGTAAAAGCACTCTGGCGCGCATTGCTGCTGAAGAGCTAAGCAAGCAAGGCTTTCGCACGCAGGTAATATGGTCACGATTCAATAATTTCCTTTCAAAGCCCCTTCTGGCGCTGGCGCGATGCACCGGACATAATCCCCGAGAAGTTCATGACGAAGTCGTATTCGGCTATCACAACTTTCATTCCGCCATCTGGCTTCGGTATCCTTTTATTTTATTGCAAACAATTGATGTTAACCTTGCACACTTTGTGAAGGCACAACGTGCTGCAAAAAGTTCAGATATTTTAATCTTTGAGCGGAGCCCCTGGGACACACTGGCCGACATAATCCTCGACACCGGATGCAGAAGCCTTGCCACCCATGTGTGGGGGCGCTGGATTACCGCTCAGATGCGCGGCCGCGGCCCGGTTTTCTGGGTAAACCGCTCCAAAGATTCGATATTGAATACACGCCCCGAATTACGACATGATCGCATGCTGGATGAAAAAATTGCCATCTATGCCGAACTTGCGCTCGCCTGGGGATGGGAAGCGCTGGACAATAATCGTCCATTGGAAGAGGTGACGGGGCAATTAGCGGATAAGTTGCTGCAGCAGGAAGGAATTCGGCATGAGTAAGAAAAAGAAAGGCTGGAGGACGTGGGCGCCGGTGGTGGTGGGGCGGTACTGGCTGTTTCAAGGCATGTTTTACATGAACTGGATAGAGCGGCTGCATCGCCTGGCCATGGAGTCGCTAGTCTTTTTGCTGGCCTGGAGCATATTTTATTTTTTTATACCTGGTTACTGGCGCTTGGTCTGGGCATTGCTGATTGCGCACACCGCCAGTATGGTGTTCAATGGCCACCTTTTCGCGCTCTTCAAGCATGACCTGTACTGGTTCGGTTTCTACAAGCGCTGGGATGATTTTGCAGCCTATGTTGCCGGAATACAGCAACGGCTGCATGGGCGGCCTTGTTCCGGGCTCGATCGGGCCGAGGTGTACGGCAGCCTCACCCGCGGTCGCTTTACCGATAGCTCCGACCTTGATCTGCGTTTTATTGCTGAACCGGGTTTCTGGAATGGCTGGCGCGTGGCGCATCGCGCGTTCGAAGAACGTTTGCGGGCTTTGTTTACGGTCTTTCCGATTGATATATATATGGTTCATTCCGAAAGTGAGTTGACGCGCAAGATGAATCTTGCGCGAGAAAAACCGATCGGAATTTTTTTTGCCGGACAGTCAGGGCCTCCGCCTCCTTTTCATGAAGCCGTCTGCCCCGAGCCGGAGGCCGCCGATCGCCCCCGTCCCCGCGTCCTTATCGTCTGTTCGGCCGGGGGGCATCTTATGGATGTCCTGCTGGCAACAGAGGGTGTGGAAATGGACTTTGATATCGCCACGTTTCGCCTGCCGCATGTGGGCATTCCTGCCGGAGCACGGGCACTGCACTTTTTGATCGATCCGCATACCAGCCTGTGGAAGTTCGGGGTTAATGCCCTGCAAAGTTTGCGGCTGATGCTTAAAATAAGGCCCCGTGTGGTCATTACGACTGGGGCCGGAATTGCGCTCGCGTGCGCGCTGATCGGCAAGTTCCTGGGCGCCAGATTGATTTACGTGGAAATATCGGCGAGTGTGGAGCGGCTGTCCCGCACAGGGGCGTTCCTGTACGGCTATGCTGATCTCTTTATCGTACAGTGGCCGGAACTCTGCAAACAGTATCCACGAGCTGTCTATGGAGGTTGTGTCCTGTGATTTTAGTGCTGCTTGGCACCAACCCATATCCGTTCGAGCGGTTGGCCCGTGCTGTGGATGATCTGGCTGGCCGGCTTGGATGGGACGTGTTTATTCAGTCGGGCCATACCGTATATGATTTTAAACACTGCCGCTTCGTGCCGTTCTTGCGCCGTGAGGATGTTTTGGCAAAGGTACATGTCTGCGAATTCATGATCGTCCAGGGCGGATGTGGCAGCATCCATGAAGGACTGGCGGCCGGCAAGCCAGTGATTGCCGCGCCACGCCAGCCTGAATTGGGTGAGTCGCAAGATCGACAAGAGGAGTTGGTGCATGCGTTGGAAAGCAAGGGATGTGTCATCGGCTTATACGATGTAACAGATCTTGAATCAGCCGTGGCGCATGCCCGCACCTTTCGTGCTGCCCCACTACCGCCAAATCAGATCCCATCCATAATCCGCAATTTCCTTAAAGTACTATGACGATATACCCACATCAAACTCTGATCGCCGCTCTTGATCTGGATGATAAACTCATATAACGTGCGGCAGCCAGTGGTGCCGAGCGAAAGGAAGCGGCATAAGGAGCACCACGGTTAGCCTCTAGTTGGTTTCCTATCACCAATGCCATGATTTTGAATATCTCCTGCCGATCCTCGTGCATCTGGTGAAAAAACGGTGGCCGAAGTCAAGGGGCACGCAGTGCCAAGTTGCCTTTTGCATCCACCTCCAAAGGCGGTAGTTTTATGCAGACAATAAACTACAAACGTTAACCCCGCGTACTTTCCTACCCGCCTCATTTAATTGCGGCTTCAAACCAGATCCGCCTTTCTGCCTCCGACGCAGTCCTCCCCGTACCCTACTAAAAATCCCTGCTCTGCTTTTGTGTGCCTACACATCATGAACTGCAAACTCTGCAGCCCCTCGGCCAGCTGAGAGCCTGCTTCCGTGTATGGGCACTGGCACAGGTTGCGCAGCTCGTTTTGTGCCATGACACATATCAGTCAAGTTGCATCTCGCACATCATACCCCTTGCAGTACAGGCTAAATAGCCAAATTTTCTCACAATTTTAAAGCACGGCGTTTTTACTGCAACATGGCACCATTATTGAATTTGCAAGCAGCATGTACAAAAGGCCACTCGATATAGAAAGGTCTTATCCATGGCAACCACAACTAATACAGCAGCATCAACAGCATCCTCGATACGCCGTATGCCATCGACAATGAATACCCATGCCGATTTAACCGTAATTGTAGTTGAATATTTCAGCCAGCCACATCTTGCGACGCTGGCCAAATCAATCCGCGCTATTGAGCCCGATGTGCCCGTGCTGGTATCTTCCAACAGCGGCTATGATGCGGCTATGCAGCAACAACTGAAGCAAGAACTGCCGGGCTGGCAATGGTTGCATAACGAAAGCAATCTAGGCTATGCGGGGGCAGTAAATCGTGCGCTGGCAAAAGTTGCCACACCATATGCGGCGATTTTGAATCCCGATGTCGAATTAGTGGAGCCGATCGCCAAAAAAACCCGTGCTGTTTTCGAGGACAATCCGCAGCTGGCAGTCTTTGGCCCCCGCGTTCAGGACGGCAGCAGAAAAACAACTTTTTCTTTCCGCCGCTTTTATCCTCCGCAGTATATTCTGGCCCGTTACCTGGGAGTTGCGACCGGTGATACAAAGCGCCATATCCAGGATTACTATCTTATGGTTGATGCTTCCCGCGACCAGGCAACATGCGCTGATTGGGTGTCGGGGGGCGCTATGTTTGCCCGGATGGATGCCGTGCAGGATGCGGGCGGGATGGATGAGCGCTACTTCCTTTACATGGAGGACATGGACTGGTGCCGTTCACTGTGGATGGCCGGCTGGCGCGTGGCATACCGCCCGGATATAACACTTATCCATCGAGCCCAGCATCAAACAACTCGAGGCGGCTTGCGCAAAGCTTTTTCTCCTGCCACTCGATGTCATCTAGCCAGTTATGCAAAATATGTTCTCAAGTGGGGACTGTCGACCTTTAACCCTGCTGATACCGTTAAAGCGAATGGCTCTTTCGTGTTTAAGTTGCAACCCGGGAATTTAGCAGCCCACAATGCTGGCAGATTGTCGGTAAAAAGTATTTAGCATCTCGATATCCATAAATCATTCGTTACAACAACATGGCACCATTATTGAATTTGCAAGCAGCATGTATAACCGGGGATTCAAAAAATAGAAAGTCATAACGCTATGGCCACCACTACGGATACAGCACCATCACCGGCATCCTCGACACAGAGAAGCTTGGGAGTCGCTTTTATACTTGAGTTTTCGTGGCTGTCCGGATGGTTGAGCAAAAGCAGGTGGCTCGACGTAGACGGTGCCGGGGTGAAACGCCTGTTATACCTGCTGTTCGGCGCCACCGGGCTTATTGCCTTGAGCATGCTTCCTCCGGCAATTGAACTGCTTTTTTTGTATATCTCGAAAGCCATAACACGACTTGAAACAACAGCTTTTGCAACGCTTCCGGCGGCTGATTGGTTTAATTTTATGGCAACTAATAATCTGCTTAAATATCTGCTCATTCCCGCCCTGGCTTTTGCCACTACCTACGGGCTGACCCCGCAGATTATGAGACTGGCTACCCGGCTGGGCATGATGGATCAGCCCGGGGAGCGGCGCATACATACGCGGCCAGTACCACGTGCCGGAGGCCTTGCCGTGTTTGCAGGATTTCATATCGCCTGCGGCGCTATTTTTTTCCTTCCCTGGAATTCCTTCAACGGCCTGATGACCGGAGCCGGATGGCTGAACATTTTGCTCATTACCAGCATTCTGCTTATTATCGGCCTGTGGGATGACCGCTTCGGCATGCGTGCCGTGGTTAAGCTTGCTGGGCAGGCAGCGGTGGGCGCCCTGGCCTATGTGCTGGATATGCGTCTGGGCGAATTTCTCGGTATTGCGTTGCCCATCTGGATCGATTTGCCGGCTACGGTTTTTTGGTTTGTCGCGTTTATCAATGCTTTTAATCTTATCGACGGCATGGACGGGCTGGCAACGGGGCTTGCCGCTATTGCCGCCCTGTGCCTTGCCGGCGTATGCCTGATCGGCCGCAAGCCAGCTGATTGTCTGGTCATGCTGGCCCTGCTGGGGGCCTGCCTGGCCTTTCTGCGGTTTAATTTCAACCCTGCTCGCATTTTTTTGGGCGACACAGGCAGTATGTTCCTGGGGTGTACGCTTGCGGCTCTGGCGCTCAACACCAGCACCAAGAGCAGCACGTTAGCGGCTGTGGTAGTGCCGCTGCTGGCTGTAGGCATACCGATGTTTGATACCTTTCTGGCTATCTGGCGGCGGCTGGCCCGCAAATTCCTGAACGGGAAAGACACAGGCGGCGGAAGACTGTTCGGCGCAGACATCGATCATCTCCACCACCGTCTGCTGAAAGCTGGATTCTCGCAGCGCAGAGTTGTAATGCTGCTGTATGCGGGCAGCTTTGTTCTAGCGGGTATCGCCCTGCTTGCGATGATGTTTAGCTCCAGCGCCCAGGGAATTTACATGATTGCATTTGTCGTTGCGGTCTACATCATTATTCAGCATATTGCCAAGGTTGAAATGTGGACTACCGGCATGGCGCTGCTGGAGGGGCTCAAGCGGCCGCGGTTTAAGCACGTAAGCGTGCCGGCGTATATCGTGTGCGACCTGCTGGTTCTGCTGGCGGCCTATGTTTCCGCCACTTTGCTGCTGGGCCATGAGATAGCCTCCTGGCAGTCGGTTCGCTCGATTCTGCTGGATCAAGCCCCGCTGCAGACGGGCATTCCGTTTGTGTGCATGGCCCTGGGAGGCCGCGTGTACAAGCGCGTCTGGCACCTGGCTGGCACCATGGATTTTACAGCGCTGGGAGTATGGGCGGTCATGGGCATACTGCTTGGCGCAGGGATATCATTTGCCCTTGAGCTTCAGTGCTTTCCAGACTGCTGGGTGCAGGTCACGCTGCTGTATGTTGGTCTGGCGCTGGTGCCGCTTCTGTTCCTGCATGCTTTTATGCGGATCATAACGGATTTTCTGGGATCGATGCAGTGCCAGAAGAAAAGGGCCGATGCCCGGATGCCCGTACTTGTGTACGGGTCGGGGGATCGCGGAATGCTTTTTTTGCGCGATGAGGAGGCCCATGCGCTGCAGGATGGCTCCAGTATTTATATTGCAGGGTTTCTGGATGATACGGCTAGTCTGCATGGACGTCTGATCAGTGGGCTGCCGGTCTTCGGGGGGCAGGAAAGCATCAGAATGGCGATAAAAAAAACGGCGGCAGAACTGGTTGTGGTTACCACCGAGCTGTCGGCTGAAGCCCGGGAGGAATTGCAGGCTATAGCCAATGCAACCGGCGCAGCTATATCTGAGTGGCGCCCGGCATTGCGTGGTATGGCGCAGAAGAGCTCTGAAACAGCTTTGCAGATGGAGGATACGCGCACTGGGCAGTCAGGCTACACTTTTGCGCAGCAGCCCCGGCGCTTTAAGTGTATAAAGGGCGCCATAGCAGCACAAAAGAATAAACCGCCTGTACCCATTGCGGCAGGTTTCTGAGGCATGTTGAATAAAGATGCATGTCTTGAACTGACTGAAGCAGTAAATCGAATATTCTTCAATCAAGAGAAGCCTTGCATATAGGGGTTGGGGGGAAGCATATATGTTTTTAACCTCTACTCATAACGGAGCTAGTTCAAACAGCAAAACGATTACGGCATATTCGCTCCGTCGAGTTGACAAACAAAAAATTGCTATCGATTTTTCATGCAAAGCTCTGGTTCTGGTGAGAAAAGTGGTTCTGCGCATTTTATGGCTTCAAATCAGTTACATGGAAGCTGAGAAGAATTATTTATAGAGAAAAGGGCAAGGCGCTGACAATGGTTTTAAGAAGGTTGAAAAGGAGGCATGAGTGTCTCTGCCCTGAAGAAACGCACTATATCAAAAGCGAAGCTTATCCAGCGTATCCCCCTTCGCATGCGCTGGATAAGCTCCCAGCTTTTTTTCTCGCGCCGAACTTCGGGCATCCGCCGGGGCTGAGCATACGGCCGGTAATTTAAAGATTCAATCCGCCACCGCAGCCTGCAAACTAGAAATAATTCCGGGCTGGTCGCAATGGCGGTTATATAGAACACACCGCTCTCGCTTGCTACCGTCTTTGAGTTTCTGATCCCCGGCCCCTGTCTTCATGGGTAATCTCCCAGTGCCCGGACATGTCCATGCCGGGAAGCCAAATTTTTGTTTTGGGTTTCACGGTATACAATCATTCCTCACCCCTGTGTGCCATTCAAGCAAAAAGTCCTTTTACGGAATGTATCAGTTGCGCTTTATGCTGGTGGCCGCTATGAACCAGTGATACAGGGGCAACATTGGAGAAGTAAAGGTCAAAGGAACCTTCGGCGACACTAATAAAAAAGGCCCCTTCATTTTAATTCTGAAGAGGCCTAAGATTAAATACTCAAATGTCCCATCACTTCGGTGATCGCACCGCCAGCACACGGAAAAGGTTGCGGTTGAGGTCTTCGCTGCGGGGATAACTGGCCCAGGAGCCCTTGTCGAAGTCTAAGTACCAGGCGCAACAGGAACCGTCAAATTCCCCTGTCCATGGACAACAAGCACTCAATTGAAACATGGGATCAATCTTATATTCTGTTCTAATTGATGGATCATTCAGACTTTTTAATCGCTACGGGTCAATTCCCCGCAGCTTGCTGCGAATGATCTATACAACTAAAATATGTCTTTGATACCCCGTCCGCTTGCGGCGGGGTAGTTCATTTTAGTGAATTTGAAAGCAGATATTCGATTGGATCAACCCATCCATGAGAAGCCACTTCTTCTGGTGTGGCACTTTTAGGACATCTACCAAAACCCCATGGCCATTTCATATAGGCTTGCCCAAAAACGTTAACCCCAAGATGCAAATGACTGTTATTGATTGGCCAATACATAACTGTTCCTAATGCGGTGCCCTTGTTTATATGTTTGCCAATCTTCCCGGCGAACCCAGTGATATGCCCATAAACGATAGCGACATCAGCGTCATCACATTTAACAACAGCTCTGGCGTTGACAACATCAAGAGCTTGCCTAGACTGTCCACCACCCAATACGGTGCCAGAACACATGTTGTAAACCGTTTTCTTCCAAGGAACTTGCAAATCTGCCCCTATATGACCTTTCCCGGGGTAATACTTTGAATATGTTGGGTCCAAAAAACACATGCTAACTTTTTGGTAATTCAATGAATCAGATGGATTTGCCCACCCAGATTCAGAAAAATCAATAATCGTTTTATTTCCTTTAGCTTCGCAAGAGGTCTCGATTGTAGATTCATCTTTTGTTGTCGTAGTCGTGGATGTTGTCGTCATGGTAGATATTGTCGTCGAGGTTGTTGTATTTGAGACTACAGTCGTCGTGGTGGTGAAAGTATTTGATGACCCACTCCCCAGCCATGTAAAAATATTCTCTGCTAAATAATAATTGTCGTAGTAACTAATCCAGGCATTTACCATCCAGCTTGAATCGCCTATGGTTACAACTCTGCCGTTTGCTGAAGTTTCAGCCACAGCAAGAACAGGATATGTTCCAGACGGTTCACTTGAATCTTTGTAACATTCAAAGACGCCTAGCCCGCTGTTCCATGTGCCATTAATATCTCTCCAACTGTCGCTGTCTGAATATGCTACTGTAAATGCTGGTGCGCTGACACTTAGTGATGCCCCCCAGTTTAAATTAAACTGGTTGATGTTTGTTGTTATCGTATGAGAAGCAAAATTGCTGATTATGGGCGAATCGACTCCACCATCAGGGTCAAGTGATGTGTCGATAACATAATGGTTCGTCGGGTCACACAGCATATTCATTTGTACTTGCATGCCAAAATTTTGACCTGTTTTATTGACGGAATTATTCCATGCCGGCTGCCACGGATTACCCAAGCCATGTTCCCCCACCAAAAATAAACCCTTACCCGAATTGACAAAGTTAATTAAGGCATTTGCTTCAGTCTGGGAAATTTCTCGTTGACCTGCTAGTGCATTAGACCAATTTATTGAAAAAACCACAATATCGTAGACGGAAAGCAGGGAAGTTGTTATACCACTAGGAGATATATACCAAACCTCAAATCCCATGTTTATTAAAAGATTGCCCAAATCAGTAAAGCCATCCCAGTCAGTATTATTGAAGCTATCTGCATCTTCAATAAAAAGAATTTTTTTGCCGGAGATGCTGCTTGGACTTATTGCATTCAACCGCTTAAGTGAAGTCCTAGATTCTAAAGTTTTTGGTGGAGGACAGCTCATGTTAGCTGCATTTGCTGCGGCGATTAGGCTTGTCTGAATTATAAATATTGACAAGACTGCTAGTAGGAAAATTATTATCTCGCTGGCAAAAA
>Ga0118677_10002005_pt1 | contig 41891 bp, 44 predicted proteins | sample AliMusrvi5mmetaG_FD_86154 | JGI IMG/M metagenome (GOLD analysis project Ga0118677, IMG submission 86154)
GTTTGCGACTATACTTTTTTCAGCTGTATTTACGAGGTAATCTGAGCCTCGGTATGCCCTGCACTGCTTTGTAACCCACGTCGAAACCTGGTCAGCCCCTAAACTTGGTTTAAATCAGTTTATTACGAGTCATGTACCTAAGATTTAGTTCCACAACACAATGAATTATACGCTTTTATTCCATGACCTCGTCTAATCTATTTATTGTGCGCGCGCATGATGCGTCCTTTTTCGCGCTCCCAGTCACGTTCTTTTTCAGTATCACGTTTATCGTGTTGCTTTTTACCTTTAGCTAAACCAATTTGTACTTTAACGCGACCTTTTGAAAAATGCATATCCAGCGGTACCAATGTATAACCAGCACGCTCAACTTTAGCAATAAGCTTAATGATTTCTTCGTTATGCAGCAGCAATTTACGCGTTCTAATCGCATCTGGGCGCACATGGGTAGACGCTGCACCTAGCGGCGTAACATGGCAGCCGATAAGATAGATTTCGCCTCGCTGAATAATGACATACGCTTCTTTAATGTTAATGCGATTATCACGAATGGCTTTAACTTCCCAGCCCTCTAGAACAATACCCGCCTCATACTTATCTTCAATAAAGTAATCAAAAAAGGCTTTTTTATTTTGTGCAATGCTCATAAAGCTGAATATTTCTTGGCGAATGGCTTAAAATCACATTTTACTCTAATTCTTGGCGACTACGATTTCAAGTCAGCGCTTAAGCCAAAATTAACGGCGAGCATTGGTCAAAAAATTAAAGGGCAATATGGCACAAGTGCATAAAACTGTTTATATCCAACACTCAGCAAGTCAGATGTTTGCGTTAGTGGACGATGTGCAGAAATACCCGCAATTTTTGCCTTGGTGTGGCGGTGTGGATTTAATCAAACAAGATGCGATGTCTACCATTGCCACCCTGCATATTGCTTACCATGGCTTGCAGCAGAAATTCACCACCGAAAACCTGAAGACTTATCCCAATCTAATGGAAATCAAACTGAAAGATGGCCCGTTTAAGCATCTAGCAGGGGTGTGGCGTTTTATAGCGTTGAGCGAGCAGGCGTGTAAAATTGAATTTGAGCTGAACTATGAATTTACCAATAGTTTTTTAGAAAAGATTATCGCGCCAGTGTTTAGCCATATCGCCAATACATTTGTAGATGGCTTTGTGGTGCGTGCTGATGTTATTTACAAGACCATTTAGGAATAATAATGGATAAAGAAGATACCCGTTATATGCAAGACAATGAACCAGAGTTTTTGGTTGAAATAGCATACGCCCTACCGCACCAACAGTTGATTGTGCCGGTGCGGGCCTATACTGGAATGACTGCCGAGCAGGCGATTCAGGCATCTGGCATATTAATGAAATTTCCAGAAATTGATTTGAGTGTGAATAAAATTGGCCTATTTGGCAAGCTATCAAAACTGGATACGCCATTACGTCATTTAGATCGCGTAGAAATTTACCGGCCGTTGATTGCCGACCCAAAAGAGGTGCGTAAACAACGCGCCGCGGAAGGTAAAGTAATGAAAAAAGGCGGTGGTGAAAGCGCTACTGCAGATTAAATTTTAGACGAGGATAGAATTAATAAAACAGGCATCCTATTGATTATGTGATTCTAATGTTGTGAGGTATTCAAGGGCTTGTGTTTTATATCTCACATTTGCGCTCGCGCCTTTGGCCGTAAATCTGTATAATCTCGTTTTGGGTACAAGGATTTTCGCATGCGTTTATTGCAACAAGCTCTCACCTTCGACGACGTTTTATTAGTGCCAGCGTATTCTAACGTGCTGCCACGCGAGGTTTCCCTCGCTACACAACTCACTCGTAACATACAACTGAACATCCCCCTTCTTTCTGCCGCGATGGATACGGTAACAGAAGCGCCATTGGCTATTGCCTTGGCACAAGAAGGCGGCTTGGGCTTTATTCATAAGAATATGACGGCGATGAAACAAGCCGCGCATGTGGCTCGCGTTAAACGCTTTGAGTCTGGCGTAGTGAATGATCCAATCACAATTCAAAGCCACATGACGGTACGTGACGTCATTGCGCTAACGCAATTACACAAAATTTCAGGCTTGCCTGTGGTCGATAATGGCAAAATCATCGGTATCGTAACCAACCGTGACTTGCGCTTTGAAACCAATTTAGATCAACCCATTAAAAACATCATGACACCAAGAGATAAGTTGGTGACTGTCCGTGAAGGCGCGGCTAAAGAGGATGTGATTCGCTTATTGCATCAACATCGCCTAGAGCGCGTTTTGGTGATTGACGCTTACGACACACTTAAAGGCTTGATTACGGTTAAAGATATACAAAAATCTACCGATCACCCATACGCCTGTAAAGACCGTGAAGGTCGCTTACGTGTAGGCGCTGCAGTGGGCGTGGGCGAAGGCACTGAAGAACGCGTAGCGGCTTTAGCCGAAGCTGGCGTCGACGTCATCGTGGTTGATACCGCACATGGCCACTCACAAGGGGTACTTGACCGCGTGACGTGGGTTAAAAAGAACTACCCGCACATTGAAGTTATTGGTGGCAATATTGCGACCGCTTCTGCCGCGCTAGCGTTAGTCGATGCTGGTGCTGATGGCGTTAAGATTGGGATTGGCCCAGGCTCAATTTGTACCACACGTATCGTCGCTGGTGTAGGCGTGCCACAAATTAGCGCGATTGCTAATGTAGAAAAAGCCTTGGCAGGTAGCGGCGTTCCATTTATTGCCGATGGTGGTATTCGTTTTTCAGGTGATATTTCTAAAGCCATTGCAGCCGGCGCGCATAGCGTGATGTTGGGTGGCATGTTTGCTGGGACTGAAGAAGCGCCAGGTGAGGTTGAATTATTCCAAGGCCGTTCATATAAATCTTATCGCGGCATGGGTTCAATCGGTGCAATGGAAAAAGGCTCAAGCGATCGCTACTTCCAAGAAAATAACGGCAACCCAGATAAATTAGTACCAGAAGGTATCGAAGGCCGCGTACCTTATAAAGGTAGCGTATTGGCTGTAATTCACCAACTGATGGGTGGCTTGCGTGCTTCTATGGGTTATGTAGGGGCTAAAAATATTACCGAGATGCGTGAAAAAGCTGAGTTTGTGCAAATCACCTCAGCGGGCATGCGTGAGTCACATGTGCATGATGTGCAGATTACTAAAGAGGCTCCTAATTATAGGATTGATTAGAGGTACACCTTAAGTCTCTCAACAATAACTAACGAATAACGGCTAATGACTACCCAATCAAAGATTTTAATACTCGACTTCGGCTCACAATATACGCAGTTGATTGCCCGCCGCGTTCGTGAAGCTAATGTTTACTGCGAACTCCACACATGGGAAGTGAGCGATGCTTTTATCCGTGAGTTTAACCCAGCCGGGATTATCTTATCCGGTGGTCCAAATTCCGTGTATGAAGACGAAACCCCAAGCGCACCAGATGCAGTGTTTACTATTGGCGTGCCAGTACTTGGCATTTGTTATGGCATGCAAACCATGGCATCACAATTAGGTGGCAAGGTAGAAAGTTCAGCGATACATGAGTTTGGTTACGCTGAAATTCGTGCCCACGGACACTCCGCCCTTTTTAAAGATATTCAAGACACGGTGAACGAGCAAGGTCATGGCTTGATGGATGTGTGGATGAGCCACGGTGACAAGGTGACTGAATTGCCTGTTGGCTTTAAAGTAATTGCTAGCAATGAGTCAACCCCAATTGCCGCTATGGCTGATGAAACACGCCAATTTTATGCCGTGCAATTTCACCCAGAGGTCACCCACACGATTCAAGGAAAGGCTATTTTAAGCCGCTTTGTGCACGAAATTTGCAATTGCGACCTCAGCTGGAATATGCCGAACTACGTAGAAACTGCAGTCAATCACATTCGCGCTGTCGTCGGCACCGATCAAGTGATTTTAGGTTTATCAGGTGGCGTAGATTCGTCTGTCGCTGCCGCACTAATTCATCAAGCCATTGGCGACCAACTGACCTGCGTATTTGTAGATAATGGCTTATTACGCTTAAACGAAGCCGAGCAAGTGATGGAAACTTTCGCTAAGAATCTAGGCGTTAAAGTCATTCATGTGGATGCTAGCGCCAAGTTTTTAGGTGACCTAGTGGGGGTCACTGACCCAGAAGCTAAACGAAAAATTATTGGCCGCGAATTTGTTGAGGTATTTCAGCAAGAATCAGCTAAGTTGCCGCAAGCTAAGTGGTTAGCGCAAGGTACAATTTACCCAGATGTGATTGAATCGGCAGGCGCTAAAACCAAAAACGCGCACAACATTAAGAGCCATCACAATGTAGGTGGCCTACCAGAAACAATGAAGCTCAAGCTATTAGAACCACTGCGCGAACTATTTAAAGACGAAGTACGTGAACTAGGTGTAGCGCTTGGCTTGCCACATGATATGGTCTATCGCCATCCGTTCCCAGGTCCAGGCTTAGGTGTACGCATCTTAGGTGAAGTGAAAAAAGAATTTGCCGATTTACTTCGCCGTGCTGATGCAATCTTTATTGAAGAGCTGCATAAAAGCGGTTGGTATGCTAAAACCTCACAGGCATTTACCGTGTTCTTACCCGTTAAATCGGTAGGCGTGATGGGCGATGGTCGCACCTACGATTACGTGGTCGCCTTGCGCGCTGTGGTCACCAGTGATTTCATGACCGCGCACTGGGCAGAACTGCCTTATGATTTACTGGGCAAGGTATCAAATAGAATTATCAATGAAGTGCGTGGCATTAATCGTGTGGTATATGACATTTCTGGGAAACCACCCGCTACCATTGAGTGGGAGTAGTTTTGTTAACTTAAGTGATTGATTTAATTGAATAAATTTGTTACACAAAAGTTTCACACTAAAATTTAGTTGTTGATTTTATTGCATTTTTAAATTACTGTTACACAGAAACCTACGCATTTGCGTGGCTGTTGTGGACCGTAAGTTACAGAAGGCGTAAATGCCACTAAAAAAAGCTAATTTTGCTGAGGAAGAAATTCCAATATTTGATGAAGCGATTGTTTACAAGCGCGGCGGATATTGGCAATTTCGCATGTGGCTTTTAAAAGAAAATAAATACGTCAGAAAAAGTCTAAGAACAAGAAATAGGAATACTGCCATTGAAAAAGGCAAAGACGCTTATTTAGAAATCTACGGCAATATCAAAGCAGGAAAAACATACTTTTCACTTACCACTAAAGACGGTGTTGGACTGTATGTTAAGCACAGAGAAAAAGATTTAGAGACGGGCATAATTGTTGCGGGCAGGCTATCAACAATCAAAACCCATTTAGATCATTGGCTTAATTTCATAAAAAAAGATTCAAAGCTCAAAGAGCTTGCCCGCACCGACTGCGAAGACTACTTCTACAAAAGAGTCAAATCAAACAGACAAATTCCAGTAAGCCAATCAACGATTAAAAATGAACAAAGCACCATCAATGCGATGATGAAGTATTTATTTAGGTATAACGAAACCTACATAGATAGCTTTGATTTCAAAAAACTTCCACGTATTGATACTAATGATGAAGCATTAAGACGATCATCTTTTCTGCCTAACGAGATCGGACTTATAGAAGCAGCAATACACCGATACGCCGAAGAAGCTAAAAAGAACTTGAATGATGATGTAAACCTAAAAAAATACATCACTTGCTACTATTTCCTTACCGCCATGCTAAGCGGATTAAGAACTGGCGAACAAAGGCAACTTAAATGGAGCGACATCACTTGGAGTGAACATCGTAGGAAAGAGGATGAAATTAGTTTAATTAGGATAAGCATAAGAGCCGAAACTAGTAAAACACGGAAAAGTCGCGCTTTAATGGTGAGAGACAAAGGCTATTTAGAAGACTTAAGAAGCGTGCTTTGGAAGAAGCAAGGACTACCAGTAGCTAAAAACAATATTTTTAGTGCTGATGGCACAAATGTCATTAGCGAAAGAGTGATTCTTTACCATTTCGATAAAATACTTAAATTAGCTAATATAAAAAATACTGACAAAAGAGACCTAGTGCCTTACAGTTTTAGACACTATTTCATTACTCAAAAAATTATGAGCGGCCTTAGTTATAGGCAAATATCAGATATGTGCGGCACTAGCGCAACGCAAATTGAAAGAACGTACTATCACATCAATGAAGATATTTTACTTACAAATGCCATGGCTGACTACAAGCTCAGCGACGACGGCATTATCGTAACTACATCAAAATAGAACTGCTAGTGCAATAAAAAATCACATTACAGACATTTGCAGTGCTGAAATCTTAGTTAGCACTAGCACCAGCTAGAACAAAAGCATTAAATACGTCAAACACCCTCTTTTAAAGCCCTACAAGCTACTTTTACCTTCTGAGCTACATAAACGTATACGACAAAAACTTTAACGCACTGTAGGTGCTGTTTTCTGTGATTGTATTTCTTTGAAGCAGACCCATAAAATCGGAGCTATCGACCCATTGCGGACGTTCAGCTTAATAGCATTCCCCCTCCTCAATTTTAGATTGACAGCTTTGAGAGCACCTAGTATCTTTATTGCAAAATATACATTTATATATAAAAGGATATTAATGTGATAAAAATAATCGTTATTTTACTTCTCGCTTCAGCTACTAATGCTTTTGCTGAGGGTCCAACCAATTTTTTTATAGAAGGCTTGGCTGCAACTCCAATAAACAACTTAAGTGAGTCTTCGGACTATGCTGGTGCGTCAGGTTATGTTTGTTCAAATTGTCCAACAGGTAAATTAGGTGGTGTACATACATCATCAGATACTACATGGGCCTTGAAGGCGGGCTATACATATTCAGAGAATTTAAGATTCGATATTAGTTACTATTCACTTAGCTATGGCAAAACATCTTGGGGAACCGACTTTTCTAGCTTTAACGGAACTTACAATTCTGCATCTGCTACCCCGTTCACCAGCAACAAATTAAGTTCAGATGCTGCCTTCATAAGCGCTTATTACAACTTAAACTTAGAAAATGGGTTAAAACCATATGCTGGCTTGGGTGTTGGGTTATCTCGAAACAAATTTGGCTATACGAATGAGGGTGGATATAACTTCATTAATAGCCATACCAATACTGATTTTGCTTGGAAGTTAGATATTGGGTCGCAATATGAATTTAACAATCACCTTGCAGTGGATTTGAGTCTTACTTTAATTGACGTTGGTGAGTACAAATCAGCAAATAACAGGGGTACAGACCATGAAGCTATAGCCCCCTACAAATTTTCTGCGGACCTAAGCCCAATTGCTAGTGTTGGTCTTATATATAAATTTTAATCAGAGAATTTAACGGCCCACCTAAGACGTGGGCTTTTTATTTCATAGGCGAATGACTGCTATGGGTCGGAAGCACCGAATTTATAGCTCTGCTTTCAGCAGTCTTATCTCACGTATTGCCACGCAAAAGTAAATCTAAGTTTAATTTCCGGCCAGCTCCATTAATCGTTTAACACCAACTGGCTCATCTTTAAGCATGGGAACGACTGCGTAGCGTTTTGAATACTGCTTAGCCACAGAGTTAATCTCGACCAGCTCATTGAGTGCGCGTTGGTGCAACAATGCCGAAGTCGACTTAGTTGCAGCAATACTATTGTTGACTACCCAAGCCCATGGCTTAATGCCCGCACGTTGAAGGTCTGATTGCAGATTGGCGGCTTCTAAGACTGGCGTCTTTTCTGCTAACGTCACAATAAGTATTTTTGTTTGTTTTGGATCTTGCAGTTGCATCATGGGGGTCGTGAAGTGCAAGTTAGCCTTATCCATTTGGCGAGCGACTTCACGATGATAAGCGCCTGTAGCATCTAACAATAGTAATGTGTGCCCCGTAGGTGCGGTATCCATCACCACAAACTTCTTACCAGCTTCACGGATAATACGAGAGAACGCTTGGAATACAGCAATCTCTTCAGTACACGGCGAACGCAGGTCTTCTTCTAGTAGAGCTCGCCCGTGAGCATCTAGTGTGGCACCTTTTGTTTCTAAAACGTGCTGACGGTAGCGCTCCGTTTCTTCATGTGGGTCAATGCGACTGACTGTTAAATTGTCTAATGTGCCATTAAGCGTGTCTGATAGATGGGCTGCTGGGTCCGACGTGGTTAAGTGCACAGGTAAGCCTCGATGCGCAAGTTCAACAGCAACTGCCGCTGCTATTGTGGTTTTACCAACGCCGCCTTTACCCATGGTCATTACTAATCCATGGCCATCGACTGCGATGCTATCTACAAGCTGAGATAGGCTAGGTTTATCTAGTTCAACCGATGAATCACTATTACCAAGAGCCTTATAGGGAGTATCTATTAGTAGCTGGCGCAATGCGTCTAAGCCAACTAGGTCGAAGGCTTTAAGTGCAACTTGATCTTGTGGTAAAGACTTCAATACCTCTGGAATCGCATTCAGTGCAGCTTGTTCGCGCTTGTAAATTGCCGCTGCCAGACTATCGGTCTCAGCCTCAATCTTAGGCAAAATTCCATTGATGACTAAGTGCTGTTGTTTCAGGCCAATGCCAGCCAGCTCTTCATGCGTGCGTGCAACTTCACGCAATGTAGATTGCTGTGCACGAGCAACCAATATCAATCGAGTACGTTTATCATCAGCAAGGGCCTCAACAGCAGCCTTGTATTGTTCGCGCTGCTTTTCAAGTCCGGCCAAAGGGCCCAGACAAGAAGCATCACCTTTACCTTCCTCTAGAAAACCGCTCCACGCACCTGGCAGTTGTAACAAACGAATCGTGTGGCCTGTAGGGGCCGTATCAAAGACTATATGATCATAGTCAGCAGTTAAGGGGGAATCAACTAAGAGTGATGTAAATTCATCAAATGCGGCAATCTCAGTCGTGCAAGCACCTGAAAGCTGCTCTTCAATGCCTCTAACTACATCATCCGGTAGGATTCCACGCACTGGCCCAACAATACGATCACGATAGACTTGTGCCGCCGCTTGAGGATCTATTTCTAATGCTGATAAATTGGGCACAGCTGGCACATGGGTAACAGTGTTGCCGATACTAATGCCAAATACTTGCCCAACATTAGAAGCTGGGTCTGTACTCACCAGTAATACGTGCTTACCATTGGCTACTAATTGGATTGCAGTTGCACAGGCAATGGAAGTTTTACCTACACCACCTTTACCTGTGAAGAAGAGAAAGCGCGGTGGTTGGTCAAGAAATTTCATGGGATTAGTCTTAGGCTAATTAGATTATTGTGTACCGCGATTGTATTAACAGCACTTGCCCCCGCTACAACATCCAGAAGTGGGCGTAGCTTCAAGGATTGATGCTATACCTGCCCAGCGTGCAAGTTCGGTGCGGTTTGGATAGCGGCCTGCCAAGGCTAACTCACCATCAACCAAAATTAGCGGTAATGCGTCTTGGCCCGAACGTTCTAAAAAATCTCTTACAACTTTGTTGTTAGCAAAATCCATTGGTTGTTGTGCAAGATTGAAGCGTTCAATTTGTGCGCCATTCTTCTTAGCCCAATCTGTATCGGCAGAAAAGCTTACTAATTGCTGATCTACTTCCGTGCCACAAACTCCACTGCTACAACACATTGCAGGGTCAAATACTTGTATTGATTTAGTCATCTTAAACTCCTAATAATCCAATGCAGTATATACACACTAATGTAAATGTTATTGATACAGGTCAGAGATTAAGAATAATTATTTAATCACTTACGATACAAACAATTAACATGTTATCAATGTCAGTTTAGGATCGAAGGTGAATAAATTCAGTGTCTTGTATGGGAAGGGTTCATTAGTGCTAGAAGCAGGATTAATAAACGGCCACCTAGCAGCTTAAATATACGAAAAAAATATATGCAAATAAGAATTTATTATTAAATAATATGCGTCAGTTTTGCTAAAGTCATGAAATAACAACAAGTGGTTATTGCTGCTTTGGCAATGCAATATTGAAGGAGACTGAAATGACTAAATGGTTTGAGGATAATGCAAAGTCTATAGGGCATACACCCCTAGTTAGATTAAATCACATTACTGAAGGTGCACACGCCACGGTGTTGGTGAAGATCGAAGGACGTAATCCAGCTTACTCCGTGAAGTGCCGTATCGGTGCTGCGATGGTCTGGGATGCTGAACAGCGTGGATTGCTGGGACCCGGCAAGGAGTTGGTTGAACCAACCAGTGGAAATACTGGCATCGCGCTGGCTTTTGTAGCCGCAGCAAAGGGTATTCCGCTCACCTTAACAATGCCAGAAACCATGAGCATAGAGCGACGTAAATTATTGGTGGCCTATGGCGCAAAATTGGTGCTTACTGAGGGGGCTAAAGGCATGAGTGGTGCGATTGCGAAAGCTGAAGAGATTGCCGCTTCTGACCCTAATCGTTATGTGCTGTTGCAACAATTTAAAAATCCAGCTAACCCAGCTATTCATGAAACGACTACTGGTCCTGAGATTTGGGATGATACGGAAGGCAAGATTGACATTTTCGTCTCAGGTGTAGGTACTGGCGGCACGATTACTGGAGTATCGCGTTATATTAAAAAAACGATGGGCAAGCCTATCCTAACGGTCGCAGTTGAGCCTGCGGCTAGTCCAGTGCTTACTCAGCAACGAGCCGGTTTAGATATCAAGCCTGGTCCGCATAAGATTCAAGGGATAGGCGCAGGGTTTGTGCCGAGTGTACTTGATCTATCTGTAGTAGATGAAATTGCGCAGGTGAGTAATGAAGAGGCGGTTCTTTACGCGCAGCGCTTGGCGAAGGAGGAAGGCATACTTGCAGGCATTTCATGCGGGGCTGCCGTCGCTGTCGCAATACGTTATGCTCAGCGCGCAGAACATGCAGGTAAAATAATCGTTGTGGTATTACCTGATTCTGGCGAGCGCTACTTAAGCTCAATCTTATTTGAAGGATTGTTTGATAGTCAAGGCGTTGCTCTATAAAGCAATATTATCAATTCATAAGCTTTTGACGAATAAATAATGCCCTCTAAAAGAGGGCATTATTTATTTAACAGTGCTTCTCAATCTGTGTGACACGGCCTTCGTCTAACAAGACTTCCACTGACCCGAAGCCAGAGCCTTGTTTTAACTCTTCCACAATATGCAGAATTTCTTCATCTACATTGCGCTTAGGAGATGTGCTACTTAATTTGCTATTGGTATTCGTATGGTTGTTAGGTGTCATTTTTTAATCTCAAATCAAGTTCATTAAATGCGAACGCTTGCACTATATAAACTTTTAATAAGAATTAAAAAAATATTTATTTATATATTTATAACTAAATAGAATATATGCGTATATTTAAATCATGGATATGATTTGTGAATAGAAATATTACTTAGTATTAAAGGTATTGACATTAGTTCTAACTAGAACTATATTGGTGCTAACTAGAACAAAATGAGATTTTAATGGAATTCTTGCTATTACTAAGAGAGCTGGTTAGAAGCTATCAAGCTTTTGAAAACTTCTCAACGCCGCATATTAAATCCATGAATTTAACCTCCCCACAATTCGATGTGATTGCGACATTGGCTAATCAGCCACCCATGACCTGCAAAGCATTAGGAGAAAAAACGTTAATTACTAAAGGCACCTTGACGGGAATACTCGATCGCCTTGAAATTAAAAAAATAGTTGAGCGTATCAGCAATACTGAAGACGGCAGAAGTCAAAAAATTCAATTGACGACAAAGGGTCAGGAAGTCTTTTCATACGCCTTCCCAAGCCACATGAAATATCTTAAAACTGCATTTAATCAATTATCGCAAGAAGAAATGCTTAACCTAACAAGCTCTCTTAAAAAGTTAAGAGATGCTATGGAAAAACTTACCCCCAACTTAAAGGAGCAATAATGAAACGTAATATATTAGCAATTGGTTTAATGTTAATGGCAGTTCAAGCTTCGGCTGCACCAGTGACTTACGTCATTGATGGCAATCACACACTGCCAAGATTCTCTTACAGTCACTTTGGTTATTCAACACAGTTGAGTCGTTTTGATAAGACTTCAGGAAAGATTGTTCTAGATAAAGAAGCTAAGCAAGGTTCAGTGAATGTAACGATAGAAACAAACTCAGTCAATACTGGCTATGCAACATTTAATGAGCATATTCAAGGTGCTGATTATTTTGATACCGCCAAATTCCAAACGGTCACTTTCATATCCAATAAATTTAACTTCAGTGGCGATAAAATTAAATCAATTGATGGTGTATTGACGATTAAAGGGATTAGTAAAGATGTCACATTGGCGGTAACCTCATTCCTGTGTATGCCACACCCTATGGCTAAAAAAGAGGCTTGTGGTGTAAATGCGACTACTGTTGTTAAGCGTAGCGATTTCAATATGGGTAAACATGTACCCTATGTCAGTGATGAGGTCACAATTGACATTCCAGTTGAAGCAGTCAAAGAATAATTAACGTATAAGGATATTGAAATGAAACCTGAAATCGCACAAAAAAGCCCGTATGCCGTAGAAGTGGAAAGTGGAAAGAGTTATTACTGGTGCTCTTGTGGCAAAAGCAAAAATCAACCATTTTGCGATGGCGCACATCAAGGGTCTGAATTTACACCCGTTGTATATAATGCGACGGAAAAAAAGACCGTGTATTTTTGTGGCTGTAAGCAAAGCGCCAACCAGCCTTTATGTGATGGCGCGCACAGCAGTCTTTAAATGTAGAGTATGAATTTCATAGCATGAAATTAAACACAATTAGTGATTATAAGGGCGGATTATCCGCCCTTATCTATAGTTAAATTTATGGCTAGTAGATACATAAAATGAATGTAAGCTTTGAGTAACAAGAGACGACACTGACTGACTGCTTTGGGAAGTATTCATATCAATTATTCCTACAGATTGCTTATAGGTTGGCGAATTGATCTAACACTATAAGAAGTCGTATCAAGAAGTTTTCATTCATTCAATACACTAAATTTAAAATATTACTAATCTTCAATTACAATAAATAACGCGATAGCTCTATAGTTCCAGTGATGCCTTACGGGAGAAGTAAGAAATGAAGGAAACGCTGAAAGCTGGTATTAGGTACGAGCACAAGTTTACAGTTCCGCATTCAAAAACTGTCCCCGCACTCTATCCAGAATCAGAAGAGTTCATGGCTATGCCAGCAGTATTCGCTACTGGGTTTTTGGTGGGGTTTCTTGAGTGGGCCTGTATCAAGGCAATTAACCCGCATCTCGATTGGCCGCAGGAGCAAACAGTTGGGACCCATATAGACGTCAGTCACGAAGCACCAACGCCACCTGGATTAGAAATTACTGCTACCGTTAAGTTGATTGCAGTTGAAGGAAAAAAACTTATATTTTCTGTTGAAGCTCACGATGGCATTGACCTAATATCTAAAGGCCGACATGAGCGATTCGTTATCAACAAAGAAAAATTTGATGCGAAGGTGCTGGCCAAAATAAATAAACCATAACTTTGGCAGCTGACTGTGAGTTACGGGTTAAAGGTACAAAAATAGAAATATTCTAAAGTTAACTGGAAGGTGTTGGACTAAAGCGCAGGGTTAACTTTTCAACCACATTCGGCTCGCCACGGACCCTAAGTAAGCTGCCGTTATCATTAGAGTTTTCTTCAAGTACCTGGCAGCTAGCGTAAATCTCGCCACGCATTTGCTGTTCAGCCCAAGGCAGAAAAATCTCTGCTTCAACTAAGTCCTGCTGAAAAAATGTGACTATTTTCTGACGAAGTTTTGCAACCTCATCAGGGCGCCGAGCGCTCATTACAACACAGTCTGGATAGCGCGCTTTCAACCAGGCTTCTCGCTCAGATTGTGCTGCGGCGTCACCAACAAAGTCAATCTTATTGAATACGCGGATACGCGGTACGATGTTTGCACCAATATCCTCAAGCACTTCATCCGTCACCTCAAGTTGGCGTTCAAAACCAGGATCACTGGCATCAATGACATGAAGTAGGAGTGAAGCATCAAGGGCTTCTTCTAGCGTTGATTTAAATGAAGCTACGAGGCCATGAGGCAAGTTCTTGATAAAACCAACGGTATCACTTACTAGCACACGTGGCACGCTCTCAGGATAAAGTGCGCGCACTGTTGTATCTAGTGTTGCGAAGAGTTTATTGGCGACTAACACCTCACTGCCTGTCAAGGCGCGCATTAATGTAGACTTACCGGCATTGGTATAACCGACGAGCGCTACAACGGCTAGTCCTTGCCGCTCTTGTCGACGGGCGCGTTGTGTTTTGCGCTCAACATCCATGGCAACAATTTCCTGTTGTAGTTCGGAGATGCGATCGCGAATCTTACGCCTATCTAACTCAGTGTGTGACTCGCCACCTCCACGCCCGCCTGCTCCGCTTCGTTGACGTCCTTGTGGCCCAGCAAGTTTAGCTGCCTCACGCATCCGTGGCGCCATATAGCCTAAACGCGCAATCTCGACTTGGGCGCGTGCAGCACGAGATCGTGCATTGCGATGGAAAATTTCAAGGATCACCATGGTGCGATCCATCACCTCACAACCAACTTCTTTTTCTAGGTTACGCGCCTGCGATGGTGAGATCTCATGATCGATTAATACGGCATCTATCACGCGGCTATCCACATGGTCACCATTGGCCACGAACTCTGATTCGTTATTAATGAATTCGCTGATTTCCTGACGCTTACCTGCACCAAGGTAGGCCGTGATATCAAATCCAGCGCGCTTCTGCACAAAAGTATGCACCACTACATAACCTAGAGTTTTTGCCAGCTCGCGTAATTCATTAAGAGAGGCTTCGAATTCAATATCTGTGACGTTTGGCAGTTGAACAGCGGCTACAACAGCGTATCTAGGTTGCTCTATAACTTCTTTTTGCATTAGGATATTGCATCTTTGTGATGATTGAGGTCAGATAGTAACTCAAAAGCAATAAGCAGCTACATGAAGTATGCATAGCATCTATAGTTTTAGCTAAACAACATTGCATTAAGGATCAGCATGAGTAGCGTCAACTACAACGAATTACGCAATGCCTTTGAATTTGTAAGCTCGGATTCTCCATCTGTACAAAATGCTTATATCTCCTTGGATAATGGAGAAATATTCTGGGTATCAACAAGTGTTGAGCTGGAAGAGACGGTGCCAGACGACGTTACAACATCAACACGCTATCTAGCCATTCCACACAAGAATGAGCTGCAACTTGGGCAAAAGATGGCGCTAGAATTTATAGACCGAGCGCTTCCAGATCACTACAACACCGTTGCTAGCTTTTTCCGTAAACGAGGCGCTTATAAGCGATTTAAGGAATTGCTCCAAGCGGAAGGTATGCTAGAGCCTTGGTTTGCATACGAGGCGAATGCCTGTGATGAGGAACTGCGTATCTGGTGTGATGACAACAATATTAAGCTGATATACACAACGGCACCTTAAAAACTAAGACTATTCAAATCTAGAAATATTTACTACTTATGTCCATTAAAACAACCCATCGTTTTGTTAAAAAGTTTCGTCCTCGCCATGAGGTATACGGCGAGATGGAGCAAAGTAGATTATCGAGTGCGGTAGCTAAAATCTGATACAGGTTTTTGATGGCTAGCGTTATCGGTTAAGCCGGTGAAAACGTGTGCCGTGACATTTAGCACATGGTGGAATATGGCCAGGTTTGTAAAAGTGAAGCTGCGCTTGGCACTGGTCGCAAATTAAAGAGCCTAAACCCACAATTTCACCGGTGTGGTATTCAGCGTTGGCGGCTATTTGCTTAAGCTTGAGTAGCTCTAGCGTTGTTTTGTCTGCGGCCTGGGTAAATCGTTCCCATAACTCGTTTTTGATTAGCTTTAAATCAAAGCCTAGCCAGTCTTTGAGCTCTTGGCCCGATTCATTTAAATGCTGCGCCGCGGCAATTAAATCGCGCTTAATCCATTGCGCCATTTGTGTAAATTCGCTGGAGTCTTCTTCCAGCAAGCTATGAAGGCTTGTGTCAGCTTGTTCGGACTTTTTTAGAAGCATGGCTAGTGACGATTCGTAGGCCCCTGCAACCTCTTCTTGGTTGCCATTGAGTTTATCTTTTGGTGCTTGGGTATGAACCATATTGACCACCTTTATTCAAAGTTTGATAACCTTTTTTAATCATACTACGAAATGATATGGAGCAATTAAAGCCAATGCGATAAATAAATCAATCACAAATTATTTTGATAGGTAGAATTGTGTACTAGTAATTTTTTGATAGGCTTGGACTATCAAAACCAACAACAACCGTTAGGATAGTAGCCATGACCTTGAATGAATTACGCTTTGTAGTCGCGGTTTCCAAAGCACGAAATTTTAGGCGTGCGGCTGAAAAGTGCTTTGTGAGCCAGCCTGCACTCAGTCTTGCCATTCAAAAACTGGAAGAAGATCTTGGCGTCTTGATCTTTGAGCGTAGCCGCACCGATGTTAGCCCAACACCCATAGGCGAACAAATTATAGTGCAGGCGATACATACGCTTGAAGAGGCGAGCCGCATTCGAGATATTGCGAAACAGGGTAATAACCAATTGGCGGGCCCTTTTCGCCTAGGATTAATTTACTCGGTAGGGCCTTATTTGTTACCAGAAATAATCCCCCTCTTGCGAGTGAGCGCCCCGGAGATGCCCTTGGATATAGAGGAAAATTTAACCGCACAATTGGAAGTGCAGCTTAAGGCTGGTGTCATAGATGCGGCAGTTGTGGCCTTGCCTTTTAATGTTGCAGGAATCAAGACCTTGCCACTGTATGACGAAAAATATGTGGTGATGGTACCTATTGACCATGCATGGGCCAAACGTAAGTCCATTAAAGCCTTAGAGCTTATGGATGAAAACGTATTGTTACTCAATAGTGGACATTGCTATAGCCATCAGGTATTGCAGGCTTGCCCAGATTTATCACGCAAAGGCCAGGTGCTACAGGGAAATTCGCTAGAAACCATACGAAGCATGGTGGCGTCCAATTTGGGTATTACGGTGCTGCCATGTAGTGCTGCAACTGAGCGTTATTTAAATCCGCTGGTAAAAGTCATTCCGTTTGAGCAGCCAGTCCCTGTGCGCAGAATCGCTCTAGCTTGGCGTAAAAGTTACGCTAGAGAGCAGGCAATAGAATGCATTGCCAACGCGATTAAAGACATAAAATCAGACAGTTTAGAAATAATAAAATAGATTAAGAAAAACGTTTGGCCAATAAAAAAAGGACGCATTAGCGTCCTTTTTTACTAAAATTCTAAAGCTTATTTATTCATTACGTACATTGTAACTTCAAAACCGAAACGCATTTCAGTAGCAGCTGGTGTAGTCCACATGGTAAATCTCCTAAAGGATTAATTAAGTAATGCAACTTATGGATTAGATAATACAGACTTGATGTAAAAGCCAACTATGTAAAGTGATTAAATAGCGCTCATGATTTTCATTAGGTTTTAGCTCTGCTACTGCGATACCGATTAGTAAGTGAGCAGGACGCGGTACCCCGCTAGGGAGTGCCCTTGTGCCATGATTGCAAGATTGATTTTAACTTCTGACCCAGGTGGAATGCCGTTAGCAACATCGCTGTTAGCTGGTAAGTATTCTTCTGGTTTAAATATGCGACGTAGTTTAGGCTTGTCTTCAATATCGGTCAGGGTCAGCTCAATATTGGGGTATGCCAAATAATATCTAGCTCGACTCACCAAGGTGCTAGATACATGTAGTAAACCAGGGTAATTCGTATCTTCTTTGATATCGGAGTCATCAATTACAATGAACTCAATATTCCTGGATAAATGGATACTGCAAGCTAGCTTTTGGCATAGATGAACGAGATACGGCTTGCTTTGTGGGTAATAAGAAGCAATTTCACTGCGTAAAAAAAACATACTTTGCGCGATGACCGCAACCAGTAACAATGCGGCATATAAAAGCCTGAGCCGTGCTCGGGATGCAACAGGGTGTGCTGGAATTTTAAGGGGCTGGTCTAGTAGGGTATTAGTCGGAATAAGTGGAGAATTCACCAATACGGCTTCCACGTTAACTGGCAGCGTACTATCTTGAACTAAGGGTATGAGAGCTAGATCGGATTCACTATTGAGTGACGGGTTTGTGTCTATTTCTACCTTATGGGCATTCGCATCAAATACGTGCAAGCAATGCCCGCACCGGACCTGGCCATCGTGTTTAGTGAGCTGGTCGTGAGTAACAAAGAATTGGGTTTGGCAGGCAGGACAAAGCGTTATGGCGCGCATTTTCTTGTGCCGGTGAGTAATACCCAAGATTCCATAAATTGTGCTGGTTGCATATCAAACCACTCAGCATAAATAGCAGAAACTGCGGACTCTTGCTCACGTAATATGCCGGAGAGGGCAATTTTCCCGCCTGCCTTGCAGGCACTGGCAAGTGCTGGAGCCAGCACACTTAAAGCGCTGGATAAAATATTAGCCACCACAATATCAAACTGGCGCGACTCAAATCGAGCCGCATCGTAAAAGTCGGCCTGCACAGAGTTTTGTTCTGCATTGTAATTACTGGACAATATAGCTTGGGCATCGATATCAACACCAACTACGTTGCCCGCACCTAATTTTTTTGCAGCGATGGCCAAAATGCCAGAGCCACAACCATAATCAAGCACCGTATGTTCGGCAGCGACAGTTTGCGTTAGCCATGCTAAGCACAAATGCGTGGTGGGGTGGCTGCCAGTACCAAAAGCGAGTCCTGGATCTAGAATAATGTTGATGGCATCAGCGTTAGGCGTGGTGTGCCAAGTAGGTACTATCCATAAGTTATCGGTAATGCGTATCGGCTCAAACTGAGCTTGAGTTGCCCGCACCCAATCTTGTTCTTGAATAATTTCAGTGGAATATTGCAGCGCGTTTAAGCCGGTTTTTTGTTGCAGATTTTTGATAATTTGATCGATAGCCACATTTTCATCAAATAGTGCGCTGACCAAATTTTGCTGCCAAATACCTGGTGGCGGGTCCCCCGGCTCACCAAAAATGGGCTGCTCATCAATTGTTTCTGCATTCGCATCTTCAATAATGGCGGATAAGGCGCCCATTTCCATCAAGGTATCGCTGATTAAATCAGCCGTATTATCTTGCGCTTCAATTTTTAGTGATACCCAGGCCATGCTAACCTACTTATTTATTATAAATACCTAGTTTTTGTTCTAGGTAATGAATGCTAGTGCCACCTAAATGAAATGCAGCATCTGCCATTAAATCGGCATGCAGTGGAACGTTGGTGCTGATGCCGTCAATCATCATTTCAGATAACGCAATGCGCATGCGTGCAATTGCCTGATCGCGAGTATCGCCATAAGTAATGAGCTTGCCAATCATTGAGTCGTAGTGAGGAGGCACGGTATAGCCGGCATATGCATGGGTGTCAATACGTACACCAGGTCCGCCAGGCATGTGAAATGTATTAATCTTGCCTGGAGATGGCACAAAGTTGTACGCATCTTCAGCATTGATGCGGCACTCAATCGCATGGCCTTTAAGCACAATATCTTTTTGGCGAAATTTGAGTTTTTCGCCTGCAGCCACAAAAATTTGTTGCTGCACTAAATCAATGCCAGTAATCATTTCTGTGACCGTATGCTCAACTTGCAGACGCGTATTCATTTCAATGAAATAAAACTCATTGTTTTCGTACAGGAACTCAAAGGTGCCTGCGCCACGATACTTAATTTTACGGCAGGCTTCAGCACAGCGTTCGCCAATTTTGTCGCGCAACCTTGCATTTAATAAGGGTGCCGGCGCTTCTTCAATAATTTTTTGATGGCGGCGTTGCATAGAGCAATCTCGCTCGCCTAAAAATACTGCATTGCCATGCTGATCGGCTAGCACCTGAATTTCAATATGACGCGGCTTTTCTAGGTATTTCTCCATATAGACCACGGGGTTGCCGAAAGCGGCTTGCGCTTCAGCTTTAGTCATGGTGACAGAAGTTAGTAATGCCGCCTCTGTATGTACCACGCGCATTCCACGACCGCCACCGCCACCAGCTGCTTTAATAATGACTGGGTAACCCACTTGTTTCGCGATTTTAATAATTTCGGCAGGGTCATCAGGCAGTGCACCTTCTGATCCTGGTACGCAAGGTACGCCAGCTTTACGCATAGCGTCTTTAGCTGAAACTTTATCACCCATTAGGCGTATGGTTTCCGCACGCGGACCAATAAAGACAAAGCCACTTTGTTCCACGCGCTCTGCAAAATCAGCATTTTCTGACAAGAAACCATAACCTGGATGGATGGCCTGCGCATCTGTTACCTCAGCCGCACTAATCACAGCAGGTACATTTAAGTAACTTTGGCTGGAAGGAGCGGGACCAATACAAACAGACTCATCAGCTAATTTTACATATTTAGCTTCACGGTCAGCTTCGGAGTGCACGGCAACGGTTTTGATACCAAGTTCGCGGCATGCGCGTTGCACGCGCAATGCAATTTCACCACGGTTGGCGATTAAGATTTTGTCAAACATAGCCATGTAATTAAAATCCTGTGCTTAAGCAATAATGAAAAGTGGTTCGCCGTACTCAACCGCTTGGCCATTATCCACTACGATTTTTTTAACCACACCAGCTTTATCTGACTCAATTTCATTGAGCAGTTTCATGGCTTCAATAATACAAAGGGTATCACCAACCGCGACTGTATCACCCACTTCAACAAATGATTTTGAATCAGGAGAAGGTGAGCGATAAAAAGTACCAACCATCGGCGACTTAACAGCATGTCCTTCTTCAATGACGGGCGCTGCTACCTCGGTAGGCACGGATGATGGCGCTTGTGGCGCTGCTGCATACTGCATAGGCGCATAGTTGGCATATTGTTGCGCAGGGCCACTGGCGGTGAAATTGCGGCTAATACGTACTTTTTCACCGTCTTCAGTGAGCTCAAGCTCAGAGATGCCTGATGCTTCAACCAAATCAATTAACTTTTTCAGTTTGCGTAAGTCCATAATAACCTCTAAAAATCTTGTAAAAAAATTGTATTAAATTAAGTGCGGTAGCTTAACTACGATTTGATCTGCTCGATGGCGTAATCAAGTGCCATCTTATAGCCATGACCACCTAAGCCACTAATCACACCAACAGCAATGTCAGTGAAGTAAGAGTGATGACGAAACGCTTCACGTGCATAAACATTAGATAGGTGTACTTCTATAAATGGCACTTTAATTGCGCTTAGTGCATCGCGCATGGCAACGGAAGTATGTGTAAACGCCGCCGGATTGATGATAATAAAATCACACTTATTAGTGGCAAACGTTTGAATTTTACTCACCAAGTCAGCTTCAGAATTGCTTTGGTAGGTTTCTAACGCAACATTTGCTAACTTTGCTTGCTCAGTTAGCATTTGATTGATCGCATCAAGTGTTAGATTGCCATAATGCTCAGGTTCACGTAATCCCAATAAATTGAGGTTAGGCCCGTGCAATACTAAAATAGACTTAGCAGGCATGCTCAAGCACTTTTTTGAGCGTTTTGACGCGTAAATTAAAATAACTCATAGACGCAATTTTGCCGAAGTTAAGTGGTTTTGTCCAGCTACATTAGTGAAATTAAACGAAATTAGGCGATAGCCTGTATTTAAGTGTTTGATATCATTCGTTTAAGCTAATCTCTACAAATGCATTAATAATGGCGCTAAAGCGCGCTCTAAAAGCGGCTTACTAATACGGCCAAAGAAGGTTTGGATTACCTTCCCATTGGTATCAATAATGACGGTATAAGGTAAAACTCCTTGGTCATTGCCCAAAGTGATTGCTAGGCCCATGCCTGTATTTTCATCAGCAACCAAGGGATAGCTTACTGGTGTAGCTTGCGTGAACGCTTTGACTAAGCTGACCTCATCAACCGCAATGCCTAATACCACCACATTTTTGTTTTGATACTCTTGCTGCAATTGAGAAAGCTCCGGCATTTCTTCACGACAGGGTGGGCACCAAGTAGCCCAGAAATTAAGGACAATGATTTTGCCTTTATATTGGCTAAGCGATTGATTGATACCATTCTCATTTGGTAATTTTGCAGCAAAAAAGGGTTGGGTTGAAAATTTGTCTGCACTCGCGTTTAATACGCTTGGCGCATCGGCGGGTTTTAAAAAATAATAAAAAATTCCGTAGCCAAGGCCTAACATCAGCGCGATGAGACTCAAGTTGTTGAGTTGTTTTTTTAACATGGTAAGGTTGATGCCCCAGTCGTGGCGGCAATACAACTGTCACGTTTGAATAGGGTGGCATGGAAGCGATCAGCATCTTCGAAGCCAACGGTTTTGAGTGAGCTCAGCTCTTGGCCTTGACCGTTAAAAAATATAATGCCTGGTGGACCGTATAAGCCAAAGCGTTTTAACAACGCTTTGTCCGCATCAGAGTTTTCCGTCACATCAACTTGAAGTAATAAGGTGTTTTTAAGCATCGCTTGCACTTTGTGGTCGCTAAAGGTCAGTTCTTCTAGTTCTTTACAGGCGACACACCAATCTGCATAAAAATCTAGCATCACAGGCTGGCCCTGTGCGGAAGCTAATTTTTTTTCTAGTTCTGCGATAGTCGATATACGATTAAAAGCGAGTGCAGATTTTTTACTGGGGGCATTAACTGCTGCGATGCTCGTGCTTATTCCGCTTAGCGGCTGCAATACTGATTTTGCACCTGATAGCGCGCCAATCAGAAGGGATACACCTAATAACAATAAAATGACAGCCATACCCTTGCTCAACTTCATTATATTGTTTGCATGGGCAGGTAAATTATCTAGGGCATTAAGATATACAGCAGTGACAATGAGTAAGGCGGACCAAAGTGCAAGCTGAACGCTTATGGCAATGACTGGGGATACTATCCAAATAGCCATGGCTAGCATTAGTACACCAAAAAAGTTACGCACGGCGTTCATCCAATTCCCAGTTTTAGGCAATAAACGGCCTGCAGAGGCGCCTATCAATAGCAAGGGAACGCCCATGCCAATGGCTAAAGCAAACAAGCCTACACCGCCGAGCAATATATTATGCGTTTGACCGATGACAATTAACGCGCCAGATAAGGGTGCAGAAATACACGGGCTAACAATTAAGGCAGAAATCGCACCCATAACAAATACCCCTAAAAACTCACCACCCTTCAGCTTGTTGCTGGCTTGAAGCATCTTGGTTTCAAAGCTAGATGGCAGTTGCAGTTCGTAGAGGTCAAACATAGACAGCGCCAACACCACAAACAGCATTGCGGTGGTAGCGAGCACCCAAGGATTTTGTAATGACTGGCTGATTAAATCGCCTGATAAGGCGGCGGCAATGCCGGCAACGGTATAGGTCAATGCCATGCCCAGTACGTAAGCCACGGATAAGCCAAATGCGTGGAGTTTAGAGGGTTTTTGTTGCTGACTTTGGCTACCGACAATAATGCTAGATAAGATGGGAATCATTGGGTAATTGCATGGCGTGAAGGCTAGAAATAAGCCAGCTACAAAAAACCCCGCGATAACCAACCATACATTACCAGTTTTTAGCAATTGCGCGGTCTGACTATTTGAAGTGGTTGTTGTACCCGCTAAATTGTCGTTTGATGTGCCGAGGCTAGGATTCAGCGTAAAACTCTTTTTAATCGGAGCATAGCAAAGCCCTTTTTCACTACAACCTTGATAGCTCGCATTGATGGTAAGCGCATGCGCGGCTGGCGCGGCTAGTTGAATATTGGCGTTAAAATCATGGTGATATACTGTCTGCTTGCCGAAAGTGGGGTCCTGTTTGATTTCTCCGATGGGTAAGCTAACTAAAACAATTTTGGCACTACCGTCTTGCGTTGGCGCAGCAATTTCAAATTTAATGCGATCGCGGTATAAGTAGTAGCCAGACGCTACACTGAAACTAGCTTGTATATTTTGTGCATTGACTGCAGTTAACTTTAGCTGGAAAGCACGGTCTGGAGTTAAAAAACTGTCTGCGTTATTATCCGCAACGAATAGATTAAGAGTGCTTTTGTCGGCTTCACCCGCAAGCGCGCTCATTAAAAATAGCGTGGTGAGCCCAAAGCCAATAGTGGTGAGCAGGTGTTTGAAACTTTTTTTCGTCAGCATTTTTTTCACAAGTTTTTTCACTAGATTTAACAAATAGGCACCTTAGGCGTTTAACGATGTGTCTTATTATAATTATAGCGCCTTGCAATTATAGATTACAGGCACCATGAACTTAGAAACTAATTAGCAATATACGTTCATTGAACTGGAGAGTAGCAGCATGCGTTTAATATTTTTACTGGGGATACTCGCTTTCCCCGTGGTTGAAATCTGGATTTTAATCAACTTGATTCAACAATATGGAAGCATTGTCGTGCTTTACTTGTTGGTGGTTGCAGTCCTTGGCATTAAGCTCATACGCGATGAAAAATCATTATTTTCTGTGCGAATGATGCAAACTTTATCCCAGGGAGCTAATCCGTTTAAAACTATATTCGGCAGCGCACGTAATATTATTGCGGGCATATTGCTAGTTATACCTGGAATAATGACCGACCTTATCGCAGCAGTGCTATTGCTTATTCCTATATCTAGCGATGCGCAACAAAAGGAAGCCTACCAAACGAAACCAGCTGCAAATGATGATGTGATCGAAGGTGAGTTTCACCGCGAGGAATAACTAGCTAGGTAGCACCTTAGAAAAGCACAAATAATAAAAAGCGTAACCAGAGAATCAAGCACATGACATTTCAAATCACCATGCAGCCGAGTGGCCATCAATACGCTGCCCGCCCAAGTGAAACCCTGCTTGAGTCGGCCTTAGCTGCAGGCATTAACGTTCCCTATGGCTGCCGAAACGGCACTTGCGGTTCCTGTAAAGGCACAGTGCTAAGCGGTGAAGTCGATTATGGCGACTATGCGGCAAGCGCCTTAACAGATGCTGAGAAAGCAGCAGGTAGGGCTTTATTTTGCTGCGCGCATCCGCTCAGCGATATGACTTTAGAGTGCCGTGAAATGGCAGCTGATGTCATACAGCCACGAATTATTCCCGCCCGCGTAGAGCGAAAACAACAGTTGGCACCTGATGTAATGGCACTATATCTAAAGTTGCCTAGCAGTGAACATTTAAAGTTTATGGCTGGGCAATATATTGAATTTTTGCTCAAAGACGGCAAGCGACGAGCCTTTTCAATTGCCAACGCTCCGCATCAGGATAATTTATTAGAGTTACATTTACGGCTGATTCCAGGGGGGCAATTTACCGAGTACGTATTTAATGAAATGCCAGACAAAGCCATTATGCGAATTGAAGCGCCATTTGGCAGTTTTTACCTGCGCGAAGATTCTAATAAACCTATCATTATGGTTGCCGGTGGAACTGGCTTTGCGCCAATTAAAGCAATTATTGAATATATGATTCACAACAATATACAGCGTAAGGTCAGCTTATATTGGGGTGCGCGAGCACGCCAAGACCTGTATATGTTGGAGTTAGCTGAGTCTTGGGCGTCGGCGCATACTAATATTGAATTTATCCCAGTACTATCAGACGCTCTACCAGAAGATCTTTGGCAGGGGCGTGGGGGCCTTGTGCACCAAGCTGTTCTTAATGACTTTTCCCAATCTAGCTTAACGGATTATGAAGTATATTGCTGCGGATCGCCTGCCATGGTTGAAGTCGCACAAGCTAGTTTTCTGGAGCATGGATTGGCAGAAGCAGCATTTTTTGCTGATATTTTTAGCTATGCCAAGCCCGCATAAATAGTACCAACATAAAAACTATTTTAGAGGAAGGTGTAATTTTTTTTGCAAAGCTTGCTGTAAGCAGCTTAACATCGACGCATCGCCAGATGCCGAGGCTATATATACCTCTAATCCAGCCGCGCTTGCCTCTTCTGCAATTCGCGCATGATTCACACAAATGGCTATATTGCGAATCCATTCATCGTTACCTTGATGCGTCATGGCCAGTAAGTTTCGCATCGCCTCTGAGCTTGTGACCACTAAGGCGTGACATTTATTTTCCTGCCAAAGTTGATCCAATAGTTTGCAGTTGATTTGCGGGTTTATGCGTTGGTAGCATTCAGCAAAATCTAGTTTTGCACCTCGTTGCTGCAAGGTCTCAGCCAACAGCTCCCGTCCACCTATCCCACGAAAAATAATGATGCGCTGATGATTAACTGCATGCATTTCTGATAAGGCGAGTAGCGCTTCACTATCAAAACGCTCATTCGGAATTAAGACATGTTGTACGCCATAACTGGCCAGTTGTTTCGCGGTTTGTGGGCCGATTGCAGCAAACTTGAGCTTGCTGGGTACGATGCCGTAATGTTTGATAATGCGTGGCATAGCGTTATCAACGGCATTGCTACTGATGAAAATTGCCCAGTCGGCCTGTTTCAGTTCGCTGATTTTCTCATCGAATGTACTGTAATCGGATAAGGGGCTGATTGCAATGAGTGGAAATAATATGGAGTTACCACCTTGTTGCTCAATCGCTGCGCTTAGGTTTTTAGCTTGATCCAGCGGCCTTGTGATGGCAATTCCAAAACCTTTCAGTAAGTCAGTCATGGCTACTTTAGGCCTAGTTTTGCCTAAGCATGGTCAAGCAAGGCTAAAATTTGATCGGCACCTTTATCACGCAACTGTTGCGCTAAAGTTTTCCCTAAGGCATCAGCTTGCGTTCTATTTCCAGTTACGGTTTCAACTAGCATTTGTGCCCCATCCACGCTAGCGACAAAGCCAGTGATGCGAATGCTCTCAGCTTCACAAACAGCATAAGCGCCTAGCGGTACCGTGCAACTACCAGCCAAGGCTCTGCTCATTGCACGTTCGGCTTCCACGCAGAGTTGTGTGTCAGCATGGTTTAAAGGAGCCAATACAGTGAGCAAGTCTGTGCGATGAGTACAAATCTCTATGCCTAAAGCGCCTTGCCCGACAGCTGGAATACTATGTTGCGGTGAAATTACGCTACGAATACGAGCGCTGAGTCCAAGTCGGATTAAACCAGCCGCAGCCAAAATAATCGCAGCATATTGACCTTCATCTAGTTTTCTTAAGCGCGTTTGTAAATTGCCGCGCAAGGATTCAATTTTTAAGTGGGGTAAGCGTGCTTGGAGTTGACTTTGGCGTCGCAGACTTGAGGTGCCTACAACACTGCCGGCTGGTAAATCTTCTAATGAGGCAAAGTCATTAGAAACAAAGGCATCCCGAGGATCTTCGCGTTCGCCAGTGGCAACTAACATAAAGCCGTCTGGTAAGTTCATCGGCACATCTTTCATGCTATGCACCGCTAAGTCAGCACGACCGTCGGCCAAGGCAGTTTCTAACTCTTTAACAAACAGGCCTTTGCCACCAACTTTTGCTAACGGGATATCTAAAATTTGATCGCCGGTGGTAGTCATGCCCAAAATCTCTACGATTGTTGAGGGATATATCGTTTGTAAGCGACTTTGAATAAAGCGTGCTTGCCACATTGCAAGTGCACTTTCGCGGGAGGCAATCACCAACCTAGTTGGGGCAACTACTGATGGACTCAAAGATGGGGCTGAACTGTTCATTTGATAAAGCTTACGGATTAAGTGATGTTTGATTTTAACACAAGCTTGCGAATGGCCCACCTCGCATGCCCAAGCCTGCTGCAGGCTTAAAACAAGATGGGATGAGATAGTCCATCTATGCGGGTGATCTTTGTACAAATGCTGCTTGGTATTAGTGTTGCCAAGCGCAGGGTGTTATTGACGATTACTAAATATACGTAAGTTTTCACCTAAAATTTCGCATATTAGGCTGGTGGCTATACTGTTTGAGGACAGATTTTGCCAGCGTAGCTTTGGTATTTTGCATTATACTAATCGCATAAAATCATTTTTAAGCAAATATTTTAGGGCCATAACGTTATTAGTGACGGTCAGAATGCAGCTAAAAATAGATCATATTCAAATGAGAACGACACAGTGAACGACACACAAAAAAATAGCTCGGCGCAAAGCGCACTTAACAAAAAAGATACCAGCTGGTCTGGTCGTTTTAATGAACCAGTTGCTGCGCTAGTGAAAAAATATACAGCATCCATTAGTTTTGATCAGCGTTTAGCGGTGTTTGATATTCAGGGCTCCTTGGCGCATGCCCAAATGTTGGGCGCACAAAAAATTATCAGTGCCGATGATGTGCGTGCAATTGAAGTAGGATTAGCAGAAATCCTGCAGGAAGTAGAAGCTGGCCGGTTTGAATGGTTATTAGATTTAGAAGACGTACATTTGAATATAGAAAAACGCCTGACCGATAAAATCGGCGATGCTGGAAAGCGTTTGCATACTGGGCGTAGCCGAAATGACCAAGTGGCGACCGATGTAAGGCTTTGGCTTCGTGCTACTACCGACCAATTGTTGTTGGGTTTGCGTAAGCTGCAACTAAGCTTATTAGATTTAGCCGAAACCCACTTTGATACAGTGATGCCAGGTTTTACCCACTTACAGGTTGCGCAACCAGTAACATTTGGTCATCACTTAATGGCCTATGTAGAGATGCTTAAACGGGATGCAGAGCGCTTTGGTGATGCGCGTCGCAGAATCAATCGCTTACCTCTGGGTGCTGCGGCATTGGCGGGCACTAGCTACCCGATAGACCGGGAAATGGTTGCAAAATCCTTGGGTTTTGACGGTGTGTGTGAGAACTCATTAGATGCGGTTTCTGACCGTGACTTTGCCATCGAATTTACTTTTGCCGCATCATTAGTGATGACCCATCTATCACGCTTGTCAGAAGAGCTTATTTTGTGGAGTTCGCCAAGGTTCGCTTTTATTGATATTGCCGATCGCTTTTGCACGGGTTCATCAATCATGCCGCAGAAGAAAAACCCTGATGTACCAGAGCTCGTGCGTGGGAAAACCGGCCGTGTTTATGGCAATTTAACCTCACTGTTGACGTTGATGAAAGGCCAGCCTTTAGCCTATAACAAAGATAATCAAGAAGACAAAGAGCCCCTATTTGATACAGCCGATACCTTATTGGTGACGCTAGAGATTTATGCTGACATGATGCGTGGCATCACGGTGAATAAAGAGAATATGCGCCAAGCCGCCAGTGAAGGTTTTGCTACAGCTACTGATCTTGCTGACTATTTAGCTAAAAAGGGCATGCCATTTAGAGACGCGCATGAAGTAGTGGCGCTGGCAGTCCGTTACGCAGTGGATCAAAAGGTCGAGCTTAGCGATTTATCGCTAGCCACCCTACAGCAATTTGCGCCTAGTATTGCTGATGATGTATATACAGTTTTAACCTTAGAAGGCTCACTACATAGCCGTGACCATATCGGTGGCACTGCACCAGCGCAAGTGAAGGCTGCCATTGCACGCGCTAGAGTGGCGATTAAGTAAGTACGGAGCTTAGTGCTTGGGATCGACTTCAAGCACTAGGCGCATCCCAACAAGAGCATACCTAGTGTCTCGACTATTCCAGTTTCGGTAAGTACTGCGCGCATATAAAGCCCATGTGTGCCAAGACCCGCCTCTGCGTACTTTTACATTTCCTTCCTTGGGTCCTTGCGGGTCAATGCTTGGTGAGTGCGCGTAATATTGTTCATCGTACCAATCAGAAACCCATTCCCATGCGTTGCCACTCATGTCATAAATTCCAAAAGCATTGGGCTTGAAACTTCCAACGGGTGCCGTGAACGCAAAGCCGTCGTGTTTTTTTAATGCGTAGATATTCCAGCGCTGCCAATTTTTAGCGCTATCGGCATCAAATATATTCGCGGAATCTATCAGTGCCTCGGGGTTGTTGCCATTAAAGTACCTTGATCGCGTGCCAGCACGACAGGCATATTCCCACTCTGCTTCTGTCGGGAGGCGATAAGTTTTTCCTTCACGATGGCTTAGCCACTGCGTCAATGCCACTGCATCATTCCATGTGACATTTAATACTGGCTCGTTCCCTAGTTGCTTGAACCCAGGATAACTCCATAAATATTTTGGGTTTCTGCCTTCAAAAGCATCACCCTTGACGCTGAGTGCGGGATCGTAATCAGCGTTGTAGCCATAACCGCCAGTTTTGTCGGCAATAGATTCTGGAATATAGCCAGACTCATCCAAGAATTTTCTGAACTGATCCACCGTGACTTCGTACTGACCCATAAAAAATGGTTTGCTAATTTTGACTAGATGAACCGGCTTTTCGTCGTTAAGGTCTTCGAGTCGAGATTTCGGGTACTGTGGAAAATCTCGTTGTAAGCTCTCAGGCGATTCATCGCTTCCCATTAAGAACTCACCTGCAGGCACTAATACCATTTTCATTGCCAACGAATTTTCAATTACTGCGGGTGACTTTTGATGAGGCGCGATTGCGCACCCTAAGAAAAAGAGGAAAAACGGGGCGATGAAAATATGTTTGATGGTCATTATTAAATTAAGAATAGTTCAAGTAATTCATTTAAAAAGCGTTGCCCCAAAAGCGTAGGTTTAATTATATTTTTTTCAATAATCAGCAAGCCTTTGTTTTGTGCTTTTTGAATGGCGGTATCCAACTGAAGGATGCTAATACCAGTGCGTTGTTGAAATAAATCTATGGATACGCCATCAACCAAACGTAGTGCATTCATCATGAATTCGAAGCCCAAATCCTCCGGACTGATTAGCCAAGTTCGATCTACTGCCTTGCCAAGCATTGCTTGCTCCATATAGGCTTTGGGATGTTTGTGGCGGGATTCGCGTGTAATTTTATCGTGATAACTAAGCTTGCTATGCGCACCAGCCCCAATGCCAAGGTAATCGCCAAATTGCCAATAGTTGAGGTTGTGTTTAGCTTGCTTGCCTGCCTTAGCGAATGCAGAGGTTTCATAATGCTCATAACCATGCTGGGCTAAAAGGGCTTCAATTTCAATTTGCATTTCAGCGCTAGTGTCATCGTCCGGCAGGCTTGGTGGCGTGCGGTAAAATGGTGTATTCGGCTCTAAGGTTAAATGATAGAAAGACAGGTGCGCTGGATTTAATTCTATGGCGGTTTTAGCATCTTGTAGTGCATCTGTCAGCGTTTGTTGCGGCAGGCCATACATAATGTCGCAGTTGACTTGATCAAAAGTTTTGAGCGCCAAGGCGACAGCGTCATAAGCCTGCTGGCTGTCATGGATACGGCCTAGTGCTCGCAGGTAATCATTGTTAAAACTTTGTATGCCCAAAGACAGGCGATTAACCCCAGCGTCTTTGTAGCCACTAAAATGTGCGGCATCGACAGTACCTGGATTCGCTTCAAGCGTAACTTCTGCGTCAAATTCAAGGGGTGTCAACATGCGCACCTGACTTAAAATGCGATCGATTGACTCAGCAGAAAATAAGCTGGGTGTGCCACCTCCAAAAAATACAGATTTTACTTTTCGCCCCCACACGTTGGGGGTCGCCATCTCCAAATCTGCAATCAGTGCATCTACATAAGCCGCTTCTGGAATTTCGCCATTTTGATAGCGACTTTCGTGTGAATTAAAGTCGCAATATGGACACTTTTTTACGCACCATGGAATATGGATATAGAGCGATAAGGGTGGTGGATTAGTTAACCCTGATATGGTTGCATCCCCAACTAGTGGCGCGATCGCATTGATTGGCTTACTGGTAAAGTCGGTTGCCGCTTTAATTTCAATTATTTTTTTGATAGGGATTCACCAGCTGATCTATCATTTGATGCAGTGCATCGCGAATCTGTGCCTCGTTCACTTCCATCAACAGACCATCTTCCAAAGCATCTTGAGCAATCTGCTTAATTTCGGCAAAATTTTCAGCCATCACCTTGATTTTTTCGGTACAGGCAACGATGCTGTCGTCATCACGATGCCAGATAATGGGTTTATTTTTCATAGTAATTTAATTTTTTTTAACAGCTGTTGTAGCGCTAGCCCTCGATGGCTAATTTTATTTTTCACTTCAATGTTAAGTTCCGCGCCAGTTTTACCACTCGCCACATCAAGAAAAATGGGGTCATAACCAAAGCCCTCGTTACCGCGCGCTGCCGTTAAAATCTCTCCATGCCAAATGCCTTCAGCAATCAATGGTTGCGGATCTTGCGCATATTTTACCAGCACCATTACGCAATAGTAATGGGCTTGGCGATTGGTTTCATTCGCCAAGGCCTTTAGCAATTTTGTATTATTGGCATGGTCAGACTTTTGATCATCAGGCGTTTCGCAAGCGTAACGCGCAGAATGAACGCCAGGCAAACCCTCCAATGCATCTACACAGATACCTGAATCATCCGCAAGTGAGGGTAACCCAGTAAGTTGGCTAGCATGACGTGCTTTGGCTAAGGCATTTTCTATAAAGGTGGAGTACGGCTCATCTGCCTCTGGGACATTAAAAGCAGACTGCGCTAATACTTCAATGCCACTCCCTTGAAGTAGGTGCTGCATTTCTCTCAACTTGCCTTGATTGCCACTGGCAATCACAATTTTTTGTAAACCGCTAACCTGCATAGGAATCACTTCAGCCTATTGGGCTAAAGCTGTATTTTGCATTGAAATCAGCACATTAATACCATCATGCGCTAGGCTAAGCATTGTATCCATCGTGGCACGGTCAAATGTTTCACCCTCAGCTGTGCCTTGGATTTCAACAAAACCGCCACTGGCTGTCATTACGATATTCATATCTGTGTCACAGCCAGAGTCTTCAATGTAATCTAAATCCAGGACTGGCTGACCTTGAAATACACCAACAGAAATGGCGGCAACCGCTTGCTTTAAAGGCGACTCTTGCAATAAGCCTTTTTTAATCAGTACACTAATCGCATCATGAAGTGCCACGTAAGCACCCGTAATACTGGCTGTGCGTGTGCCACCGTCTGCCTGTATGACATCACAATCAATCTGTATACTGCGTTCGCCTAGTTTGTCTAAGTCGATAATAGCGCGCAGCGAACGGCCGATTAAGCGCTGAATCTCTTGAGTACGTCCTGATTGTTTGCCTCTGGCAGCTTCTCTATCCATGCGGCTACCAGTAGAGCGTGGGAGCATGCCGTATTCAGCCGTTACCCAGCCTTGTCCTTTGCCTTTTAAAAAGCCTGGCACCTTCTCCTCGACGCTGGCTGTACATAACACATGGGTGTCCCCAAACTTGATCAGTACTGAGCCTTCTGCGTGCTTGGTGTAATGGCGAATAATCTCTACTTTGCGTAACTCGTTATGCGCGCGCTGGCTGGGTCGGCTTGATGTCATGCTTAACTTCCTGATTTAATAATTTATTCGGGCAATATAACATACCGTGTTGCACAACTGCAGCGACGATTGAGTTACGCTGAGATTCTAGTAAGTTTTTTTGGCATGAAGCGACCTGTATTTGATACCATAGCCCTGATTTTATAAGCGCTATTAGGGAATATTTACGATGACTTTCAGCATGACCGGCTTTGCCGCATTAGAGCAACCCTTAGACAGCGCCACTTTGTTGCTCGAATTGCGCGCGGTGAATAGCCGCTATTTAGATTTGCATTTCAAGCTAGACGAGAACTTAAGAAGCTTCGAGCCTGCAGTGCGTGAGCTGATTAACTCCCATTTAAGTCGAGGTAAGGTGGAGTGTAAGATTAATCTAGTTCAGCGCGCAAAATCCAATCAGGCGTTGCAGTTGGATGAAGGTCTAATGCAACAGTTGGCGGTGATTGGCGCTCAAGCGCAACAACATTTTCCACAAAGTCGCGCACTCAGTGTGGCGGATATTTTACGCTGGCCAGGCGTGGTGCAAACCGAGGTTCTGGGGCAAGAAACATTACTAGAAGACATTAAAAATTTACTCAGTCAGGGTTTGAAAGATTTAAATGCCTCACGTGCGCGTGAGGGTGAAAAGCTTAAAGCCTTGGTGCTCGATCGTTTAAGCCAAATTGAAGCTTTAGTTGAGCAAGTCAAACCATTATTGCCTGCGTTAAGTAAAGAATATCAAGCCAAGCTAGAGGCTAAACTACAAGAGAACCTTAAAAATGTAGACCCAGAAAGGGTGGCGCAAGAGTTAGTGTTATTTGCGCAACGCATTGATGTTGATGAAGAGTTAAGCCGTTTGACTGCCCATATTTCTGAAGTTAAGCGCATTCTGGCTAGCGATGCTCCCGCCGGTAAGCGCTTAGATTTTTTGATGCAAGAGCTTAACCGTGAGGCTAATACCTTGGGTTCAAAATCTGTTTCCATACAAACCACACAAGTTTCTATGGAGCTTAAAGTGTTAATCGAACAAATGCGTGAGCAGATTCAAAACATTGAGTAAGCCTCAACAGTTAAAACAAAATGGTATGATTTAGCTTAGATTAAATTTCTAGCTAGAGGTATAACGGGTAGTTATATAGAGCCGATATTTTTCCAATTGACTGCTTCAGCGATTTGCCTAGTCCAGGTTGGTGCTAAGCATTGTGTTTTATAAATTTGTATAGGGACTTTGTTCAAACATGATATTAGGCAATCTTTTCATTATCACGGCAGCTTCTGGTGCCGGTAAAACTAGTTTAATTAAAGCATTGTTGATTGAAGATCCTCAATTAAAGCTATCAATTTCTCACACCACTCGCCAGCCTCGGCCGGGCGAAACTAATGGGGTTGATTATCACTTTGTTGACGAGACCTCATTCGTGCGTATGCTAGGTGAAGATCAATTTTTAGAAAGCGCGCTAGTGCATGGCGCGCACTACGGCACCTCGCGGTCATCAGTCGATACACCACTAGCTACTGGCGCTGACGTTATCTTGGAGATTGACTGGCAAGGCGCCGAGCAAGTTCGAAAGTTATACCCTCAGGCAATTAGTATTTTTGTATTGCCACCATCGATGGAGACTTTAACCCAGCGTTTGAATAGCCGTGGCCAAGATAGTCAGGAAACGATTGCGCGAAGGGTGACTGCCGCACGATCAGAAATGCGCCACGTAACTGAGTTTGATTATGTTACAATCAACGATGATTTTGAGGTTGCGCTACAAGATATACGCGCAATAATTCGCGCACAACGCTTGAAAATTTCGGCTCAACACCAGCGCTATGCCACTTTGATTCAGGCACTCACATAAATTATGTCTATCTAGCCTAGATCCATTGGGCTTCAGTTTTTACACGAAAATTAGGAAATACCATCATGGCACGTATAACAGTAGATGATTGTTTAGAAAATATCCCCAATCGATTTCAATTGACTTTAGTTGCGGCTTATCGCGCACGTCAGCTTCATAACGGCGCGGAGCCTCAAGTAAATATTCAAGGTTTGCGTGACAAGCCAACGGTACTAGCGCTACGTGAAATCGCAGCAGGTAAAATTGGCGTAGATATTTTAGCGAACGCTAAGCTTTAATTTCTTTGCGCTAGAAAATCTAAAATGTAGTTTAGCCGTAAAAATGTCATGCCAAAAACCGCAAAAAATAATAAAGCGGAATCACTAAAGCCAGTCACAGCCCCCTTGCTGCCTGCGGACAGCAAGGATTCAGCCTTAACCCTACGCCTGCATTATCTTAACCCCCAAGACATAGATCAAATTTGGGAGGGGTATCGTTACGCCTATGCAGCGCATGATGGCGTGGTGCGTAAAACTGGAGAGCCTTATATTATGCATCCGGTATCGGTTGCCTGCGTATTGGCCGATTTGCATATGGATGTGCCTACTATTTTGGCCGCTTTATTGCATGACGTAGTGGAAGATACCTCAATCACTACTGAGGATATTAAAATCAAGTTCGGCCTGCAGGTGGCGGAACTGGTGGATGGTGTCACTAAGCTAGATAAAATTGAATTTCAAAGCGCCAGTCAGGCGCAGGCGGAAAATTTCCGTAAAATGTTGCTCGCTATGTCGCAAGATGTCCGTGTGATTTTGGTTAAGCTTGCAGATCGTTTGCATAATATGCAAACGCTAGAAGCCATGAATCCAGAGAAGCAAAAGCTAATTGCCAAAGAAACGCTGGATATTTATGCGCCGATTGCTAATCGACTCGGCTTAAATGCTATTTATCAGGAACTTGAAGATTTAAGTTTCAAATATTTATATCCCATGCGCTACAGTGCGATTTCAAAGGCGGTCAAAGCTGCACGTGGTAACCGCAAAGAAGTCGTAAGTAAAATACTTAATTCGATTAAAGAGCAAATGCAGGCCCTCAATATCGACGCAGAAATTTCTGGGCGTGAGAAGCATCTTTACAGCATTTACAAGAAGATGGCAGGTAAAACTACTAATTTTTCACAAATTTATGATATCTACGGTTTCCGCGTGGTGGTCAAAGATTTACCGAGTTGCTATCTTGCCCTCGGGGCACTGCATGCTTTATACAAACCGATCCCAAGCAAATTTAAAGATTATGTAGCAATCCCCAAGGCCAATGGCTACCAGTCATTGCACACCACTTTGTTTGGTCCATTTGGCACACCGATTGAGGTGCAGATTCGCAGTGAGGAAATGCATAACATTGCCGATGCTGGTGTAGCTGCGCATTGGTTGTATAAATCCAGCGATGCGCAATTGACGGCCTTGCAACAACAAACCCATCAATGGTTGCAGCGTTTGCTGGAAATCCAAAGTGAAAGCACCGATTCGCTTGATTTCTTAGAGCATCTTAAAATTGATTTATTCCCTGATGAGGTCTATGTATTTACACCCAAGGGTAAAATTTTAGCGTTGCCTAAAGGCGCTACTGCAGTAGATTTTGCCTATGCAGTGCACTCTGATATCGGTAATAGCTGCGTGGCCGTGCGTATCAATCAAGAGTTGGCCCCATTGCGCACAGAGTTACATAATGGAGACCATGTTGAAATTATCACTGGTGTTATTGCTAAGCCAAATCCAGCGTGGCTGAATTATGTGATTAGTGGCCGTGCCCGTGCCCACATTCGTCATTTTATGAAATCTCAACAATCTGCCGACTCCGCGCATATTGGGGAGCGTATGCTTAATCAGGCGTTACGCGCCCTGCATGTTGATGCCGCTAGCATCACTGAAGTGCATTGGCAAAAGCTAATCCGTGACTATGCCGTTAAGCATAAATCTGAAATATTATCGGATATAGGTTTGGGCAAGCGGCAAAATGTAATGGTTGCGCATCAGCTGCTAGCCATGACCGATGATCATTTGGAAAAGCACACCAAATTACCGGCGACATCATTAGATACCATTACCATACGTGGTACTGAGGGCATGGCGGTTCAGTTCGCACAGTGTTGTCGCCCAATTCCTGGCGATCCTATTTTAGGCTTTATCAACAAAGATAAAGGCTTGGTTATTCATACCCATGACTGCCCTAGTGTGCGCAAATTTAAGTTAGATCCTGATAAATGGTTGGACGTGGAGTGGGAGCCGGAAAATCAGAGGCTGTTTAAAACTAACCTTAATCTGACGGTGGCCAATCAGCCAGGTATGTTGGCAAAAATCGCCAGTGGCATTGCAGATGCAGGCTCTAATATTGATAATGTAAGTGTGGAAGAGGCGGATGGTAGCGCTTACGCCAATCTATATTTCACTGTGCAGGTTAGAAACCGTATCCATTTGGCTGAGTTAATGCGCGGCCTACGTAAAATACCCGATGTAGTTCGTATTAACCGCGCTAAGGGCAACCCTGCCGGCAACGGATCTAGATCATCTTCGCAATAAACGATAGTGTTTAGACATTAAAAACCAACCAAACTATAAGATAAGAAACTATGAGCAAACAAATTATTCAAACTAACGGCGCACCGGCGGCTATCGGAACTTATTCACAAGCCGTTAAGGTAGGTCGTACGGTTTACCTATCAGGCCAAATTGGACTTGATCCGACCACCATGCAGATGGTTGAAGGTATAGAAGCGCAAGTGCATCGCGTATTTAGCAACCTAAAAGCGGTGGCTGAAGCTGCCAATGGGTCACTTAATGACACCGTCAAACTGAATGTCTTTCTAACCGACCTAGCGCATTTTGCTTTAGTGAACACGATTATGGCTGAATACTTTAGTCAGCCATATCCTGCGCGTGCGGCAGTGGGCGTGGCATCATTGCCACGTAATGCATTGGTTGAAGCTGATGGTGTGCTAGTCATCCTAGATTAAGCCTACCTACATTTTGTGATCAAAGTGGCTGAAAGTTTGGAGCTGACAACAATTAAGACTTTTAGCAAGCCTCTGTTAGCTAACCTGCAAAAACTAGGGGTCAGCACCGTTCAGGGGTTATTGCTGCATTTGCCTTTGCGGTATATAGATGAAACCCATATTAGCGCGGTACGTGATTTACGGGCAGGTGAATCGGCGCAGGTAGAAGGGGAAATTGTCCATGTTGAAGTGGCTTATAAACCACGTAAAACTTTAATGGCAAGACTTGAGGACGCAAGCGGCCAGATCACTTTGCGGTTTTTACATTTTTACCCCAGCCAAATTGAAGCACTGAAAGTGGGTACTAAGTTACGCGTTTATGGCGAAGTGCGTAGTGGTTTTTTTGGCTATGAGATGGTGCATCCAAATTGCAAATCGGTGGGTGAAAAAACTGAAGTCGCCGAAACACTAACCCCAGTTTATCCGACGGTAGCAGGACTTACGCAGAGCAGTTTGCGTAAAGCCATTAAAGTGGCTTTGGCACAAACGCCGCTAGCTGAAACCTTGCCAGCCAGGGTATACGAAGCTTTTAATTTTCCTAGTTTTGCAGAGAGTATCCAAGCACTTCACCATCCGGCCCCTGATAGCGATTTGCAAACATTACAGGACAAAAAAACACCACATTGGAGGCGCTTGGCTTTTGATGAATTGCTGGCACAGCAACTTTCAATGCGTAAACATTATTCACGCCGCCGTAGTGTTAATGCGCCCCAATTTACGCCGTCTAAATATTTAGTTTCAGCCTTACTAAAAAGTTTACCGTTTGCCTTAACTTCAGCACAGCAAAAAGTGGCACTAGAAATTGAGCGTGATTTAACCCAACCGCATCCCATGCAACGGCTTTTGCAGGGAGATGTTGGTAGTGGTAAGACCATCGTCGCCTGTATGGCTGCATTGCAGAGTATAGAAAGTGGATGGCAAGTCGCCTTGATGGCACCGACAGAAATTTTAGCCGAACAGCATTATAGAAAAACACTTGCTTGGTTAAGCCCGCTTAATATTCGCATAGGCTGGCTGACGGGCAGTCAGTCTAAAAAAGAGCGGGTAGCGGCGTTGCAGGCTATCGCTTCTGGCGAAGCGCAGTTGGTAGTGGGCACGCACGCCCTATTTCAGGAGTCGGTTGAATTTAAAAACCTAGGCCTAGCAATCATTGATGAGCAGCATCGCTTTGGGGTGCAACAGCGGCTAGCCCTGCGCCAAAAAGGGCAGCCGGAACCACATCAGTTGATGATGACAGCGACACCTATACCGCGCACTTTATCCATGAGTTATTACGCTGATCTGGATGTTTCTGTCATTGATGAGCTGCCACCTGGGCGCACGCCGATTGTGACTAAGTTAGTTTCGGATGCTCGTCGCGATGAGATTCTGCAGCGCGTGCGTGAGGCCTGTATGAAGGGCGATCAAGCCTATTGGGTGTGTCCGTTGATTGAGGAGTCGGAAGTTTTGCAATTGCAAACGGCTAACGATATCTTTGCGCTAATGCAAAGTGAATTTCCCGAGTTGGCTGTGGGTTTGGTGCACGGTCGAATGAAGTCGTCTGAGAAACAGGCAGTGATGTCGGCGTTTACCAATGGCGAGTTACAGTTATTAGTAGCCACCACCGTGATTGAGGTGGGCGTGGATGTGCCCAATGCTAGTTTAATGGTGATTGAGCACGCCGAACGCATGGGCTTGAGCCAACTGCATCAGTTGCGTGGCCGCGTTGGTAGAGGTGCCGCAAAAAGCACGTGCATACTGCTCTATCAAAACAAGCTATCTGAAACCGCACGTGCACGACTAAAAGTAATTTATGAAAGTAATGATGGCTTTGCTATTGCGCAAGCCGATTTACATTTGCGCGGGCCTGGCGAGCTTCTTGGCGTTCGCCAAAGTGGTGTGCCCATGCTGAAGATTGCAGATTTAGAGCGAGATGCCGACTTATTAGATTCTGCCAAGTCGATAGCAGATCAGTTACTGAAACAACATCCCGAAGCAGCCGAAAAGCATTTGATGCGATGGCTGGCGAGTGCGGGCGAAATGATGAAGGTTTAGTGTTAGGTTTCTGTGGCATAATTTTTCGGTGAAAATTCTACGTTCAAATAAGTATCAACGCGCTAATTGCAATTTCCATTGGCTTAAAAAGCCCATACTTAGCGGCCGCTATCGTCAGTGGTTGCAGGATGAAGGTTCTTTAACTAAGCGTCTGCGGCAACGTCATGATGACTTCACAGTGAAACCCGCGTTGGTGGCTTATGGAAAGCCATTTTTTGATGAGTTGGCGTTATTGGCAATTCCAATGCGCAGCAAGGCACTGGTGCGAGAAGTATTTTTGATGGGGGGTGAGCAAGCCTTGGTGTTTGCCCATAGTGTGTTGCCACGAAGTAGCATGCGCGGAGCATGGCGGGGTTTGCGTTACCTAGGGAATAAGCCACTAGGTGCAAAATTATTTTCCGCGCCACAGGTGCGACGTATGACTTTAAGTTATAAAAAGCTAGCGCCGCACCATGCCTTATACCAACACGCCATCCAAGGCTTTGATGAAAAGCCAGATTATTTATGGGCGAGACGTTCGTTGTTTAGTTTAAATTGCGCTAACATTATGGTGACAGAGGTATTTTTGCCGCGAATCCTCCTGCAAAGCTAGTGTTTATATAACCAAATTTTTTTACAGTTTTTCGCGGAAATCTTTGCTCTTTGTGCCGTTGAAACAAGACAAAGCGTCTTTTAGGGCAGATAGCTCACTCATGAATCTACAGAAAATCACCGAAAAATTGAATGCTTATGCGCGCCTAATGCGGTTGGATAAGCCTATAGGTATTTTATTGTTGCTATGGCCAACGCTGTGGGCTTTGCTGATAGCTACGGATGGCACACTCAGCGGGAACATCACACTTATTTTTGTCATTGGGACCGTGTTGATGCGCAGTGCGGGTTGTGTGCTGAACGATATCGCTGATCAGCGATATGATGGTTTGGTTAAGCGGACGCGACATAGGCCCTTGGTAAGCAATCAAGTGAGCAAAAAGGAAGCTTATGTGCTGGCGACAATCTTGAGTTTGTTGGCATTTTCTTTGGTATGTACGCTTAATGAACTCACTGTAAAATTGTCTGTAGTCGCTTTATTTCTAGCGGCAAGCTACCCAATGACTAAACGATTTTTTGCAATACCTCAGGCCTATTTAGGCATTGCATTTGGCTTTGGAATTCCGATGGCATTTGCTGCCGTTACCAACACCGTACCTGGAGTTGCTTGGGTTTTACTGCTGGCAAATGTATTTTGGGCAATGGCTTACGATACGGAGTACGCGATGGTTGACCGTGAAGATGATCTAAAAATAGGCATTCAATCCTCCGCCATTACTTTTGGACGTTTTGATGTGATTGCGGTGATGATTTGCTATGTGATTACGCTGACATTACTTGTTGTGGTAGGGCAATGGTTGTCAATGGGAGCTGTCTATTATTCGGGTTTAGCGGTGGGGGCTTCTGTTGCTGTGTATCATTATTTTTTGATTAGGGCGCGCGAGCCACATCGTTGCTTTAAAGCATTTTTAGGCAATGGCTGGTTTGGACTTGCAGTTTTTTCTGGGTTGCTTGGCCATTATTGGCTATAGCGCTAGTGATCAAGCCAAGAAATTTGCTTTTACGTCTTATCTAGATGTGAATTAATCACATTAAACTTGATAGTTGGTGCATACTGCTAAGGATGTAATGACTTAAGCTTTAAGCAGACAACTTAAAACTAAGTAAATAAAGCGCAACATAATGTTTGACAAAGCACAGCGCTTCAGCATAAAATCCGCCTCTTAAATTTTTTAGCCATAGTATTGATAAGACAATGAAAACCTTCTCAGCAAAATCACACGAAGTGAAGCGCGAATGGTTTGTGGTTGATGCCACAGACTTAGTGCTTGGACGTTTAGCTAGCGGAA
>Ga0118677_10002006_pt1 | contig 41884 bp, 29 predicted proteins | sample AliMusrvi5mmetaG_FD_86154 | JGI IMG/M metagenome (GOLD analysis project Ga0118677, IMG submission 86154)
CATCAGTAGTGTTCCTGTTGGCACCTCCACAGCTTGACCCGGTCAACAGGACATTTCTACTTTGCACAATTAGGACATTATCATTTTGCGGCGACACTTGAGGATAGCTTGATTGACATCCAGGCGTCAAAATGAAAAACTGAGGGTTCCATTATGATCTCCCGACGCGAAGTACTCATGGGTATGGCCGCAGTGCCACTTGCCGCCGCTCCAACGCCATTGAAGGTTTGTGTTTTCTCCAAGCACTTCCAGTGGACCGACATCAAAGAGACGGCGATGATCGCGAAGCAGTTGGGCTTCGATGGAGTCGACATGACTTTGCGCAAAGGCGGACATGTACTGCCGGAGCGCGTCGCAGACGATCTGCCGAAGGCACAGGAGACGATTCGCAAAGCAGGCAGCGAATTGACGATGGTGACTGCGGAGATTCTCGATCCGTCAACACCGCATGCGGAAGCGATTGTGAAGACGATGAAGTCCATCGGCCTGAAACACTATCGCTGGGGCGGCTTCAAGCTGACGGACGGTAAGCCGATTCCCGCGCAGTTGGATGCATTCAAGAGGAAGTCCAAAGACCTCGAAGCGATGAACAAGCAGTACGGAGTTTGCGCGATGTATCATACGCACTCCGGCTTCAATCAACTCGGGGCTTCGATCTGGGATCTGTGGTATTCGCTGAAAGACCTCGACACGAACTACGTCGGCGTGAATTTCGACATCGGCCATGCGACGGTGGAAGGCGGTTACGGCGGCTGGATCAATAGCGCGAACCTGACCGCGCCCATGATGCGCGGCGTGGCGTTGAAAGACTTCAAGTGGGGCAAGAACGCGAAGGGCGCGTGGCTACCGGAGTGGTGCGCGGCGGGTCAGGGCATGGTGAACTATCCGAAGTTCTTCGCGATGCTCAAGGCCAACAACTTCCAGGGCCCGGTACAGATTCACTATGAGTATCCGGAGTTGGGCGAAGCACACGCAGGCAAGACCAACCTGGATATTCCGAAGGACAAGTTCATCGCCATTCTGAAACGCGATCTGGATTATGTCCGCGCGGGCATGAAAGCCGCCGGCATTTAGGGGTGCAGGGATTCCAGCTTACTGCGAGTAAGAGTGGAAGGCTTTTCAATTCCCACCAGCATCTTCTCCACGTACTTCGCGAGCACATCGCACTCGAGGTTGACTAACGATCCGGGGCGATAGCCGCGTAGCGTCGTGTTCTGATAGGTGTGCGGAATGATGGTCACGCCGAGGATCTCGCCTTCGAGACTGGCCACCGTGAGGCTGATGCCATCGATGCAGATGGAGCCCTTCCAGACAACGTAGCGATCGAGTTCTTTCGGCACGCGGATCTTGAGCCACCAGTTCTGATCGCCCAGCGGTTCGAACGCGACGAACTCACCCACGCCATCGACGTGGCCTTGCACGATGTGTCCGCTGAGGCGGCCCGAGGGCTGCATCGGCCGTTCGAGATTGACGATCGAGCCCGGCTTCAAGGCGCCGAGATTCGTGCGCTTCAGTGTTTCGGGCGCAAGGTCCGCGGAGAAGCCATTCGGGCGCAGGTTGACTGCGGTGAGGCAAACTCCGTTGACAGCGATACTGGCGCCTTCGGGTGAATCGGAGAGAACTTTTTCGCAGCGGATCGACAGGCGCGAACCGGCGGCACGTGACTCGATGCTTTCAACAGAGCCGAACTCTTCAATGATCCCGGTGAACATAGGCCTCCACTGCGAATTCATTTTCGGCAACCATGTGGACTTGCAGGTCGCGCATGAGGATGGCATCGGAGCGGCGCTTGCGGCCCGCACCGCCAACGACAGGTAAGGAGGCAGTGCCGCCGAATATTTTCGGCGCGTAGTAAAAGAGAATCTTATCGACAATGCCTGCGTCGAGCGCGGCCCAGTTGACCTTGCTGCCGGCCTCGATCATCAGCGAGAGGTAGCGGCGCTGTGAAAGCAGTTCGACCAGGCGCCGCAGATCGACGCGTCCACCGAGGCTATCCATTTCGACGACTTCGACGCCTTTCGCTTCGAGCGCTTTGCGCCGCTCAGCAGAGGCAGCGGACGTTGTGGCGATGAGCAGGTCGCCCTTGCAACTGGTGACCATTTTCGAGTGCAGCGGAATGCGCAGGAGCGAGTCGAGCACGATGCGCAGCAGAGGCCGGCTGCGTTCGATGCCGCTGCGATCGTTGAGCAGGCAGTCATCGGCGAGAACGGTACCGATGCCGGTGACGATGGCATCGGAGGAGTGGCGCACCTGCTGGACATGTTCGCGCGCTTTTTCCGAGGTGATCCAACCGCTGTTGTCTTCGGGCGCTGCGATCTTGCCATCGAGTGTAACCGCGGCTTTGAGCATCACCAACGGCTTGCCGCGTCGCATGAAATGCAGGAACGGCTCGTTCAGTTTTTCGGCTGCGGTCTTGTACTCCGCGGCAAATTCGACATCGACGCCGGCGGAACGTAGTTTGCGGAAGCCACCACCGGAGACCAGCGGATTGGGGTCTTCCATGGCGGCGACCACGCGCGAGATGCCTTGGGCGACAAGGAGGTCGGAGCACGGACCGGTGCGGCCCTGATGCGCGCAGGGTTCGAGGGTCACATAGAGTTCGGCGCCGCGGGCCCTTTCGCCGGCCTCTTCGAGCGCCACCACTTCGGCGTGTTTTTGCCGCGCGTAGACGTGATAGCCGCGTCCGACGATTTCGCCGTTACGCACGACGACGGCGCCAACAGCGGGGTTGGGGCTGGTCCGGCCCTGGCCTTCGCGGGCCAGGCGGAACGCTTCATCCATGAATTGATTGCTCATTTAGTCGAAGAGTGATGATACATAATTGACCGGCTCAAAGGGGAGCAGGTCGCCGATTTGTTCGCCGACTCCAATATAGCGGATGGGCAGATTGAGTTCGCGGGCGATGGCGATGGCAATGCCGCCTTTTGCAGTGCCATCGAGTTTGGTGAGGACAATGCCGGTGACGCCGCTGGCCTCCGTGAACTTGCGGGCCTGTTCGAGGCCGTTCTGGCCGGTGACTGCGTCGAGCACGAGCAGCACTTCATGCGGCGCATCAGGAATGACGCGCGCGGCGGTGCGACGCATCTTTTCGAGTTCGAGCATGAGGTTGTCTTTGGTGTGCAGGCGCCCGGCGGTATCGACGATGACATAGTCGACTTTGCGGGCCTTGGCGGATTGCAGCGCATCGAAGACCACGGCACTGGGATCGGCGCCCTGATTCTGACGAATCATTTCCGTGTTGGTGCGGTTGGCCCAGACTTCCAGCTGTTCGATGGCGGCGGCGCGAAAGGTATCGGCGGCGCACAGCAGCACGCTGCGGCCTTCTTCTTTGTACCGGTGGGAGAGCTTGCCGATGGTGGTGGTCTTCCCTGCCCCATTGACTCCAACGACGAAGACGACCGCGGGCGGAGTGGCTACGCGCGGCACGGGCCGGTCGCTGGCTTCGAGGACTTCGAGCAGGTGTTCGCGGATGAGGCCTTTGAGTTCGGTGGAGTCGTTGACGAGTTTGCGGTCGACGCGCTGCCGGATGGTCTCCAGGATCTCAGAGACGGTCTTGACGCCGATGTCGGCGGTGATGAGGCCGTACTCCAACTCTTCCAGGAGGTCAGCGTTGATTTCTTTTTTGCCAGAGACGACGTCTTCGAGTTTTTCGGCCAGTCCGGCGCGGGTTTTTTCGATGCCTTGTTTCAGGCGTTCGAGCAGACCGGGTTCGTCACCGGACGAGGAACCAAATAAGGACTTGAACATGGTTGTGTATTTACCATCATAGCTTGATGGTGTGGGGCGGGATTGGGTGAAAGCGTGCGAATTCGCGACGATCGAGTGCCAAAGCAGGATCGACGGGCATAAGTCGACAACAGCCAGAAGTGATACATTGCATAAATAGAGGGGCAAGCATGGCAGCAAGTATAGAGGTCGGCGCCTTTTTGAAAATGGCCGAGAATAGTTTAGGTAACCCGTTTATAGAAAATTCTCAGGACATTCGGGCGCTCCCAATCCCGTTGCAATTTCAATTGGCGAAATCAATCGAGGCAATCGCTCAGGATCGATATGAACCGAGAGAACTGAGAACGGCGATTGAGGTCATTTCCGGTGCACGGATTTTTTCGGGGGGCATTGGTGAGGCAGTACGAGCGATTACCAAGGCGCTTATCGATAACGGTGGATTTGAGCTTTGGGAAAATGGCAATCGTTCTGAGTAGAGCGATTGGAGAGCTCATCTCGTAGGTTGAAAAAACGGGACTCCCTAATTGTTTTGTCCCAACTCAAGGTTGTGCTTTAGGTTCCACAGGCAAACATGGTGTCAATTTCCTCGTCGGTAAGAAGGCCACGAATCTCGCCACACACATCAATGAGCGCTTGCCCGGTACGTTCCGGGAGCGGCGATGGCTCGTTATCGGCGGCGAGAGCCTGGCGAGCAAGAATCTCTTCAAGGAAGCTGGCGAGCGACAATCCGCGGGCGGCAGCCTGAGTGAGAAGGCCCTTCTCGATTTCGGGTTGAATGTCGAGATTGATATTCATAGGACAGCTCCTCTTTGGTGCGGTTTTGACATTCTAAGAATAGCCGCCAGCTAAGCCTCAGTCAAGCGAATTGGCCTGGCCCGATTATTGATGATTTGAAGTTATGGGTTCACGGTTAACTGCCGGGTGGCGGTTTTGCCGGCGGGGCCGTGGGCGGTGAGGGTGTAGGTGGTGGCGGTTTTGGGGTTGACGTAGAGGCAGCCTTGGAGGACTCCGCTCATGGGCATGACGGCGGGGGTGATTTCTACGGCGTCGGCTTCTTCCACCAGATAGCAGATGGTGGGCGGCTTGTCTTCTTTCGGGTCCTTCGGTTTGATTTCAAATTGGCGGATGACGGGGCCGGCGACTGGCGCGGGTGGGCGGCCGATGACCTGGATTTCAAATGACGCTGTTACGCTGCGCTGGTCGAAGCCTTCGGCGGTGAGGGTGTAGCGCGTGGAGCGGCCGGGCGCGACGTTGAAGCAGCGGTTGAAGGCGGGGGAGAGTTTTTCGACGGCGGGTTTGACGGCGACGGTCCTCGCGTTTTCCACGCCGTAGCAGACCATCGCTTTTTCGCCGGGAGTGAGCTGCGAGGCGCTGGTGTAGAACTGGGTAATTTTCACAGGCCCGGAGGGTGCTGGGGCGGCCTGCTCGACGGGTTTGGGAGGCGTGCTGCACGCGATGCTGATGAGGCAGAGCAGAGTGATAACTGGGATTTTCATGCCGTTCATTAACAGTACAATACGAGTATGCCAACAACAAGACGCCACTTTCTGCAGGCGGGCGCGGCGGCCGCGGCGGCTGCACAGGGGAAGCTTTCGGCTAACGATAAGATACGCATTGCCACGATTGGAATCGGCGGCCAGGGTACTGGAGATACGCACTCTTCGCTTTCGACCCCGGGTGTTGAGTTAGTGGCAGTGAGCGATGTTTATGAGGGCCGGCTGACTCGGGCCAAAGAGGTCTTCGGAAAGCAGCTATTCACGACCCGGGATTATCGCGAGGTGCTGGTACGGAAAGATATCGACGCGGTGATCATCGGCACGCCGGACCACTGGCATGCGAAGATCGCGATCGACGCGATGAACGCTGGCAAGGACGTCTATTGCGAAAAGCCGATGGTGCAGAAGGTCGAGGACGGTCACGCTGTGATCGAGGCGGCGAGGAAGACCGGGCGCATTCTGCAGGTAGGCAGTCAGCGCGTGAGTTCGGTGGTGTATGAGAAGGCCAAGCATCTGCTGAACTCGGGCGTGATCGGGCAGTTGAACTTAGTGGAAGCGTGGTGGGACCGCAACTCGGCGCTCGGCGCGTGGCAGTATTCGATTCCACCGGATGCATCGACGGCGACGGTGGATTGGGACCGCTTTCTGGGCAGCGCGCCGAAGCACCCGTTTGAGCCGGTGCGATTGTTCCGGTGGCGGAACTATCGCGACTACGGCACGGGCGTGGCGGGCGACCTGTTTGTGCACCTGTTCAGCGGGATGCATTTCGTGACCGGATCCATTGGTCCGGAGCGCGTGTTTGCGTCGGGCGGACTGCGGTTCTGGAAAGATGGACGCGATGTGCCGGACGTGATGTTGGGGCTGTACGATTACCCGACATTCAATCTTGCACTGCGTGTGAACTTTGTGAATGGCGCGGGCGAGACTTCGGGCTTCCGGTTTGTGGGAAGTGAGGGCGTGTTGACGATCGGCGATGGTGTAACGGTTTCGCGATCGCCACGAGAGAAGGCTCCGGGCATGTCGATCACAACGTTTACGCGCGCGACGCAGGAGCAGTTCATGAAGGAGTATCGCGCAAAGTATCCGCCGGAGAAGCCTTCGGTGGAGGGGATGATTCCGGACACGGTGGAGAAGTATCTGCCGCCAAGCGGCTACAGCGATCATCGGGATCACCACTACAACTTCATACAGGCGGTGCGGACACGCAAGCCGGTGGTGGAAGACGCGACCTTCGGGCTGCGCGCGGCAGGGCCGGCGTTGTTGAGCAATCGCAGCGTGTTCGAGAAAAAGACGTTTTCGTGGGATCCCCAGACAATGACGGTGAAAGGATAAGTCATGCAATCAGCGAATAGCAAAATCAGACTGGCAACGATCGGCGTCGGAGGCATGGGCAGCGGCGACACACGGTTCGCGCTGCAGCTGCCGGGCGTGGAACTGGTGGCGGTGGCCGATATCTATGACGGGCGCCTGGAGCGGGCGAAAGAGGTTTGGGGGAAGCAGATCTTCACGACCCGCGACTATCGCGAGGTGCTGGCGCGGCGCGACATCGATGCCGTGATTGTGGCGACACCGGATCACTGGCACTCGCGGATTACGATCGACGCACTGAACGCAGGCAAGGATGTGTACTGCGAGAAGCCGATGGTACATGACATCAGCGAAGGTCCGCTGGTGATCGAGGCGATGAAGAAGTCGGGGCGCATCCTGCAAATCGGCAGCCAGTATGTGAGTTCGATGATTTTCCAGAAGGCGCAGGATCTGTTGAAGAGCGGCGCGATCGGCGAGTTGAATCTGGTGGAGGCGTGGCTCGACCGCAACACGGCGCTCGGGGCGTGGCAGTATTCGATTCCGCCGGATGCGTCGGAGAAGAACATCGACTGGGACCGCTTTCTGGGCAATGCGCCGAAGCGGCCGTTCGAGCCGGTACGATTGTTCCGGTGGCGCAACTACGGCGACTATGGCACGGGCGTGGCGGGCGATTTGTATGTGCACTTGTTGAGCGGCCTGCATTTCGCGACGGGCTCATTGGGACCGACGCGTATTTACTCGACGGGCGGCGTGCGGTATTGGAAAGACGGGCGCGATGCTCCGGATGTGGTGCTGTCGCTGTTTGAGTATCCGAAGACGGCGGCGCATCCGGAGTTCTCGCTGGCGTTGCGTGTGAACCTGGCTAGCGGCGGGGTGCGGGAGTCATTCGGGTATCGCTTCGTGGGCAGCGAAGGAACGATGAATGTGACGATGAGTGACCTGACGGTTTCGCGGCAACCGCGCGAGACGGAGCCGGGTTATACGGTGGATACGTTCCCGAAGGCCGTGCAGGAGAAGTTTCTGGCTGAGTACCGCACGAAGTATCCGCGGTCGCGGCCTACGATTGAATCGATGAAGCCGAATCAGCAGGAGGTATTCACTGCGCCTTCAGGCTATAGCATGCACCTGGAGCATCATCGGAATTTCCAAAATGCGATCCGGTCGCGGAAGCCGTTTATTGAGGACGGGGTGTTTGGATATAGAGCAGCAGGACCGGCGCTGCTCAGCAATGTGAGTCTTGCCGAGCAGCGCGCCTGCGGGTGGGATCCGGGGGCTATGAAGCGGGTCTAGAATGCCCGTTGTGAAGTGTGTCGTGGGGCAAATCGAGGACAGACAGCCAAATTCCGGCTGCGCCGGCAATTGGTATCTGTCCCACGATTTGCGAAGTCTCTTGCTCTTGAAATTACAGCGCGGGCGGAGGTTGGGGACCTCGGCGGGATTGTGGGCCGAAGCCACCGGGGCCGCGGGGGCCCGGGGCATTCGCAGGCGGGAGGAGCAGATTCAGCATCACAGCTTCGTGGATGTCAGGAGCTAGTTGCGAGGCTGCATCGAGGGCTTTCACCTTGGTCTTTTGATCGGCATTGAGGACGAGCAGTGCAGAGGTGTTGGCGGCGGTCCTGGCATCGGTGAGTTGTTTGCGGAGGGTTTCGATATCAAGGAGCATTTGGCCGAGGGTTGCGGCGGAGGAGCCTCCTTTCTGCAATGCAGTCTGGAGGGCCTGCTGTTTGGTGTCGATGCTTTGGGCGGTGGACTGGGTGCTGGTCATGAGCTTGGTTTGAATTTCCTGCAGTTGGGAAACCTGCGTGGGATTCAGGGTTAAGTAGGCGGTTATCTCCGCAATGGAGGGCGCCTGTGCGAACGATGCGGCGGCTAGCGTCAGTGTAAGAATAATTGACTTTGTCATTTGAACATCTCCTGACTGTTAGAACCCTCCCGCTGCAATCGGGTTGGTTAAGCTTCGGCAAAATGTTCCTTTTACGGACTTAACAATGATTTTGCAGTCTCTTAGCAACTTGCAGGCGCTGTGTGGATGCCACAGTGCCTACAATGAATTATGCGATTTTCGCGGGATAAACACGGCTTTTCACTGGCGCTGATTATCGCCATCCTTACGCTGCTGCCCGCGCTGGCGATCCTGCAATACCGATGGGTGGGACAGGTAAGCGATGCCGAGCATGCACGACTGCTGGCGAGCGTACGGGAGAAGACCAATCGCATGTGCCAGGAGTTGAACCGGGAGCTGATGCAACCGGTTGCGCTCTTCCAGGGACCGAATCAGGAAGAGGAGGAAGCGGCGGAGCGGATCGCACAGTGGCAGGCCACTTCTCCCTGGCAGGGCATTGTCAAGAACCTGTACGTGGTGACATTCAAAGACGAGAAGCCCGAGGTGCAGAGGTTCGATTCCGGACGCAAACAGTTCGTCGCGGCTGAGTGGCCTGAGAGGCTCGGCGCGTTGAAGAGGCAGTTGCTGGATCTAGTGGCCAGCCAGCCTGCTCCAGGCACTCCTCCTCTGGGAATCTTCGTGGATGAAGAAGCCATGGCGTCACTGGCTCCGAAACTCAGCGGACCTCCGCGCTTCCGTCCACCGGCGGAGTTGCAGTGGATTCTAATTGAGTGGGATGGGGTGCTGATTCGCGACCGTATGATCAAAGAGATTGTTGCTCGCCATATGGGGGAGGCCGAGAGCGCTGAGTATCTGGTCCGCATCGCGAGCAGAGCGCATCCGGAAAAGGCGATCTTCACGACCGCGCCGGACAAAGATGCGGCGTATTTCACGCCGCCCGATGCGCTAGGTTCACTCATTGAATTGCGCAGAGACCAGGCACCAAGGGGAGCAGGAAGGCCGCCGCGCCGTGGGCGAGGTACCGGTGAGCGAGAGGATGGAACGCTACCGGGTCCGCCGCCGGAAGCGGCACCGCCTCCGCCACAGGCCGGAGCTGAGCAGAGCGGCATGTGGCTGGTGTTGGTGAAGAGCAGTGCGGGGTCGCTGGAAGCTGTGGTTGCGAGTGCGCGGCGAAAGAATCTGGCGATCAGTTTTGCGATTCTGCTGATCCTGGGTGTAAGCATTGTTTCGCTGCTGATCAGTACGCGGCGGGCGAGCCGGCTGGCCGAATTGCAGATGGAGTTTGTGGCTGGTGTTTCGCATGAATTGCGCACTCCGTTGACGGTGATCTGTTCGGCGGGACAGAATCTGGCAGACGGACTGGTGGCGGACGAAAAGCAGATGCGCACTTATGGCAGCGCGATCTACAAGGAGGGCAAGCGGCTCTCTGAGATGGTGGAACAGATCATGAGCTATGCGGGTATCCAGTCGGGCCGAGCCAAGTACGATCCGCAGCCGGTAGAGGTATCGATGGTGCTGCAGCATGCCGTGGCTTCGTGCGAACCGCAGATTGCGGAGTCGGGCTGCCGGATCGACCAGCGGCTGGAGGCGGATCTTCCGATGGCGCTGGCCGATCCGATCGCGCTGGCGCATTGCGTGCGGAACATCTTGAGCAACGCTCTGATGTACGGGAAGGATGGCGGGTGGGTAGGGCTCAATGTGCAGCGGGGAACGGAACCGGGCTCGACCACGATTCGCATTCAGGTGGAAGACAAGGGCGCAGGGATCGATCCGGCGGATATCGGGCACATCTTTCAACCTTTCTATCGAGGGCGGAAGCCGGTGGCGAACCAGATTCGCGGGGCTGGCATCGGGCTGAGCCTGGTGAAGCGGATTATCGAGGCAAACGGCGGCAGCGTGGCTGTGCATAGCGTGTTGGGAAAGGGTAGTTGTTTCACATTGACCATTCCAGCGGTGGAAGCGCCGCAGGACGAGTTTGGAGCATAACATGGGCCAGAAGATCCTTATCGTTGAAGACGAAGCATCGCTTGTCATGACACTGACTGACCGGCTGCAGCGGAACGGCTATGAAGTGGATAGCGCAAGCGATGGTGAGATCGGGATGCAGAAGGCGCTGACGGGCAGCTACGATCTTTTGCTGCTGGACGTGATGCTGCCGTTGAAGAGCGGCTTCGATATTTGCCGCAAGGTGCGGCAGAGCGCACTGGAGACTCCGATCCTGATGCTGACGGCGCGGGGGCAGACGATTGACAAGGTTATCGGACTGCAGTTTGGAGCGGATGATTATTTGACGAAGCCGTTCGACATGATGGAACTGGAGGCGCGGATCGAGGCTTTGCTGCGCAGGGCGGCGCCGAAGGCGGTGACTCCGGAATCGAGTTACTCGTTTGGTAACGTCAGTATCGATTTTCGTAGTGCCCAGGTGATGAAGGATCATATGCCGGTAGTGTTTTCGGCTCGCGAGTTTCATTTGTTCAGGTATCTGGTGGAGCATCGCGGGGCTACGATTTCGCGGGAGGAGTTACTTACGGAGGTTTGGGGGTATGATGCGATGACTTCTACGCGGACGGTGGATGTGCATGTGGCGTGGCTGCGGCAGAAGATTGAGGAGAATCCAAAGTTCCCGGTTTGGATTTTGACGGTAAGAGGGATGGGGTATAAGTTTACGGGGTAGGGTGTCTCTTGCAGTGCTGGCAACGGGGACTGCCCGCACTGTCCACGCGCTGCGCTTGGGACAGTGTGGGCAGTCCCCGTTGGTAGTTCGGTTATTCGAAGACTTTGTCTACTGGCACGACTGTTACTTGGTCGGCAGTTACTCCTACTCGCCAGGATTCGACTAGTTTGTCTTCGTCGAGGATATCCTGTGGCTTAGGCGAGTTGTAAGTGATGGGCGAGGGCGCTTCGGTTGCGAGTTGGTGACGCAGTTTCTGCGTGTCCTGCCCTACGATCACGATGCGCATGCGGTTCGTGCGGAGGTGCTTGCGGACTGCAGTGGTGACGTCGTCGCGGGTCAGTTTCGCCAGCGAATTCTTCAGATACTCGTCATAGCGAGGAATGCCGTAGACGGCGCTATCGATGGCGTAGCCGAGTTCGGCGCTCTTGGTCTTGAGCAGCATGGAGGCGTATTTGACGAGGAAGCTCTTGGTTTGCGCGAAGTCCTCTTCGGGGATGCCTTCAGCGATCAGCTTGTTCAGTTCGAAGATTGCCAGGCGGAGAGCGAAGTGAGCGTTCGGCGGCTCAACGGGGCGGATCCAGATCTGGAAGATCTGCTGCTGGCGAGCGAGGTTTGGAGCGGGCTCAAAGCGGTACATTCCCTGGGGAAAGTATTCGATGTAGGCGTAGTCGCCGTAGTTCAGGCCGCGGGCGCCGCGCATGCGCACGAACAGGCGTCCGGCGCTGGAACGGTGCTGGCCGAGATAGCATTGGGCCACTAAGAGCGCGGCGAAATCGGGGCTACCGCGTTTCACATCAATGGGATAGCCAAAGGACATGGCGACGGAGCGGGTTTTCTTTTCGACCAGTTTGATTTCCGTCGCGGTGATGGAGGTTGGCTGGAGAGCCTTTTCTTTGACGACTTTCCCCTTCGGGAGCTTTTCGAAATCCTTCTTCATTCGGGCCGGAAAATCGGAGGGATAACCTCCGGCGATGCCGATGATGAGGTTTGACTGGGTCAGATGCTTTGCGTAGAAGGCCTGCACGTCGGCGATGGTCATGGCTTTGAGCGCGCTGACGGCGCCGGCATTGTTGTGGCCGTAGGGACGGCCGCTGTAGATCTCGTTGTAGAGGACTTCCTTGCCGAGTTCTTCGTCGTTGCTGCCGCGCAGGGTGGTGGTCAGGTAGTTGATCTGATCGTCGCGATTGCGCTCGAAGTCTTCGGCGCGCCAGCCTGGTTCGAGGAGCATGGAGCGGAAGATTTTGTAGAAGGCATCGAGATTGTCGACGTGGGTGGAGGCGCTGATGGTCAGCATCTCTTTATCGGTATTGTCGTCCACGTGGACGGCCATCGGATAGAACGCATCGAGGATCTGTTTGTAAGTCATCGCCTTGGTGCCGCTGCTCGAAAGCATCGACGCGGTGAGCGTGGCGACACCTTCCTTGCCGGCAGGATCTGCGGCGGCGCCGGTCTTGAAGACGATCCGGAAGGTCACGATTGGCGATTTGCTGGGGAGCGTGACTAGTTTGGCCTGGCCGTAGACCAGTGAGAATGAGGCGAGCAGGAGGATGATACGAAGCATTAGTTTGCACCTCCGCTGGTGAGAGTGACGATCGTGCGGCCGGATTCAACAAAGTACTTACGGGCGGCGGCGCGGATATCTTCAGGAGTTACTGCCGAGTAAAGTTCGTACCGCTTGTTGATTGTGTCCGGCGTGCGTTTGAGTGCTACGAAGCGGGCGGCGATGCCGGCGACTCGGTCGGGGTCATCGAGGCGGAGGGCGAAACTGTAGCGCTTGTTCTTCTTCACGGCGTCGAGCTTTTCCGCGGAGATGAGGTTGTCCTTGAAACCGTTCAAGGTGGAGAGGATCGACTCGCGGACGGATTCGAGGTCGGCCGGTTTCTTCACGCGGGCCGTGACGGCGAAGAGGTTGGGGTCAACGTGGTTGGCGATGCTGCCATCGAGGCGGTCGACTTTCTGCTCGTTGACGACGAGGCGTTGATAGAGGTCGGCGTTTTCGGCAAAGGCGAGATCGGCGATGAGGTCGAGTGCGGCCGAGTCTTTTTCGGTGTCGGAGTAGGCGGGGGATTTGAAGGCTACTGCGACGTATGGGAGTGTCGGCGAAGGCCATGCGACTTTGGCCTCGCGGGGCGCGGTCTGGGCAGGTTCGGCGGGGATGGCAGGCTGAAAGGAGCCGCGCTTCCATTGACTGAAATGGCGGGCGACCATCTCCCGGATCTTTTCCGGATTCGCGTCGCCGGCGACGATGATGGTGGTGAATTCAGGACGGTAGTAACGATCGAAGAACTGCTTGCTGTAGGCGAACTGGTTGGGCATGTCCTGGACGTCTTTCAGATAGCCCATGGTGGTGTGCTTGTAGGTGTGTTTCTCAAAGGCCGTGCCGGAGATCACTTCGTCGAGTTTCACTTCGGGCGAGGCGCTGTTCTTGTTGTATTCGCCGAGTACGGCGAGCGACTCGGTGCGGATGGTGGCCTCGGTGTATTCGAGGTTCTGGAAGCGATCGGCCTCCATGAGCATGATCTGATCGAGATCTGCTTTGGCGAACGCGGCGTGGTAGACCGTGAGGTCATCACTGGTATAGGCGTTCGACGATGCGCCGGCCTGTTTCATAATACCTTCATATTTCGTGGCCGGGAATAGTTTGGTGCCGCGAAACATCATGTGTTCGAAGAGGTGGGCGAAGCCTGTTTTGCCTGGCTCCACTTCGTTGCGTGAACCGGTTTGGACGACGATATAAAGGGCTACGATGTTTTGTGCGTCCGTGGGGATTGTGATCAGGCGGAGTCCGTTGGGGAAGTCGTGTTGATCGTAGGGAAAGGGGAAAACTTTGTTCTGCTCACCGGCGGCATATAGGGTGGATGCGGCCAGGAGGAGAACTCCTGTAAGAAGTTTCATTGCAATTCTATTGTAGCGGGGTGGGGTGAGGGGAGAAATGCAACTCGGGAAGTGCGGTGCTGGGGCAACCCGGGGACAGACAACGAATTTCCGGCAAAATGCGCCGGAAATTCATGTCAGTCCGCCGGGCTGCAGAGTATCGCCCGCTACAGGAGCATTGCCAGTTCCAGGAGGAGTTCCTCTTCGTAGGGGCGGCCTACCAGTTGGACTGCGACGGGGAGTCCTTCTTCGCTTTTGCCGAAGGGCACGGTGATGGCGGGAAGCCCTAGTAAGTTGAAGGGCGTGACGCACATCATGGCCTGGAAGAGGTTGATCTGTTTGCCTGTCACGTTCCACGACCGTTCGCGCGGCAGGAAGGCGGGCACGCTGCAGACGGGCATGAGGATCACGGGGACGTCTTCCATCTGGCGGAGCAGTGAGGCTCGCATTTTGTCGCGAAGGGCGAGGTTCTCCACTACCTGGACGGCGGTGGGGTGTGGGGTTTCGGGGAAGAGGAACTCTTTGCCGGTCCAGTGCACGTCCTCTTCGCGGCCCTCCATCATCCTCTTTTTGAAGGGATCGGTGAGGTCGTTGAAGAAGAAGCTCCAGAGGTTGGGGGAGCGCTCGAGCCCGCGCGGTTCGAAGGTGTCGACAGCGAGCCCGGCGCCGGCGAGTTTCGCGGCGGCGGCATTGACAGCGCTGGTCATGGAGGCGCGGACGGGCACCTGATAGAACTGCTGCCAGACACCGATTTTCGTGCCTTCGTTGGAGGGCGTCTGCAAGGGGACGGGCGCGGAGAAGGGGTCCTGCGAGTCGTAACCGTGGAGGACATCGAAGAGCAGCTTCACGTCCTGGGCGGTGCGGGCCATGGGTCCGACAACGCCCAACAGGCCGCCGGGATGACTGATGGTTGGGAAGTGGCCCGCGGCCGAGATCCGGCCGGGCGTGGGCTTGAGTCCGACGATGCCGCAGAAGGCGGCTGGGATGCGGACGGAGCCGCCACCATCGCTGCCTACGCCGCCGGCGGAACAGAAGGCGGCGATGGCCGCGGCTTCGCCACCGCTGGAGCCGCCGGCGCTGCGCTGGAGGTCATGCGGGTTGGCGGTGCGGCCGGTGATGAAGTTGTCGGTCTCATAGTTGGCGAGGAATTCGGGACAGTTGGTCTTGCCGAGGATGACGGCGCCGGCGGCGCGCAGCCTGGCGGCGCAGGCGGAATCGGTGGAGGCTTTGTGGCCGAGGCGGAGTTTGCTGCCGGTGAGGGTGGGGACGCCGGCGACGTCGAGACTGTCCTTGATGGTGACGGGGATGCCATCGAGGGGGCCGAGCAGTTCACCGCGCTGCTGACGTTCGGCGGAGGCCTGGGCGGCGGCGCGGGCCTGTTCCTCCAGCACGACGACAAAAGCGCGGAGCGAGGTGTCATGCTTCGCGATGCTGGCCAGATGGGCTTCCAGGAGTTCTACCGGCGAGAGGGTGCGGGCCGCGATGCGGGCGGATTGTTCGGCCAATGACAAGGTGTTCGACACAGAGATAGTGTAACGTCAAAAGAAGATGCGCGCCGCACTTTTCATTCTCTTCGCTACGTCCCTACTGTTGGGGCAGGAGGAGGCCGAAGACTGGACCAAGCGCGGGAAAGCGGACTATTCGAAGGGCGCCTACGCGGCGGCGCAGGCCAGCTTCGCAGTGGCGTGGAAAGCGGTGGCGGAGACTCCGGCGAAAGAACCGAAGCGCTACGAGATCCTGAAGCTGCAGGCGGCAGCGGCGGCGGCGTTGGGACAGTACTCCGAGTCCGAGGGGTTTCTGCAGCTGGCGATCAACTGGCGGGAAGTGGCGCTGGGGCGCGAGGACGCGGGCATTGCAGCGGACCTGACAGAGGTGGCGATGCTGTGCCGCGCGGTGAAGGACCTGGAGCGGGGACTGGCGGTGCTGCAAAGAGTGGCCTCGATGCATTCGCGCAGCGAGGCGGACCGGGCGCTGCTGGCGGACGACTACAGCCGGATCGCGCAGTTTTATCAGGACCTGGAAAAGTTCGAGGACGTGGTGGCGTCCGTGAAGCTGGCGATTGAGATTCGGGAGAAGCTGGTGGGGCTGGATCATCCGGCGCTATTGGGGGAGTTGGACCGGATGGCGGCGGCGCTGGTGAAGCTGACGCAGTACGATCAGGCCGTGCCCTTTTATCTGAGGGCATTGGTGATTCGCGAGCGGTTGCTGGGCAAGGAGAGTGCGGATCTGATTCCCAACATCGATGGGCTGGCGTTTGCGTATTTCGGCCTGCGGCAGTACAAAGAAGCTGAGCCGGTTTATCTGCGATTGCTGGAGCTTTGGAAGAAGGCGTTCAGCGAGGAGCATCCGATGGTGGCGATGACGTTGGACAAACTGGTGGTGTTCTACCGCGAGCAGAACAAGAACGAGCAGGCGCATGAGTTCGAGGCAGAGGCGATTGTGGTTCGCGAAAGTTTTCTGGCGGGAGGGTTGATGCGCGAGGCGGATGCGCTGGCCAAGCGTGGCAAAAGAACAGAGGCCGCACCGCTGTATGAGCGGGCGCTCGCTGTTTTGAAGCCGCACGGCGAGGAGCACGAGGCGATGCGCAAAGACATCGAAAAGCGGGCCGCCGCGCTGAAACGGCCCGGCAGCGGGAAATAGCCACCTCAAACGGTGTAACCTGCATAGTGATGAAGCTATCCGAAATCTCAGAGCGGCTGGGGACAGTCCTGCATGGCGACGGTGACATTGAGATCACCGGCGTAGCGGGAATGGAACACGCCGCACCCACTGAACTCACGTTTCTGGCGAACCCGAAGTATGCTCCCAAAGTAAAGCACAGCAAGGCGGCGGCCATCTTGATTTCAGGCCCTGTGGAGGGGCTGGGGATTGCGAGCCTGGTGAGCAGGAATCCGTATCACGACTTCGCGCGTGCGCTGGAGATGTTCTATCAGGCGCCGCGGCCGGCGGCGGGCGTGCATCCGCTGGCGCACGTGGATCCGACGGCGGAGATCGGCGAGGGCGCATCGATCGGGCCGTTCGCGAGTATCGGGCGGATGGTGAAGATCGGAAAGAACGCGGTGATTCATCCGCATGTGGTGATCTATGAGGGCGCGCAGATCGGCGACGATTTCCTGGCGCATTCGCACTCCACGGTGCGCGAGTTCTGCCAGATTGGGCATCGGGTGATCCTGCAGAATGCGACGGTGGTTGGCGGCGACGGGTTTGGCTTCGCGAAGACCGCGCAGGGCACGCAATACAAGATTGTTCAATCGGGGATTACGGTTATTGAGGACGATGTCGAGATTCAGTCGCTATCGGCGGTCGACCGGGCCACGGTGGGAGAGACGCGCGTGAAGCGCGGGGCCAAGATCGACAACCTGGTGCAGGTGGGGCATGCGTCGGTGGTGGGCGAGGACAACATTATCTGTGCGCAGGTGGGGCTGGCGGGCAGTACAATTTTAGAGAAGAATGTTTTGTTGGCCGGGCAGGTGGGGATCTCCGGACACCTCACGATTCATGACAACGTAATCGTGTACGCGCAGAGCGGCGTGGGTGACAGCATTCCCGCGGGGTCCGTGATATCGGGGTCGCCAGCGTTTGAGGCTTCTACGTGGCGGCGGTCGGCGACTGCGTTTCCGAAGTTAGGCGAGATGCTCAGAACGGTGCGGAAGCTGGAGAATCGCGTTCAGCAGCTGGAAGGCGGGAAGGAAGAGAAGGCATGAGCGAGAATCACGCATCAAGTTCGAGACGCGCGCTGGCTTACAAGAATGAAGCGTTCATCGACAGTCCGGACGCACGGCCGCTGCGCATCCTTTCGGAGTATCTGGAGCCGTTGAGCCACTTCCGGCGGGAGAAGATCAAGGACACAATTGTGTTCTTCGGGTCGGCGCGGTTGAATGAACACGGGCCGATGGGGCGCTACTACAACGAGGCGCGCGAACTGGCGGCGATGATGACCAAGTGGAGCGATTCGCTGCCGCATGCCTCGCGCCGATTCGTAGTGTGCACGGGCGGCGGGCCGGGCATTATGGAGGCGGCCAACCGGGGCGCGGCCGATGCGGGCGGAAAAACCGTGGGGCTGAACATCCGGCTGCCGCACGAGCAGGAACCGAATCCGTACATCACACCTGAGCTGTCCTTCGAATTCCACTATTTCTTCCTGCGCAAGTTCTGGTTTGCTTATCTGGCGAAGGCGCTGGTGGTGTTTCCGGGCGGCTTCGGCACGATGGACGAGATGTTCGAACTGCTGACGCTGATTCAGACGCAGAAGCTGCAGAAGAAGATGGTGATTCTGCTGTATGGCACGGAGTTCTGGAATGAAGTGGTCAACTTCCCTGCCCTTGTGAAGCACGGCGTGATCTCGGCCGATGACATGAATCTGTTTCAGTTCGCCGACGATCCGCAAACCGCTTTCAACATACTGCAGGCGGGGTTGACGGCCCACTATCTGCAGGAAAAAGTGCACCACGCCGAGCAGGATGCCGAGATGCCGGCGATTGCCAAATCCCGCACTTGATGAGCACCAACACTACAGAGCCGGGACATCAGCCGGATGCGGCAGAGCGCACGATCGCGTTGTGGCGCGAATGGGGCAAGGTAGAGAAGTCCTGCGCGGTTCTGCTTGTGCTGTGGCTGCTGGCGGAGACAATTGTCCCTGAGAATTCAGTGCAGTGGGTGCTGCGGCTGCTGCTGGTGGTATTTGCGAGCTGGACATTTCTGAGGTGGGCCGTGGCGGCGATGCGCGGGGCGATCTGGCGGCTGCGCAACCGGCTGGTTGTTGCCTACCTGGTGATGGCCGCGGTGCCGGTGATTCTGATTCTGCTGCTGGCCATGGTGTCGGCCAATATTCTGGCGAGCCACCTGGCTGTGTTTCTGGCGAACTCAGAACTGGAGCGGCGGGTTGAGACGTTGCGATCGGGCGCGAGCAGCGTGATGCGCTTTCCGCCGGAGCAGCGGATCGAGCCGGCGAGGCGCCTGGCGGCTTCGTTCGCAGACCAGTATGCGGGCTTCGAGCTGATAGTGGACGGTGCTTCCCCGTTCGTCTTTCCCGATGAGAGTACGCTCACTGCGCCACCGGCGGCGTGGGGGGAATCGAGCGGAGTAATGGTGCATGATCAGCGTCTGCATTTGTGGGCGCGGTCGATCAAAGACGACGGAAGTGTGACGCTGATTGTGCCGGTGACGCGTGGCTTTTTGGCGACGATGATTCCGCAGATGGGCGAGATTTATATCGCCGATCTGGAGCACAAGTTGAAACCACTCGGAATCACGGCGAAGATTCATGACGCGGTGGATGGCGAAGAGGCGACGCCGGCGCATCCGGTGCTACAGCAGAAAAAGAGCTTCTTCGATCAGGACATTTCGTGGTTCATGACGGTTCCTCTTGCGGTGTGGGAGAAGCCCGGGGAGGCGGCTGGAATCAATCTCGCGGTGAATACCAGATTGAGTTTGCTGGTGAACCTGATTGTATCGAGCCGCGGTGGCGGACAGGAGTTCACGCAGGCGATCATGTTCGCCTTTTACGCGCTGGTGATCCTGTTTGTGCTGGTGGAGATGGCGGCGCTGGTGATTGGAATATCGATCACACGCAGTATGACAAGCGCGGTGCATAATCTCTACGAAGGTACGCTGCGGGTGCAGCAGGAGGACTTCGCTCATCGCATTCAGGTGCAGGGTACAGACCAGGTGGCGGCGCTGAGCGATTCGTTCAATTCCATGACCACCAAGATCGAGCAACTGCTGGTGGTGGCGAAGGAAAAAGAGCGGCTGCAAACCGAGGTCGCGATTGCGAGGGAAGTACAGGCGCAGTTGTTTCCGCGCGAGTTGCCGGACGTGGCGAGCATCGAGTTGACGGCGGTGTGCAATGCGGCGCGCAGCGTGTCGGGCGATTATTACGACTTCCGCCAACTGGGAACGCACCGGGTGGCGATGGCGATGGGAGACGTGGCGGGTAAAGGAATCTCGGCCGCGCTGCTGATGGCCACGCTGGCATCGAGCCTGCGGACTCAGTTGGGGCACTGGCTGGAATCGGATTGCGAGTCGCTATCGACGTCGGGCCTGGTTTCGAAACTGAACAAGCACCTCTATGCGCACACGTCGCCGGAGAAGTATGCGACGTTCTGCCTGGGCATTTACAACCACGAGATATCCACGTTGACTTACACCAACGCCGGACACCTGCCGCCGATATTGATCCGTAACGGCGAGGCGAGCCTGTTCGATGTGAATGGCATGGTGGTGGGGGCATTTCCTTTTGCACAGTACGAGGAGAGCCAGCTCAAGCTGGAAGCGAATGACGTCATCGTCTTCTATACGGACGGCATTACGGAGCCTGAGAACGAGTACGGCGAAATGTTCGGCGAAGAGCGATTGCTGGAACTGGTTACCAGGCATGCAGGATGCACGAATAGCGAGATTATCCAGCACATTGTCGACGCAGTACACTTATGGACGTACGACAAGGATTCGATGGACGATATGACGCTGCTGGTCGCGCGGAGAAAATAGATGGCCGACGTCACCATGGAGCGCTTCAAATGGCGCATCATCCGCATCAGCTTCGCCATCATCCTCATCCACGTGATCGGCACGACGGGCTATGTACTGATCGACCACTATCCGGTGTTCGATGCGTTCTACATGACGCTGATCACGGTGACGACGGTGGGGTACGGCGAGATCCATCCGCTGAGCCAGGCGGGGCGCGTGTTCAACTCGCTGATCGTCTTCTTCGGGGTGACGTTGCTGTTCCTCGCGATCGGCGCGATGACGCAATCGATTATCGAGCTGGAGTTAGGAAATTTCTTTGAAAAACGGCGGACCAAACGAATGATCGACAGAATGAAAGATCACTTCATCGTGTGCGGATTCGGCCGCGTGGGGCGCGGCGCCGCGGAGGAGTTGCAGAGCGCAGGGGCGCAGTTTCTGGTGGTGGACAACGACGAAGACCGCGTGGAGCGGGCGATGAAGGCCGGGCTGTTTGCGGTGCTGGGCGACTGCACGCACGATGACACGTTGCGCGATGTGGGGATTCTACGGGCCAAGGGCATTATCGCGGCGTTGCAGACCGATGCGGATAATCTGTTTCTAACGCTGTCGGCAAAGTCACTGAATCCGAAATTGCACCTGGCGACGCGGGTGAGCGAGGAAGAGGCGGAGAGCAAGCTGCGGCGGGCCGGCGCGGACGTGGTGTTTGCACCGTACAGTACGGCGGGGCACCGCATGGCGCAGAGCATGCTGCGTCCGCACGTGCATGAGTTCCTGGATTTCACGACGCGCGGGATCGGGATGGATGTGCGGATCGAGCAGGTGCGGGTCTCGGAACATTCGGAGTTTGTATCGAGATCACTGCAACAGACGCAAGTACGGCGTGACCTGGGTGTAGTGGTGCTGGCGATCCGCAAGGCCGATGGTAAGATGCTGTTCAATCCGCCTGCGGAGGAGATGATTGGGGCAGGCGATCACCTGATCGCGATGGGTCCGGTGGAGAAGCTCAGACAGTTGGAGAAGCTGTTGACGGAGGGGCGTTAATGAAAGTTCTGACCGCTGAGGAGATGCGCGAGGTAGACCGGAGAACGATGGAGCTTGGCATTCCGTCGCTAGTGCTGATGGAGAATGCCGGCATGCGCGTGGTGGAGTTGCTGGAACGGCGGTTCGCACCGCTTGGCGAGCAGCGCGTGGTGATCTTTTGCGGCAAGGGGAACAACGGCGGCGACGGCCTGGTGATCGCGCGGCAGTTGCAGACGCGGTTTCAGCCGCGGGCGTTGCACGTGCTGCTGGCGGGCGAGGCGCCGGAACATATCGACATGCTGACGGCGTGCGACGTGGAGGTCTCGCGCGAGATCACAACGGAGATGCGCGCTGCGACGCTGGTGATCGATGCGCTGTTGGGCACAGGCCTGAAGGGAGCGGTGGCGGGCCGCATGCGAGAGCTGATCGAGGAGATCAACGTGGGCTTTCCGCATGCCAGCGTGGTGGCGGTGGATGTGCCCTCGGGCATGAACAGCGATTCTGGCGAGCCGGTGGGCGAGTACGTGAGGGCCGATTACACGGTGACGTTCACGGCTCCGAAGATCTGCCATGCGCTGGAGCCGAATTGCGATCTGTGCGGCGAGGTGGTGGTGGGCGAGATCGGCAGTCCGGCGCGGCTGATGGACGGCGTGAAGCTGGAACTGCTGCAACGGGAGACGTTCGCGCACCTGCTGGCACCGCGGCCACGGGCCGGACACAAAGGGACTTTTGGACATGCGCTGATTGTGGCCGGTTCGCGCGGCAAAGCGGGCGCTGCCGCGATGGCGGGGATGGCGGCGCTGCGGGCGGGTGCGGGACTGGTGACGATTGCGACTCCCGGTGACGCGCTGGATGCGATCGCGGCGCAGTGTCCGGAATACATGACGGCTTCGCTCAGCGACCTCGACATGGTGCTGGGCGGGAAGACGGCGCTGGCGGCCGGTCCGGGCATGGGCACTTCGCGCGATGCGGAGCGAGTGGTGGAACGGATCATGAACGAATGCGAACGGCCGGTGGTTTTCGATGCCGATGCGCTGAATATTCTTTCGCGGCTCGGCAATGGGACTCCGCGCGGACCGCGCATCTTCACACCGCATCCGGGTGAAATGGAGCGGCTCACCGGGACTCCGCTCAAAGACCGGCGAAGCGCGGCGAGCACGTATGCACGGACTCATAACGTGATTGTGGTTTTGAAAGGTCAGCGCACGCTCATCGCTTTTCCTGATGGGAGAACGGTGATCAATCCCACCGGCACGCCGGCGATGGCGACCGGCGGCTCGGGCGACATTCTTACGGGCATGATTGCGGGCTTGCTGGCGCAGTTCCCGAATGACATTGAGAACGCCGTTTGCGCAGCGGTGTATCTGCACGGCCGGGCGGGTGAACTTGGCGCGGCCGAGTTGGGCGAGAAGAGCCTGATTGCGACGGATCTGCTGCGCTATCTGGGGCAGGCGATGCGATGAGCGAAGTATTCGTTACGCATTCGGCGGAGGAGTCGATCGCGCTGGGCGAGAAGCTGTCGGCGATGCTGCCGGAGAGTGGGCTGGTGTTGCTGATCGGGAATTTAGGAGCCGGCAAGACCACGATCACCAAGGGCATTGCGCAGGCGCGGGGCGCGGTTCGGGCAGAGGAGGTATCGAGCCCGACGTTTACTTTGATCCATGAGTACGGCGAGCCGGCGACGGTGTATCACATCGATCTGTACCGGCTGGACGAGGCGCGGGAAGTGGAGTCGCTGGGGCTGGACGAGTTGCTGGCGCGCAGGGCGCTGGTGCTGATCGAGTGGGGCGAGCGGTTTCCGGAGTTGTGGCCGGAGGATCGCTGGGAGGTGCGCATCTCAGATGGAGAAGACGAGGACTCGCGCAGGATCGAGCTTACACGTTCTCCTCTTTACCGGCATACATCTCCACAATGTGATGGCGGAAATTCTCAATCACTTTGACGCGGCGCACCTTCATGGTGGGGGTGAGTTCACCGGCGTCCTGGCTGAAGTCGCGATCCAGGATGCGAAACTTGCGGATCTGCTCATAGGGCGCGAGCTGCTTGTTTGCTTTGGCGACTGCCCGCTTTAATTCAGCCAGCACGGGCGCCGCGTTGACCACCTCTTCAACCGGCTTGCCGGTCATGTTTTCCATGCCGTTCAACGTCAGCGCGGAGAGCGGATTGACGGTGAACAGGGCGGTGACGAAGGGCTGTTTGTCGCCTAGCAGGATCATCTGACTGATGAGCGGTTCGGTCTTGAAGAGGCCTTCGACACGGTTCGGGAACACCTTCTTGCCGTTCGAGGAGACGATCATCTCTTTCTTGCGGCCGGTGATGTAGACATAACCATCGGCATCGATATCGCCGAGGTCGCCGGTGTGGAGCCAACCATCGATCCAAACCTGCGCGGTGACCTCCGGATCGTTGAAGTAGCCCGAGGCAAGTGTGGGCGACTTCAGTAGAATTTCTTTTTCTTCGCTGAGACGGAATTCGGCGCCAGGGAGCGGCTTGCCGATGCTGCCGAGGCGGTTGGCGTTTGCCGGATTGAGGCAGACGATGCCGCCTTCGGTGAGGCCGTAGCCTTCCATGAGCGGCATGCAGATGGCCTGGTAGAATTCGCCCAGTTGCTTGCTAAGCGGCGCGGCTCCGGAGACGGCTACTCGCAGGCGTCCGCCGAAGCGTTCGCGGATTCTGGTGAAGACCAGTTTATCGGCGAGCTTCAACGCGCTGCGCAGCCAGACGGGTAGCGGCTTACCGGCGTTCCTATATTTCGCGGCTTCTGAGCCGATGCCGAGGGCGGCCCAGAAGATGCGCTGCTGGATGGCGCTGCGCTTGCGGATTTCCATGCTGACGCTGGCGTAGATGCGTTCCCAGACGCGCGGCGGAGCGAGGAAGAAAGTCGGCCGGACGGTCTTGAATTCGCCGGGCATGCGGGCGAGGCTTTCCGAGAACCAGACGGGCACTCCCATGCGCATGGTGAGGAGTTCGATACCGATGCGCTGCGCGATGTGGGCGGAGGGGAGGAAGGCGAGGGTGTTGTCAGAGGGGCCGAGTTCCACTGCGCCTGGTCCCATGTCGCAATTCAGGGTGAGCGCCTGGTGGGTGACCTGGACCATCTTCGGCTCGCCGGTGGCGCCGGAGGTCAGATAGAGGATGGCGAAGTCCTGTGGCGTGTAGGCGGATTGCAGGTGGGCGAAGAGTTCGGGATCGCGGAGCAGCGCCTGGCGGCCGGTGGCTCGCAGTTCGCCGAGAGTCGTGACGCCATCGAGCGCGCCTGTGAGCAGTACCCATTGGATATTCAGGTCCGCGGCGCCGGCAGCCATCAGGAATTTGTAGTATTTCGGATTTTCGACAAAGACAAGTTTGGCGCCGCAGCCGAGGAGCGACTTGATCTGTTCGGCGGCGGGGTTAGAGGAGTACATCGCCGCGGCGACGGCGCCTACGGTCATCACGCCGAGGTCAGCGAAATAGAATTCGACGCGAGTCTCCGAGCCAAGCGCGACCACATCGCCTTTGACGATGCCGGCTTCGGAGAGTCCGGCGGCGACTTCGCGAACGGCATCGCGGTATTGCGGCCAGGTGTACGATTCATACTTGCCGGAAACGGGCTGGTGCAGCGCAGGGACGTCGCCATAGGCGGCCGCGGACTCTTCCAGCATCTGATAAACGGAGCGAGGACCCATCCGCAACATGCTAACACGTATGCCGGTAGCGGGAGGCGAAGGTGGGCCGATTTCCAATCGGCTGCAGGCTGCCAGCCTGCCCCACAATACACGCACATTCATGCCGGGTGGGGGTCTATAATGACGACATGTCAACCCTTCGGAGGATAGGCCGTTGGCAGGCGATGGGATTCGTCTGCGCAGCCGCGATTCTCCTGTTTGCCGGATCGGCGATCTGGCAGGCGTCCAAAACCCTTCAAAAGACGGAAGCCGATGTGAAGTCGGGCGGTGTGATGCGGTTCACGCGCGGCACGGTGCAGCGGTCGGCGGCGGCCGGCTTTGAGATTCTGGAGACGCCCGCCTCGTTCACGGACGCGGTGGCGTTTCAAGGGCATCTGGCGGTGACCGGGTCGGCGGGGTTGTTCGAGTACGGACAGGACGGGGCGCTGCTGAAATCGCTACACGTGGGGCTGGAGTTGCCGGCGGCTCCGATTGTGGAGGCGGCGGTTGGCGCGCTGGCCGATGGCGCGGGGCAGGAGTTGCTGCTGGCAACCGCGGGCGAGGGACTGCTGGCCTACGATGGCGTGCGGGTGCGGCAGATTCGGGCGGTGGACGCGGAGCGGCGCACGCTGACGTCGATGCTCATATTGCCGAACGGCAGTGTATTGTTAGGGACCGCCAAGAGCGGTGTGCTGGTTTATGACGGCAACGCAATTGCTGCGTTTCATCCATCGCTCGGGAATCTGGCGGTGACGGCTTTGGCCGGGGAGGCGCCGGCACTTTGGATCGGCACCTTGGACCAGGGCGTGTTCTATTTTCACGCGGGAGAGCTCACGCGATTCGGAGAGGCCGAGGGTGTTCCCGATTCACATATTCTTTCGCTGGCGGTAGTGGGAGAGCGGGCATTCGCCGGGACTTCGCTCGGCATCGCGGAGTTCGAGCGTGGCAAGTTCAGGCGCGTGCTGGCACCGGATGTGATGGCGCGGACACTGCTGGCCAGGGACAAGACGCTGCTGGCGGGGACGATGGAGGACGGGCTGATCGAAGTCGGCCTCGAAGTCCGGCAACCGCGCGGCGGGGCCCGAGAGAAGACGCCCAGCCTGAGCGGTGAGATCGTACGGTTGCGGGCGCATGGAGATGGAACGCTGGCGCTGACGAAGGACGCGCTGTTCCTGATGAAGGCGGACCGGCAGGCGCCGGAGAACATTCTGCGGGTGGGAAAACCGGCGCTGGCGGATTCCAACATCTCGGCGCTGGCTGTGGAGCCGGGGGGAACGCTTTGGGTGGGATATTTCGACCGCGGACTCGATATTTTACCTGCAAACGGCGCGCGGAATACGCATATAGAAGATGGACGTGTATTTTGCGTGAACAGAATCGTACATGACGCGGCACACAATCGGACAGCGGTGGCGACGGCGAACGGCCTGGTGCTGTTCGATGCGGCGGGTGTGCTGCGGCAGGTGCTGACTCGCTCTGATGGCCTGATTGCGGATCACGTGACCGACATCGCGCTGCGGGCGAACGGCTTTGTGGCGGCGACTCCGGCGGGAATTACGCTGTTCGATGGCGGGGCTCCGCGCAGCCTGTATGCGTTTCATGGACTGGTGAACAATCACGTGTATGCACTGGGCGCCGAGGGCAACCGGCTGCTGGTGGGGACATTGGGCGGACTTTCGACGCTGGAGAACGATGTGATCCGGGCGCGGTATACGACGGCCAATTCGGCGCTGCGGCAGAACTGGATCACGTCGATTGTGAAGGCCGGGGCGGACTGGTTTATCGGGACTTACGGAGAAGGCGTGCTGATGCTGGATCATGACAATCAGTGGCGCACGTTTTCCGATCAGCAGAAGAAGCTGACCGTTAATCCCAATGCGATGCTGGCGACGTCGAGAGCGGTTTATGCGGGCACCTTGAGCGATGGCATCGCCGCGTACAGTCTGCGCACGGGGCGCTGGCGGATGATTAGCGCGGGATTGCCGTCGCTGAACGTAGCGGCGCTGGCACTGCACGGCGATACTCTATACATAGGAACAAGCAACGGGCTGGTTCGAGTGCCCGAGGCGAATTTGGGAATGGAATGAAACTTGTTTTAGCTCTGCTCTTTGCGGCGCACCCGCTGTTCGGCGATGCGGGAACGCTGATTCCGATGAACAAGACCGCGCCAGACCCGGCGATTCTTTCGATGGAGGAGATGGCCATCGATATCTGGATCGACCGCGGCAGCGCCCGCGTGCAGGAGCGGCAGATCTTTGCGAGTCATGCGCCAGGGGTGCAGGAGGCGAACTACACGTTCGCGCTGCCGGGGCGGGCGATGGTTTCAGACTTCGCCGTATGGGATGGAGTGGTGCGGATTCCGGGCGTGATCCTGGAGCGGAAGCGCGCGGAGCAGATGTACGAGTTCATCAAGCAGCAATCGATCGATCCGGGACTGCTGCAGATGGGCGAGCGCGATGCCGACCAGGCGCGGCGCGGGGCGATCTTCACGGCGCGGATTGTGCCGATCATGCCGCATTCGATGAAGCGGGTGGAGATGGAGTATCACGAGCCGGTGCCGGTGGAAGACTTGAAATCGGTGTTCGCGATTCCGCTGCGGCCGGATGCGTATCGCGTGCAGCGGGTGGGGCGCCTGTTTATCAATTTGCACTTGCAGTCGGATCATCCGATCAAGGACTTTCAGATTGGCAGCAAGACGTATGCGGCGAAGGTGGTGGAGCGCACGCCGAACTCGATCAAGGTTTCCTACGATGCACGCAATGTGGACTTGAGCGAGGACTTCACGATCAACTATTCGTTCGATGGCGCTCGCGGCGACAAGATGGAGGTGTCCACTTATCGCGAGAGCAGCGGTCCCGGTTTCTTCAAGGCATCCGCGCTATTGCTGCCGCCGACCACTGGGCCCGCCACGGCTCGCACGGTGGTGGCGCTATTCGACAATTCTCTCTCCATGCAGTGGGAGAAACTGGAGCGCAACTTCCAGGCGCTGGAGACGACGTTGAAGTCGCTGCATCCGCCGGATTCGTTCAACCTGGCGTTGTTCAATACCGATGTGACGCCGTTCTCACCGTCGCCGGTGGAGGCATCGACGGCGAATATCGAGAAGGCTCTGGAGTTTGTCCGCAACAGCCGTTTGCGCGGCGGCACGAATCTGCAAGCCGCGCTGGAGTTCGGGCTCAAGCAGGGCGGCGTGGATCCTCATCTGGTTTTGTTCACGGACGGCGGCGCGACGCAGGGAATCATCAGCACGGGCAAACTGGCCGCGTGGTACAGCGCGCGGTGGAATCAGTTGGCGGCGGCACAACGGCCGCGGACCTTCGTGTTCGCGGTGGGGGACGATGCCAACAGCGGACTGCTGAAGCTGCTGGCGCGCAATGGAGGGTTGATGGAGTGGGTGCGGTCAACAGAGCAGATCGATTTCAAGCTGAGTGCGTTCATCGCGAAGATCGGACGCAAGCCGGTGGACGGATTGAACCTGACGATGAACAATCCGGCGAATTTCGATTTTGTGTATCCGCTGCAGGATGTGGTCTACCGGGGGTCGATGGCTTCGTGGGTGGGGCAGTACAAGCAGCCGGCGCAGGCTACGTTTACCGCGGGGGCGATGAGTGCGACGGTGGCGCTGCCGGCGCTGAAGACCGATAGCGTGCAGTTGCCACGGGCATGGGCAAAGGCGCGGGTGGATGCGCTGCTCGAAAAGATCGATCGCGATGGCGAGGACTCGGCCTCGATTGAGGAGATCATCCGGCTGTCGCGCAAGTACAAGTTCGTGACGCCGTACACGTCGTTTCTGGCGGCGCCGCGCGCGCTGCTGCGGCCGCGGCTGATCAGGCCGGGTGACCCGGTGCTGCGGGTGAAGACGGATCCGTCGGTGACATCGGTGGTGGCGCTGTTCCCGTTCGGACTGGTGAAGAAGCTGCGGTACCTGCCGGATGAGGACACGTGGCAGACACGGTTTCTGGCGCCTCCAACGATGACCGATGGAACGTATCAGGTGCGGTTGATAATGCGCGACCGCAACGGCGCGGCTTACAGGGAAACAAAGAGCTTTGTGATCGCCAGCAAGCCTCCGGTGGTGAAGGTGAAGCTCGAGAAAACCCGCTATCAACATGGCGAGACGGTGAAGCTGCGGTCGACGGCATCGTCGACGACACGAACTTCGGTGGCGCGGATGTACGGGATTACGCCGGTGTCTTTACGATGGAACGATCAGGAGTCGGCCAACCTCGGACAGTTCGTGATTCCCGCGCAGTTGCCGGCGGGCAGGTACACGCTGACGGTGACGGCAGAAGATTTCGCACACAATATTGGAAGCCAGGAGGTGCAAATTGAAGTTGCGCCTTAGTCTTATCGCGGCCTTGCTGGCCGCATGCGCGGTGTCACGCGCGGATTTCGGGCAGTGGCTGCAGAACATCGATGCGGCGAGCCGGTTCGAAGCGATTTTCTTTCGTACGGTGACGTTGCCGGCGGGGCAGGTGCAGTTGCGGCGGCCTCCAAGAGAGACACGTCCGGAACTGGCCAAGCTGCCGGCAAACGATGCGCAGGCGGCATTCCTGCGGGCACGCGAGGCGGAGCTGCAGCTGGACTTCGCGGCGGCTGAGACGGCGTGGAAACAGTATGTCGCACTGACGCCGGACAAGACGGCGGCGAACATCGAACTGGCCGATTATTACCACCGGCAGTTGAAACCGGCTGATGAGCTGAAGGCGCTCGTGGCGGCGGGAAAGGCTGAGACCTTTACGCGTGCGATCACGCTGGTGCGGGATCAGGCGATGCCGTTTGAGGCGGGGTCGGGCGTGTACATGGCATGGATCGCGCGTGAGCCGAAGTCCACGGCGGTGCGGCAGCAGATGCACGCGTATCTGGTGGCCAATCAGAAGTGGAGCGAGGCGGACGCTTTCCTGACGGTGTACCGGGCGACGTTCCCGGAGGACAAGGTGTTTCCGGTCTCGGGAAAAGCGAGCATGGAACGGAAGCGCGGGCCGGCAGAAAAGGCGCTGGCGGTGTACGATGCGGAGTTCCGGCCGTTGTGGCCGGGGCAGTTGATTCAGGCCTATTTCGAGGTACTGAAAGAGACGCATTCGCTGCGGGCATTTCTGGAAGCGACCAGGGCGCAGATCACGGCTAAGCCGCTGGAACTGGCTCCGGCGGCTCGGCTCTTCTACTACTACCAGCAACAGGGCAACGCTGGCGCGGCGCAGAGGGCGTTACTTGAGTTCAAGCAACGCAAGGAAGCGAAGAAGGCAGCATGGACGGCAGAGGAGCTTTCGACGCTGGGCGAGCTCTTTGAAGGGCTGCGCAATTACGACGAGGCGGCTCGCTGCTACTATGCGCTTTATAATTTGCCGGGTGCGGCGGAAGGGGCGCTGGCGGCGTTGGCTAACGTGCTGCTGACCGCTCCGGAGCAGCCGATTCAGTTCGGCGCGGGCGACCTTTCGCTGTATCGGGACATTGCGACGATGGATACGTCGCCGGGATTCCTCAACGGCATCCTTTCGCTGATTTTGAACACGTCGGAGCCTTCGTATCGGTTTAGTCAGCAGGAGCAGAAGTCGGCGGCGTATTTTCACCGGGTGAAGGCGGCGGAGTTGATTTCGTTGTTCGATGCGCGGTTCCCGAACTCGGCAAAGCGGGCGGCGTTGAACGCGCGGCTGATCGATGCCTATGCGATCCACGGAGACAGCGACGGCGTGCTGGCGCGCGGAGCGAAGTTTCTGGCGGCGTTTCCGAAGACACCGGAGCGCGTAACGGTTACGCTGCTGATGGCCGATGCCTATGCGCGGAAGCAGCGGGTGGCGGAGGAACTGGCGGCTTATGAGTCGCTGTTGAAAGAGCTGGCGCCGACCGCGCCGGAGCATACGCGAGTGCTGGACCGCGCCATCGCGCGGCTGGTTTCGCTGAAGCGGCTGCCCGATGCACTGGCGCTGCTGCGGCGGGAATTGGACCGCAATCCCAACGAAGCGCTGCTGTACGAGCGGCTGGCGGGATTCCTGGAGCAGAACAAACTCACGACCGAGATCGAGGATGTGTACAAGAAGGCGATCCAACATTTTCCGGATGCGTCGTGGCATCACAAACTGGCCCGTTACTATCTGAAGCAGAAGCAGTCGGCGAAGTTTGAGGCGGTGGCCAAGGAAGTGATCGCGGCCTTCTCAGGAACGGAGATTGCTCGATACTTCTCAGAGGCCGGCGGCCAGGGTGCGATGGACGCGGTGCTGTACAGGCAGGTGAATCTGTACGCGATCCAGCGGTTTCCGCATCACATCGCGTTCGTGAAGAATCTGCTGGCGGCGTACACGGCGCGGGGCACGGCGGACGGAGTGCAGTACGAGAGCCTGTTGCGGCGGTATTGGTACTTTGATGCTGACCTGCGCAATCGCTTCTTCGAGCACCTGTCGCGCAATGGTAAGCTGGACGCCGAGATTCAGGCGCTGCAGACGGATAATCCGGCGGCGACGCAGCTGAAGGCGGAAGCCGCAGTGTGGAAGTGCTATTTCGAATCGGCAGGGCCGCTGATGAAGTCGCTGGTGAATGATTATCCGGGCGATACGCAACTGCTGGAGCGCGCGGCTTCGGTGCAGCGGTCACTGGGGGCCAAGGATGCGGCGATCGCGCTGGAGTTGCAACTGGCGCAGGCGTCGCCACGCAATCACGGGGCGATCACGCGAGCCGGCGAGATTCATGCTGAAGGTGAAAACTTCGCACAGGCCAAGGCGCTGTGGAACCGGCTGCCGGAGATCGACCCGGGGAGTCCGGCGGGATATCTGGAGTCGGCGACGGTGTTCTGGGATTACTACCAGTTCGACGATGCGCTGCGGATGATTGAGACGGGACGGAGCAAGCTACGGAATCCGGCGTTGTACTCGTACGAGGCGGGAGCGGTCCACGAGAACAGACGCGATTATGCGAAGGCGATTCCGGAGTACATCAAGGGCGCGATCCAGGTAGACGGGCCGTCGCAGTCGCGGAGCCGCGTGATCGAACTAGCGCGCAGGCCGGCGTTGAGGCCGGCCATTGAGCAGGCCACGGCGAGCACTGCGCCGGATACGAATCTGTTCGAGTTACGGAGCGCGATTCTAGAAGCGCAGGGACGCCGCGCGGAGCAGGAACAGTATCTGACGGCGGTGGCCAACGGGACTTCCAATTTCGAATTGCTGGGACGGATCGATAGGGCGGCTGAAAAGCAGGGCTTCGACAAAGTGTCAGAGATCAGCCTGCGGCGGCAGATCGGGTTGATGACTGATCCGATCGAGCGGATGCGGCTCACGCTGGCGCTGGTGCGGCTGCAGGAGGGCCGGCGGGATACGCAGGGCGCGACGGCAACGATGCAGAAGCTGTATCAGGATAACCAGGCATCGCTCGGCGTAGTGCGGGCGGCGGTGAACTTCTTCTGGCGGAATAAGAATCAGGCGCGGTCGATTGCGATTCTGCAGCAGTCGGCACAGAAGGCAAATCAGGAGTTGCGGCGCGGGTTCACGCTGGAGGCGGCACGGAAATCGATCGAGACCGCGCAGTATGCGGCGGCACGGCAACTGATGACAGGGCTGCTGGCGGCGGATCCGTACAATGCCGAGTATATCGCTGTAGTGGCGGATTCGTTCGCCAAGCAAGGTGACGATCGAGCTTTGATGGCGCTCTATAAAGAGAAGCTACAGCTGATTCAGCAGGCGCCGCTGGCGGCCGAAGAGCGGACGTCGCGCGTGGCCGGGATGCGCCGGGCATTGATCCCGGTGCTGACGCGGGCCAAGGATTTCGCGGGCGCGGTGGATCAGTATATCGAGATCATCAATCGTTATCCGGAGGACGATCAACTGGTGCGGGAGGCCGCGCAATATGCTGCGGCAAACAGTCGCAAGGAGCAGTTGACGGCCTACTATGCCAAGACCATGGCCGCGTCACCAAGAGACGCACACTGGCCGGCGGTGACGGCGACGGTGGAGACGGTGTTCGAGAATTATCCGGCGGCGATTGAGGCCTACAACAAGGCGGTGCAGATCAGGCCCGACCGTACGGATCTGCTGGCGGCGAGAGGCAGCCTGGAAGAGCGGCTGATGCGCTTCGATGACGCGTATGCGACGTTCGCAAAACTGTATGACCAGACATACCGGAATCCATCGTGGATGCAGAAGATGGCCGAAACGCGTGCACGGCAGGGGAAGGCGGATGAGGCTGTCCGGCATATCAAGCAGGCCATGATCGACGGGCGGCAACCGAAGCCGGAGTTGTACTTCAACGCGGCCGAGGTGCTGGAAGGCTGGAACCTGCTGCCACAGGCGAAGGATCTGACTGAAGCAGGCATCGGGCTGCTGGCGGCCGATTCGAGCCGCGAGTATCCGGCGCGGCTCTATGGAAGAGTGATGGCGCGCTTGCGGCAGTACGATGCAGCGTGGACGAAATTTCCGTCGCTGGAGATGCTGACCGAAACGGCGGGCATCGTGAACAGCCACTACACGCCCGAGGAGAAGGTGAAGTTCGCGGACTGGCTGGAGGCGCGGCGCAGGAACTTGCCGCTGGATCAGCTGGCCGATGTGGCCACGCGGGCTGAGCTCGCCGACGTGAGTGCGCGGATGCGCGGACAATTCCTGGTGGCCAATACGGCTTCGCCGGAGGCGATGAGCCAGATGTACCGGCTGCTTGAACAGCAGCGAGGGCGGATGAGGTTCGAAGAGCTCGGCCAGCAACTGGAAGCATTCTGGGCGGCATACCCGAACAATGAGCAGAAGCCGGGGATTCTGGATGCGGCCGGGGACGCTTATCAATCGGCGGCGAGTTTTGGAGCGGAGATGCGGGTTGTGATAGCGCGTCACCGGTCGGCGGCTTTGAACGGAGACAGGCTGCAGCGGCTGATGGAGCTGGTGGCGGCGAACAATCCGCAGGCGATCGCGGCGATGTCGGCAAGCGAGCCGGAACTGGCGGAGAGCTTTGCGAATTACGCGATCCGCAAGGAGAATTTCGATCTGGCGATGCGGGCGATCGGGGTGCGCGGGTCGCGGCTGACGCCGGCATGGAACAATGCCAATCGCAGTTTATTGGGCGTGTATTTCGCGCAGCCGTTCGAGGCGGTCAACGCATCGTTTATCGCGGCACTGGCGGATGCGCCGATCGGACAGCGGTTGGGCAAGAAGGGCTCTCGCAAAGATCAGTTGATCGGCGGCGAGTGGTTCTACTACGGAGCGCGCTATGGCGAATTGCTGGCGCGCAATCAGCAGGCGGGTGCGGCGGATTATCTAGCGGCTGGGGAAGAGCGGTCACCGGCCAGTGCCACTCCGTATATCGAACTGGCGAATTTCTATCGCGACCGGGGCAATCGGGCGGCGGCGACCGAGGAATACCTGAAGGCGCTTGAGCTGGATGGGCGTCGAGCGGATGCGCACAACAACATCGCGATTCTGCTGTTCGATGCGGGCAAGCGGGACGAGGCGGTGGCGCGGTGGCGTCTGGCGCTGGAGAGTTTATCGGTACAGCAGAATTCACGGCGCGTGCCGGAGTCGTACTGGGAGCACACGCGGTCGACGCTGGAGGCGATCGGGACGCGGAAGATGCTGGGGCCGCTGAAGGAAGATGCGGACCGGTTGTTGCGGACCTATGTGCGGCGCAATGGAACGTACCGGGTGGATGATCTGTTGATCGGCGCGATGGCTGCGGGCGGCGTGGATTGGGTGCTGGACCTGAGCCGCGCTGCGGCGAACCAGGCGATGGTGCTTTCCTACCTTGCGCATGCGGAGTGGATGCCTGAGAATCAGCGCGAAGCTTTGTTCCGGCGAATGGTGCAGGCGGCGGAGAGCAAGGTATCGCAGACCTTCGGCGACGAACGCGTGGCGGCACAGAACGACCTGGAGCAGCATCGCATGCGGTGGCTCGACTATCTGATGAAGACCAGGCAGTTCGCACAGGCGGAGACCGTGGTGCAGAGCTTTGGCGAGGATTCGCACAAGCGGAATGGCGACGAACTTGTGCCGTTCGAGGTGAAGATCGCGGCGCGCTTGAACAAGCTGGAGGCCCTGCTGAAGACTTATGCCGAGGGCGAGGCTCCGCAGCCGGAGAAGCTGCGGTCGATCGCCGGCGATTTGCGGCGGGCAGGCGTGGCAGCGGCGGCGCGCAAGGTGCTGGAGTTCACTTATCAGCGCGAAATGAACAGTGCCACTTCCCTGCTGGGATTGGCGGGATTGCGGCTGGAAGAGAACAAAGTCGCCGAAGCGATGGTGTTGCTGCGGCGAGTAACGCTGACGATGGGCGAGCCGTTTGAGAACCATCGGGCGGCGGCGCGGCTGCTGTTGGACAACAAGCGTCCGGCGGAGGCTGCGGAGTTTCTGGCGGCGCGGGTGAAGGCTGCGCCGTGGGATACCGAGTCGCGGGAGTTGCTGGCCGAGGCGCAGAAGAACGAGGCCGAGTTGACGGCGATTGCATCGTCGGATCAGGCGTCGTATGCGGTCCGGACGCGGGCAGCGATGGCGTTGAACAAGCCGGGCACGAACCTGGGGTCGGGCGAACTGGATCTGCTGGCGTCGGGACAGACCGAAGGCACGGCGGTCGAGGCGCGGTACTACTTCCAGGCGCGGCTGGCGGCTGCGGACAAGGCGAAGGATGCGGCGACGAAGTACCGGCTGCTGAGCGACGCGTTCGGGATCCGGGCGGCTGGTGCGGAGTATGTGGCGGCCTATTTCCGGGCGGCCATGGCATTGAACAAGCCGCGCAATGCACTGGCGATCCTGAGTCCGCACACTATCCCCGATGGCGAGGAGTTCCTGCGCGACTGGGCGGCTCCGGCTGCCGAGCAGGCGAAGCTGGCAAGCGAGTATGCGGGCGCGCTGAAGCGTACCAACGATCTGATGATGGCCGAAACTTACTATCGAACTGCGGATAAGTTATCCCCATCAGCGGCGTGGCGCAAGGAGGCCGGCGATGCGAAGGCGGAGATGGCCCGGCAGCAGGCGAATGAACTGCGGCGGCCTGTGATTACGGAGAACGTGGAGCAGGATCGCATTGTACAGCCGATGCTGGCGCGCGGAGGTGCACGATGAAGTTGAGATACGGATGGATTCTGGCGCCTGTGGCGGCGTTGCTGGGGTGGGGCTGGGCGCAGGCGCCACAGGCGCAGCCGACGCTGCCGAGCAGCATGCCGCCGGGGGCGGTGCTGTATCTGGAGGCGAAGGATTTCGGCGCGCTGTTGAATGACTGGAACACGTCGCCGGAGAAGGCGGCGTGGCTGAAGAGTTCGAACTACGACGTGTTCGCGAAGTCGCGCTTGTTCATGCGGCTGGGAGACGCGCAGGGTGAGTTCGCGGCAGCGGCGGGAGTGGAGCCGAACATGGCGATGCTGGCGAGCGTGGCGGGGAGCGAATCGGCACTGGCGATCTACGACATTGGGAAGCTGGAGTTCCTGTACATGACGCGGCTGCCGGCGGCACGCGCGGCGCAGACCGTTTTCCGTGGGGCGCTGGCACAGTGGTCGCCGCGAACGGTGAACGGGCTTTCTTATTCGGTGAAGATCGATAAGAACACGAAACGCGTAACGGCGTTTTCCGCCAACAACGGCATGCTACTGCTAGCCACGCGCGAAGATTTGATGGCGGGGGCGCTGGCGCTGCTGGCCAAGCAGCCTAACCAGACGCTGCGCAACGAGGCGTGGTTCGACAGGGCAACACGCGCCGCAGGCGGTCGAGGCGAGCTGCGGATGGCGGCCAACCTGGCGCAGTTAGTACGGTCGCCGCATTTCCGGTCGTACTGGGTTCAGCAGAACATCACGGAGCTGAAGCAGTATGAGTCGAGCGTGGCCGATATGGTGCGGTCGGCGGGCGAGATCCGGGAGCAGCGGGTGATGGTGCGCGCGGCTGGTATCGCAGATGGCGTGGATGGTTCGGCAGCGGTGGCGCAGTTGGCACGGCTTGCGCCGGCAACCGCCGGGCTGTGGCGGGCATGGGGTGCGCCTTCGGTGGAAGACGCCTCGGCGTTAGTAGAGTGGAAGATTCTGTCGCCGCGCGCAGGCGGAATGCCAGTGGGCAAGCAGGCGCCATCGGCGGCTGGTGAGAGTCAGCCGGAGGGCAGCGAGGCGGATCTCGAAACGAAGATCGACGAGGCTCCGTTTTCGGCGGCCGCGGCGTCGCTGCATGCAGAGCCGATTCGCGCGCTGCTGAAGCAGACGGCGGTGGATGCGGTGCTTTCCGTGCAGTCGACCAGGCCACAGGCGGATGGCGTGTTTATCGGGCAGGAGTCGGCCGTGGCGCTCCTGGGCAAAGCGGCATGGGATTCGAATGCGGCGCGGGCTGCGGTGCTGGAGGCGGTGGATGGGTTGTGGACTAGTGGCAAACTGGGGCTCGACTGGACAACCAAACAGGCGGGCGGCCGGACGTATTATGCGATCAGCGGGCTGAGTCCGGTGGTGATGGCGGTCGATGGAAAGGTGATGATCCTGGCGACCTCCGAACCTCTGATGCAAGCGATGCTGGGACAGTTGAACGCGCAACCGGCAACGGTGGAGAGCCGTACGGTATTCGCGGCGCAGTTCCGGCACACCGCGGAGAGGGCCAACTTCAAGCGCATGATGCTGCTGGTGGAAAGGGCCGCACCGGCGCAGGAGGGTCCTCCGGAAGGGCGCGAGCCGGAATACTTCTCTGAAAATCTGGCGAGCCTTTCGACGGCGATGGCGCGGATGGATTCGGCGTCGATCACGGTGCGCGACATGGGGAACGCGGTGACGCAGACGGTCACCTACCGGCTTTCGAAATGATCGTGCTGCTGGCGATGCTGGCCGGGTTGGAGGAGCAGACCATCCTGCGGACGCTGGATGCGCACTTCAGCGGCAACTATCTGCTGATGGAGGCGGAGAGCAGGCGCGTTATCGGCGGCAGGGGCCTGGCAGCGGAGACCGAGGTGGCGATGGGGTCACTGATCAAGCCGTTCACGACGATCGCGTATGGCGAGGCCAATGGCTTTCTGTATCCGGAGTTTCAATGCACGGGCAAGGATTGCTGGCTGCCTAAGGGGCACGGACGGATTCGCATCGGTGAGGCGATCGCGCATTCGTGCAATGCGTATTTTCTGGCGCTAGCGAAACAGATGAATCCGGCAGGCGTGGCTCAGACGCTGGCTAAACTGCAAGTGAAGGAGCCGCGTGCTGACGTAGAGCAGCGGACGCTGGCAGGCATGGGCGCGGCATGGAAGTTCACACCGGGAGAGTTTCTGGCGGCGTATGTGGAGATCACGCGGCGATGGGCGCAGCCCGGGATGCGCGAGGCGGTGGCGGGCATACGGGAGGCGGCAAAGTCCGGCACGGCTCGCGAGTTGGGGAGTTTCGCGCTGGCCAAGACGGGGACGGCGCCCTGCGCGCATGATGCGGGCGATGGCTTCGTGGTGGCGCTGTTTCCGGCGGATGCGGTGAAGTATGCGTTGATGGTGCGGGTCCACAACTCCACCGGGGCGCGGGCGGCGGCGGCACTGGCTCCGGCGTTCCGGCGAATCAGGGACGGCAAATGACGATCCTGGTGGCGGTGTTCGGACTGTTCCATGCGCAGGTGTTGACGGTGCGGCCGGCGACGCAGAGTCCGGTTCATCTTGTTTCGCCGGAGCAGCGCGAGTTGCGGGGGAGGCTGGACCTGCGGGATGCCGCGAAGCTGGAGGGCGATTGCGTGCTCTCGGTGCCAGGACGAATCGAGCGGCGGTTTAGCGGCAAGCTTGACGTGCGGCGCGTGGGCCAGGAGTTGATCCCGATTCTGGAACTGGAGCTGGAAGATGCCGTGGCGGCGGTGGTTGCGGCGGAGATGCCGGCATCGTATCCGCCGGAGGCTCTGAAGGCGCAGGCGATTGTCGCGCGGAGTTGGTACAGCGCGTCGCGCGGCCGGCACCGCGACTACGATTTTTGCGACACCACGCATTGCCAGGTGTTCAAGGAAGCCGCTGTGCGCATGACGCCGCCGCTGGTGATCCGCTATAACGGCCAGGCGCTCGCTGCGCTCTATTCGGCCAGCTGCGGCGGGACGACGATGACGGCGGAAGAGGTGGGGATGAATGGCGAGGCATATCCCTACTTCCGGATCGAATGCGAGGAGAAGGCCGAGGGGTGGGAGCGGCGGTTCCGGGGTAAGGATGCGGAAGCATTGCAAGTGAGGCCGCATGCGGAGACCGTCCGCATCTCGCTGTGCCGGGCTTTAGGGTGGGACGCACTGCCCGGCAACCGGTACCTGGTGGAGCGCAGCGGCGACGGGATTCTGCTTCGCGGAAAAGGGCGAGGCCACGGGCTCGGACTATGCCAGCAGGGAGCGGCCGCGATGGCGCGGCGAGGGGTTCCGGCGGCGCGCATTATCGAACACTATTATCCGAATACAACGCTAGCCGCAATGCGCTAAACTTTGTCTTCGGATGCCAAGGAGTCTCATGAAACTTTCACTGTTCTGCTTTGCGTTGTTGGCCCCCCTGATGGGGGCAGGCTACGGCAATTTTCCGCTGCGTTTTGAAGAGCGCGCGACGGGCAGCGGCCAGTTCGTTTCGCGCGGCACGGGATATGCGATCCGCCTCCATGCGGTGGGCGCCGATCTGGCGGCAGGCAACGCCAGGGTTTCGGTGACGTTTGAAGGCGCGAATCAACTGGCGCGGGCGGCGGCACTGGGAGAGTTGGAGACGCGGTCGAACTACCTGACGGGAAGCGATCCGCGGCAGTGGCGGACAAACCTGCGGAATTATTCGCGGGTGCGCTACAGCGGCGTGTACAAGGGCATCGATCTCGAGTACTACGGCAGCAGCGAGCGGAAGCTCGAATACGATTTCATTGTCGCGGCGGGGGCCGAGCCGAAGGCGATCCGCATGCAGTTCACGCAGGCGCGTATCGATGCCGCGGGGAATCTGGTGCTGGGTGAGGGCATCGTCTGGCAGAGGCCGGTCGCCTATCAGGATGGCCCGCGGGGGCGTGAAGCGGTTCAGGCCGAGTTTGTGCAACTGGCGCAGAATCGAATTGGGTTTAAGACCGGTGCCTACGACCGCTCGCGTCCGCTGATCATCGATCCGGTATTGCAGTATGTGGCGTATCTGGGCGGCAGCGGGCCGGACGAGGCCAACGCGATCGCGGCCGATGCGGCGGGCAACACCTACATTACGGGGTTGACGCGTTCGGTGGATTTTCCAACCCGCCCAGGCGCACCGCAGAGCAACCTGCTGGGCAGCCAGGACGTGATTGTAGCCAAGATCAGCCCCAACGGCAGTTCCCTGATCTATGCGACCTATATCGGCGGTAACGCAACGGACGTGGGCAACGGGATTGCGATCGACGCGCAGGGGAATGCCTACGTCACGGGCAGGACCGATTCCACGAATTTCCCGGTCACCACCGGTGCGTTTCAAACCCTGTTGAACGGAGGCAGCGGCGTGGGCGATGCTTTTGCTTTTAAGCTGGATGCGACGGGCAGCAAGCTGCTGTACTCCACCTATCTGGGCGGATCGCTCGACGACCAGGGAAATGCGATTGCGGTGGATAAGAACGGGAACGCCTATGTGGCCGGGCAGACGCTCTCCACGAATTTCCCGCAGGTGTCGCCGGTGGCGCCGGTCCGCGGCGGCACGGATGCGTTTGTGACGAAGATATCGGCGGATGGTTCGGCGCTGGTCTATTCGACCTGCCTGGGCGGCTTCGGCCGCGATGTGGCGAACGCGATCGCGCTGGACAGTTCGGGCGCGGCATACGTCACGGGGGAGACCAGGTCGGACAACTTCCCGATCTCGGCCGCGGCGTTCCAGAAGATCATCAACGGCGCCTCGGATGCGTTCCTGACCAAGATCAGCGCAGACGGCACGGCCATTGTCTTTTCGACCTTTTTTGGCGGCGAAACAAGTGAAGAGGGGAGGGCGGTAGCGGTAGATAGCACCGGGTCGGCATGGATTGCCGGGAAGACCTCATCGAGCCTGCTGCCGCAACTTGGCAGCGCGATTCAGCGCGGTCCGGGCTTTCTGCCGGACGGCTTTGTGACGCGGTTCGCACCATCGGGGCAGTTTCTGCAGTTCTCTTCCTATCTGGGAGGCGAGGGCGATGATCAGGTCAACGCAATCGCTGTTGATGCGAACGACAATCTGATCGCAGTGGGGCAGACCAACAGTGCTCAATTCGCAGCGACGACGGGAGCGAGCGGGAACATCATCTTCAACGGCATTACGTTCCCGGCAGTCAACGCCGGAGGCTATGACGCATTCGTGGTGAAGTTCAACTCCAACGGCTCGGCACCGATGTATTCGACCTGCATTGGAGGAAAAGGCGACGACTACGGCCGTGGCGTCGCGCTGGATGCGGCGGGTAATGCTTATATTGCGGGAGTAACCGGCTCCACGGATTTGAAGCAGACCGGGACGACCTTCCAACCGGTGAGCGGCGGTGGGGGTACGGATGCTTTTGTCGCCCGTATCACAGAGCTCTCTGTCACCATTTCACCGTTGGCTGTGACGCTGGTGCCGGGACAGTCGCAGCAGTTCACCGGCACGGTGATCAACGCGGCAAATACGGGCGTGGTCTGGACGATGAGTCCAGCGGTAGGCAACCTTTCCAACTCGGGCCTCTATACGGCTCCGGCGAACATTGCGGCCAAGACAACCGTTACGATTACGGCCGCAAGCGCGGCAGATCCCACGCGCAACGCCAGCGCCCTGGTTACGCTGCAACCGGTTGTCGTGACAGCGGGAATTACGGTGGCGCCGGCGGCTGTATCGCTGACCGCGGGCAAGACGCAGCAGTTTTCCGCGGCTGTAACGGGCCTGGCTTCGGCGGCGATTAACTGGTCATTGAGTCCGCAGGTGGGGACTATCGATGCGAACGGCAACTATACGGCGCCTTATCCGGTCACGGCGGCACAAC
>Ga0118677_10002007_pt1 | contig 41866 bp, 27 predicted proteins | sample AliMusrvi5mmetaG_FD_86154 | JGI IMG/M metagenome (GOLD analysis project Ga0118677, IMG submission 86154)
ATCATCGCCCCTACGAATTTGGGTAGTGATGGCTACGCAAATGGGGGTGGCGCCATTCGTTTGACGGTTCAGGGAACGATCCGTAACGACGGGCTTCTGTGTGCGGATGGGGCGTATAATGCGAGTTGGTATTCTGGCTCTGGTGGCAGCATTTACCTGACTGGCGGTTCACTGTCCGGAATTGGCATGATCCGTGCGAATGGGGGTGGTGGTGGCAATGGGCGCTGTGGTGGTGGCGGCCGGATTTCGCTGGTGACGACAACGAATGCGGGCGTGGACTCTGCGTTGTATGCCGGGCCGATTTGGGCCTTGGGTGGGTCCGGTGGAGCAGCCGGAACGATTTACCAGCAACGGGCCTCTGATCGCGCTGGACACGGTACGGTCTGGGTGGACAACAACGGTGGCGGGGGCTACACGGATGTGCCGCCCAGTTCGAACTATGTTCCTGGGGAAGTGGAGCGCGCTACGTTCTACGTTACTAACGGGGCTACGCTCAGACTTGAGGCCGATTTTACCGTTGGAGATCTATGGCTTCAGTCGGAAAATGCGCAACTGAACCTGAACTTCAAGACTCTGTTAATCCATTCTAAAGCGCATACGTTTTCGGGAACCGTGGCTAATTACGGTACGATTATCTGGATGCCAGATATATCAGGAACCGTTTTCTCCATTCGATAACGAATACATATTGATAAACAGGATAGACAGGAGCGGGAGAGACACTCTGTGTCTATGGGCCGAATAAATGAGTTATTCTGAAATTGATGGTTTCATGGTGGTGGCTGGCCAGCCGCATGATCCAGCCATTTTAAAGAAGTTCAAGGGGTGGGAACGTCGGACTGCGGAAGTGCTTGATTCAGCCGGTGATTTTCAGCCGAAGGGGCGACTTAGTGGATCCTTTATCTGTGCCCATCCACCGGATTATCGTGGACGACCCTCCCTGCATTTCAGCTTTGCCGACTGGTGTGCCCTATTCAGGGAATTCAAGGAAATCGGGATCGACACGGTGTTCTGGCAAGCTTCTGCGTGGTTGGATCTGAAGGAATGTTATTACCCATCGCGAATATTTTCAGGATACAAACAGTGGAATGTGGTGGAACCGATGATGGAAGCCGCCCGTGCAGAAACGATGACGTTGTATCTTGGGACATTGGGTTTTTTTAATGGGGAAATATCGTTAGGAATCCGGAATGGCGATATCAGCAAGGCAGTTGAAACAGCTGATACTGAACTGGACTGTTTCAAAGAGTTGAGGAATCTCTATGGTGGTGGGTTCCAAGGGTACTATTTGAGTACCGAGGCGTCTTTCTGGCCCAATCGATCCCCGTTGGTATATCAGCATGGAGGAACGTATTTTGAACGGGTTACAGCAGGAATAAAAGAGATGGCTCCGGAACTCAGGATTCTGGCTTCTCCCGCAACCTATTATTCCTTCAGTCGTGAACAGGAGGCCACGGATAGAATGATGGAGTGTTTCGGGCGGGCTCAGGTTGATATTTTTGCCCCAATGGATGGTATCGGCCAGGTTCATGATTTGGGAGCCCTCAGGACAGAGCTGGGGGTTTGGAAGGGAATATGCAGGGCCAAAGGTTCTGAATTTTGGAGCAACTGCGAATCTTTTCTGATTACGAATCCGCAAGGTGCTGTGATGCAGATTGAGGCCGCTGATCCTAAACGGTTTTTCTACCAGATGACAATGGCGGATCAGATGGGAGCTAAAAAATTGATTACCTGGGAAGCTATGCATTTCATGAATCCCGCCGGAGAGCCCAAAGCACGTATTCTTAGACAAGCCTATCAACAGTATACTAAATCTCTTGGCCGGCGTGTTTAAACATGTGCATACTGAAGGATGCATGAAGATGGTTATGGTGCATACAATCATAGACAGTATCGCTTCCTGACTTGCGATAATATGATCATTTTAGTTTGGCATGATTCGTGCTAGTGTAAAGCTTTATACGTGTAATCCTTTTTGATTTTAATCATGGAATGAGGGAAAATATGAAGGTAAAAACAGGGTTAATGGCGTTTTCATTAGTGGCGGTGGTGCTCGTACAAAGTGGCTGGAGTAAAACTATTGGACTTTTGAAAGATAATCGTTCCTATATCTCCGAGGGGATGTTGAAGACGTTGAATGAGGCGGGGTGGCAGACTACGATTCTGCAAGGAGCGGATCTTGCCGACGAGGCCAAGTTGGCAGCATTGGATGTGATCTTTCTGCCCGGTGGCTGGAATAGCTACTATTTTACCAGCTTTGAGTCGCGCCGAAATTTGGTAAAGTTTGTGGCGGGTGGAAAGGGGGTTCTGGCGGGCGCTTTCCGCAGTGGTTATGTGCGTACCGCGACACGCCCGCTTTTCCCCCAGGTTGGGGCAACCTATAACCGGGTTGATGGGGCCTTCATTTCGGCTTATGGCAACAGTGAGCTGGCCAAAGCCATTGAGCAGCCATTCACTCCTGGAAGTTGGGATCACCTGGTGGTCAAGCTGGGGCCGCTGGGTAAGGTTTTTGCCATCAATGGTACGGATCCAGTTGGTGTATATGGCGAGGTCTATGGGGGGCGGTATCTGGTATTCGGTGCTTTTCTTGGCATGGATGCCGGCTCGAATGTGATGCAGGGCGTGCAGCGCAATCTTCTTCTGAAATCCATGGAGTGGTTGGCTGCCGCACCTAAACTCTCCGCAGCCGATAAGGTGAAACAGGAGGTCCAGGCGGACTTGGATTTCCTGCGCCGGGAACGGGTCTGGGATTGGACACTGAATGAGCGTGGGCCGGACAATGGTGCGGGACTCATTCCCAAGAAATTAGGTGCATTTCAGTCTGTGCTGGAAAGCCGGCTCTACACCTTCCAGTTTGCCAGTCAGTACCTTTCCGGGCGAGAGGCGGATTTGGCGAAAGCGGAAATCGTAGAACTCCAGCAGGCGCTTAAGGAGCTGGCGGCGAATAATACCAAAATCACCAGTGATACCCTTGCGGCAATTAACAATATGAGTGTGGCTGAATTGGTGGCAAAGAACTACAGTGCGACGAATGAAGTCTATGCCAAGCTGTTTTCCGAGCAGCGTTTGGTTGAACTCAAGGCTAAAGCCGACAAGCTCCTATCTGATTTGAAGCCTGCCATCAAGGCATCCAAAGCCGCCAAGCTCGCGGCGGAACACCAGTCCGATCTTGCCCAGCTTCCTGGAATCATCCTGAATACGGTTTCAACCAATGTCACCACCCGGCGTGAGGCCGTTCAGGAACTTGGCCGTATTGGTGAACTCAAAACGGCGGATACACTCATCAAGCTTCTGGGCGATACCGATGAAAAAGTCCGGGTAGGTGCCATTCAGGCCCTTGGTTGGATGCAGGCGAAGGAGTCTGTGCCAGCCCTCATCAAACTTCTGGAGTCCAAGGAGGTCATCATGCAACGTCGGGCCGCTCAGGCGCTGGGGCAGATTGGGGATGCCAGAGCCGTTAAGCCGCTTCTGGCCCAGATCATTACTGACAAGAATGACTTCCTGGATAATTATTCCGAGGAGAAATTGGACTATAAGGGCAAGGATTACCTGGTTTCCGAAAGTGCCATTATGTCGCTGGGTTGGCTGAAAGCCAAGGAGGCGGTACCGGTTCTCCTGAAGATCCTCAATACCTTTGACAAAAATATCGTTCTTCAGAAGGGCCTGATGTCGATTTCGGTTGTCGCTCTGGGATATATCGGAGACACGGCTGCCCTGCCTCCATTGGTGGAATTGGCAAAACTGAATGATGCGCCGGTGACGAAGCGTGGGAAAAAAGTAACCATCTATTCCAGTAAGGATTTTCTTGGCTTTGGTGTTCTGGCGACCGAAGCGGTTGCGAGGATCAAGGAGGGGGGAAGAAAAGAAGTTGGGGTTAAACAGCCTGATTTCCTGTCCTCAAAAAAGAAGTTCTACGCCCTGACCCGGAACTTCAACGCGTTTGCGGGACGTGCGGTCTCGGTCAAGGCGGGAGATGACCTGACCATTGTTCCCGCCTATGCTTGGGAAGCGGGGCTAACAGGACTCCACAATGCCTGGGGTGAGGGCGGGAGTGATCTCTCTGTGGATAGCGATGATACTTATGCAAAAATGGTGGCGGTTGCCAGTGATTTTGATCTCAACTGGATTGATGTACTGCCTATGGGAAGTCGGGCGGAATACGATTTGCAAAAAGCGGACGGTGAAGTGATCTTTGATAAATTTCAGGACGAGCCTGCCTTGGCCGGGTTCTGGTGCGAAGAGGAATATGGTGGGGTATGGGGTACCGCGTATGATTTCGATACTTGGCTGGATAAGAAATATGGGCCCGATTACCGCAAAAAGTTGGGCGTACCGGATAACTATGCTCTGCCGTTTGTGGGCAAGGATGGACATGAGCTTGCGGATACGAGCGGCCTGTTGGAAACGGAATATCTTGAGTATTGTGGTGATAAGATCCTTGAGAAATGGCGTGAATCTCAGGATTGGATGCATGGGCGCCGGAAAGGATTTTCCTTTACGCACTCTATTACACATCGTCAGTTCGCCACCTTCATTGGTTTGACAGGGCGGACCAGTGAAGTTGTGGATGCCCCAGGGCCGGAAAGCTACCAGTCCTTCGGACGGGATAACGCCTTTGTGATGGAGATGTTCAAGAATGGGGAAGCTCGGCCTGTCATGACCGAGTTTTATAACTGGTATTCGGCCGATGCGGCGCATGCCGAGCGTGGTTATGCCCAGCAGTTGATGCACGGGGAGTGTTTCTTCAATTTCCATTACCAGCAAGTTTCTAAGACCCCCACATACTATCTCTGGCTCTGGGATGGTGGCCGTTGGGAAAAGATGGAAAAGGTGTTCCAGAAGGCCGCCAAGATTAAGGAGTACATCAATGTGCCCGCCTCCGCCGCCAATGTGGCCCAGCTTTGCAGTGAAATGACGGCCACGTATTTCCATAAGCAGAATAAAGCTAAACTGAGTTCGTTGGGATCGAGGTTTTATCAGCAGCAAGCGGGGCTTTGGACGGCATTGAATCAGTGTCAAATTCCGACCGATGTGATTATGGCGGAATCCCTGACGGCGGAAAAGCTCCAGCGCTACAAGGTGATCGTAATGACAGATGCCAAGATGCTGAACGCAAACCAGGTTAAACTCCTCCGTGATTGGGTGGAGCAGGGGGGGGTGTTGATCGCCTCGGGAACCAGTTCGTTGTATAGCAGGCTGCCGGCCATCAAGAAGAACTACATGCTGGCGGATGTGTTTGGGGTGAACTATGCGGGTTTTGCCGGGATTACCGATCCCTCCCAAATTGATACCCTCGGGTTCAAGCAAGGTGCGGATGTATTTAAGATCGAATCCAGTATGGAACTGCCAGGCGTTGCGCATCACATCCATCGTGATATCAAGCCGGTCAAATCGCTCGATAAGTATTCTGTGCTGGATAGTGCGTATCTGCCCGGAATCACCAAGGGTACCGCTTGTGAATATGATATGCCGTTGGGCTACGACAAAGTGGTGCTGACTAGGGCCGAAGTGGTGGCGAAGTTTGCAAGTGGTGATCCTGCGCTGACGGTCAATGCCTTTGGCAAAGGGCTCTGCTATTTCTGGACGCCGATCTATCCCGGACTGTGCTACATCTCCTCCGATTGGGAAGTCGATGCCAACAAGAAAGACTTCTGGCCCAATGTGTGTGAATTGCTTGGGGCGATGGTCAAGGGAGGGCTGGCTTTCCAGAAGGCAACCCTGCCGGTGGACGTGACGGAGGTTTCCAAGGAGGTGGAGGTCACGGTGCGTCAACAGCCGGAACAGAACCGGATGATGGTACACCTGCTCGATTACGATGCAAAATCGGACTCAGTGAAAGGGGCCAAACTGACTGTACATCCTCCGGCTGGCAAGACGGTCAAACGGGTTTTCTATCCGGACACCGATACGGAGGTTAAATTCAAGGCGAACGCAAGCGGGGTAATGGCCCAGTTACGTGACTTTGAGGTGCATGACATGGTGGTAGTGGAGTGGCAGTGAAAAAATCATAAAGGAGTATGATCATGACCGAGTCTGTAGTAACACCTCGTGTTTTCAATACGGATAAACGGATACGTCTCGGCATCTGGGGTTTGGGACGCGGGATGAACTTTTTCGATACCTGCAAATTTCTCAACATCGATGTTGTTGCCGGTTGTGATTACAACGAACAAATGCGGAACAGTTTCCGCAATTTCAACCCCGGCGCCTTTGTGACAGCGGATGCGGATGAATTTCTCAAGCAGGATTTTGATGCTGTACTGCTTGCCACATTTTGTCCTTCGCATGCTCTGGATGCCATCAAGTGTCTGCAGGCAGGAAAGCATGTGCTTTCGGAGGTAACGGCATTCTTTAACATGGCCGAAGGCGTCAAGTTAGTGGAAGAGGTGGAGAAGCGCAAACTGGTCTATAATCTGGCTGAAAATTATCCCTTCTCTGCTGAGAATATGTGGTTGGCCAGCCGCTGGCGGGAGGGCCTGTTCGGGGAATTGATGTATGCTGAGTATGAATATGTCCATGAGGTCCGTTACCTTGGCTATACCTATGCCGACGGTAATCCTATTGTGCCGGGGCATTCCGTTCACAACTGGCGCAGTTGGCTGAATTACCACTATTACTGTACGCACTCGCTGGGACCGGTCATGGTCATCACCAACAGTCGCCCCGTTCAAGTCGAAGCGATGCCCGTGGAGAATCAACTGGCCGGTTATCTGGGAAGCAATGGATTTGGTAGTCTCGGAACCATGACCCCGTCACTTATCCGCATGGACAATGGAGGGGTTGCTCGCAATCTCATGGGTTCATCAACGAACGATAGCCATAGCCAGCGTTTCTGGGGGACGCGCGGTGCGTTTGAGTTTGGGCACGACGGGGTGAAACTACGGTTGGGGGCTTCTGGTAGCTCACCGATGATGAACGTTATTCCGAAGTGGGAGGGACTGGGCGATCTCGCGGCCAGAACCGGCCACAGAGGTGGAGACTTCTGGACGCTCTACTATTTCGCTCGTGAGATCTTCACCGGCGAAAAGGGGCCGTTCGACATTTATGGCGGTTGTGATGTTACTATCCCTGGCATTCAGGCGCTTCGCAGTTCGATGGAAGATGGTAAGCCCATGGAAGTCCCGGACTTCCGCAAGAAGGCTGACCGTGACCGTTACCGTAACGATGACTGGCAGCAGGAGCGTTATGATACCCAGCGGGGTGTTTTCGGTGGTGCCGAGTTGAACGACAAGGCGGCTAAGTTCTCCCTCACCATGAGGAACATCACGCGTTACGCTCCGATGTACCGCGCGTATGCAGACTGGAAGAAGGTTTTTTCGGATATGGCGCGTCCGGAAGAGTTCCGGGCGGTGGCGGCAAGCCTGCTGCAAAACTATAACGACATGGTGGCTTGTTATAAGGATGCGTGTGCGATAGTGGAGGCCTATCCGAAGTCTGATGGTGCGCGGGTATTATCAGAGATGCTGGATGTGGGTGGGGCTGTGGACGTACTGGCTCCCGGTTTTCTGCCGGCGCTCAAAAAGGACGTGGCTGCACTCAAGAAGAAATTCGGGGATGGCCACGTTGTTCTTCAAAGATTCTTTGGGTCAGCGCTTCTTTTAGAGCCCACAGAGATTACTGCCGTCGGTTACCCGGGCAAGAGCATTAAATTATTTCCGGTGGATTACACTGACAATGGTCTTAACGATGTCCGGCCGCGTTATAAAGGCCATGTGGATTGTGACGGGCTGATTTACGCGCGCGGCTATTTTGTAGCCAAAAAAGAGGGTGAGGGTGAGCTTCGTATTGGTGCGGATGGTCCGTACAAGGTTTTTGTTCACCGCAAAGAAGTTGGGTGTAACCCCGATGCGCAATGCCCTATCAATGACAATCTCATCAACATCCCCATTATTTGGAAAAAAGGCAAAAATGAAATTGTCATCGCCATGCGTAACAATCATGGCTCGGCTTGGGGTTTTAGGGCCTGGGGCTTGGGGAAATAAGGGCAGTTGGGACCGGAAATAATGGAACGTGGTAATTCAGAATTAAATGGAGGAAATGAAATGAAGTTTTTTAAAGTTTTTGGTTTGGTGGTTGTGTTTGGTTTTGTCATGTCCAATGGGCTTATGGCTGTCGATACAGCCGATAAGGTTGTCGTCAAGTTTTCCGGGAAGGTGATCTTCAACGATGGTGTGGGTGATGACGGTAAAGTCAATATCTTCAAAGCGGATGGCAAGGTTGTAACCGTGACGGGAAGCAATGTGGTTGCCGTTTCCAGATACGACGGCAAGGATATTGAAGTGAGCGGAAAACTCAGTGATAAGGGTGACAGCATTGAAGTTTTTACTTTTGCTGAGAAATTACCGGTTAAGATTTCCGGGAAGGTGATCTTCAACGACGGTGAGGGTGATGATGGAAAAGTCAATATTTTCAAAGCCGATGGGAAGGTCGTAACCGTGACGGGAAGCAATGTTGTCGCCGTTTCCGGATACGACGGCAAGGATGTTGAAGTGACCGGCAAACTCAGCGATAAGGGAGACAGCATTGAAGTCATCACTTTTGCTGAGAAGGAAACCGCTGCTAAGAAAGAAGCCAACTCGACTACGACACGAAGTCAGACTCGGTGAAATATTCCCCCTCACCTTAATCCTCTCCCACGCCTCCTTCGCCAAGGCTATGGCGGATGTGAAGGGGCGCGTGTTAAGATGAGTGGTTATTCTGCGAGTGTGGGTGCTTAATCAGGTGGAATATGCAAACAAACGTCCATAGCCTTTCACGCACAGGCTTAAAGGCGTTGTTAATTCTTGGCCTGTTGTTGATTGGCGTACCCGTTTGGGGCAGGACGGTCGGGATATTGAAGGATGATCGTTCATATATCAACGACGGGATGCTCAAGACGCTCAGCGAGGCGGGTTGGACGACCATCCTTCTGAGTGGCACGGATTTGGCAGATGTGGCCAAGGTGGCTGGGCTGGATGTCGTAAGCCCCTTATACTCGGGAGTCGCTAAAAGGGGTTCTTCTGATCTGGGTTTTCAGTCTAGCTTTTTGATAAATAATCGCGGAATTTGGTATATCAATAAGATTGCTGACAAATCGTTTGGTGCAATAAAGTCGTAGCAAATAAGAAGTTTCGCCGCAATTCGGCGGATATTTAGATAAGGATAAAGAATATGGCAAAGTCAATCGCAGTACCTCGTGTTTTCAATACGGATAAGCGGATACGTCTCGGCATTTGGGGTTTGGGACGTGGAATGAATTTTTTCGAGACCTGCAAATTCCTCAACATCGATGTTGTCGCAGGTTGTGATTACAACGATCACATGCGGACCAATTTTCTCAATCATAACCCAGGGGCATTTGTGACGGCTGATGCGGATGAATTTCTTAAACAGGATTTTGACGCGGTGGTGTTGGCCACCTTTTGTCCTTCGCATGCCCTGGATGCCATTAAGTGTCTGCAGGCTGGCAAGCATGTACTTTCGGAGGTAACATCATTTTTCAGCATGGCCGAGGGCGTCACGCTGGTGGAAGAGGTGGAGAAGCGCAAGCTGGTCTATAATCTGGCTGAAAATTATCCGTTCTCAGCTGAGAATATGTGGTTGGCCAATCGCTGGAAGGAAGGCTTGTTCGGAGAATTCATGTATGCCGAGTATGAGTATGTTCACGAATGTCGCATGCTGGCCTATACCTATATCGATGGTGTTCCGGTTAAGCCCGGGCACAATGTCCACAACTGGCGGAGTTGGTTTAATTTCCATTACTATTGCACACATTCCCTCGGGCCTGTCATGGTCGTCACCGGTACGCGGCCGACGATGGTGGAGACCTTCCCCTGTAAACAGCATATTGCGGGCTATCTGCCGCTCCGCAAGGGGGATGGTAATGGCACGATGACTCCTTCACTCATTCAAATGAGTAACGGGGGTGTGGTTCGTAATCTTATGGGGGCAGCTACAAACGACAGTCATAGTCAGCGCATCTGGGGAACGCTGGGCGCGTATGAGATTGGGCATGGCGGAACACGGTTGCGCCTTGGCGCCTCCGGTGGTTCGCCCATGATGAATGTTAATCCGAAATGGGAAGGATTGGGCGAACTGGCGGCGAAAACCGGACATGGCGGCGGAGACTTCTGGACGCTCTATTATTTTGCCCGCGAGATCTTTACCGGTGAAAAAGGACCGTTCGATATTTATGGGGGTTGTGATGTCACGATCCCTGGCATCCAGGCGTTGCGTAGTTCGATGGAAGGTGGCAAGCCTATGGAAGTCCCGGACTTCCGCAAGAAGGCTGACCGTGATCGTTACCGTAACGATGACTGGCAGCAGGAGCGTTATGATACCAAGCGGGGCGTATTTGGTGGCGCCAAGCTGAACGATAAAGCGGCTAACTTCTCTACCACCATGCGGAACATGGTGAGCTATGCGCCGATGTACCGCGCCTATGCGGACTGGAAGAAGGTTCAGTCGGCCATGACGCGTCCGGAAGAATTCCGGCCGGTGGCGGTAAGCCTGTTGCAAAACATTAATAGCCTGGTGGCATGCTATAAGGATGCGCGCGCGATTGTGAATGCGTACCCGAAATCCGATGGCGCGCGGGTGCTATCCGAGATGCTGGACGTGGGCGAGGAAAAGAAAGTCCTGTCTCCTGGTTTTCTACCGGCACTCAAGAAGGAAGTGGCGGCGCTCAAGCGGAAATATGGGGAAGGGCATGTCGTGCTGCAGAATTTTGCGGGTTCGGCGCTACTGGCGGACAAGAAGCCGATTACCGAGGTCGGCTATCCTGCCAAGAGCGTTAAATTTTCACCAGTGGCGTACACTGACAGTGGACTCAACGATATCCGCCCACGTTATACAGACAAGGCTGAAAATGATGGACTGATTTATGCGCGTGGCTATTTCGTGGCAAAAAAAGCCGGCGAGGGCGAGCTCCGTATCGGAGCGGATGGTCCTTACAAGATTTTTGTTCACGGCAAGGAAGTCGGGGGCAGACCTGACGCGCAATGTCCCATCAACGACAATCTCATCACCATTCCTTTGATTTGGAAGAAGGGTAAAAATGAAATTGTCATTGCCATGCGTACCGATCATGGCTCGGCCTGGGGATTCAGGGCCTGGGGCCAGAGCAAATAGTGGCATTGCCCTATAATTCATAATCGTAATCTCCTCTAGCCAGGTGACCATTCAAGATTCATGGGACGAACTGTGTAGCTGCCGCTCTGTGAGCGGGCAGTGCCAGTGCGTGGGGTGTTCTTTGCTGAAACGCCCGGGGAGACGGCTAGGCGTCCAAATTCAACTGGGGCATTTTTGTATCTCTGCTATGGTTCATGACAACACCTCGTAAACCAAGTTGATAATAAAATTGATCCGCCGATCATGTGCGGGCATGTAATAATTGTCAACTTCCCTGAGTTTTTATAAGGTCAGTGCTGTTGAGGAGCACTAGCTAAAATGAATACTATTCTGAATGGTCTAATTCCTCGCCCAGTCCGGATTATGCCGCTTGATGGGCGTTTCCCGGCGTTGGCATTGAAGTCGATTTATGTCTCGGACGCTTTGCGCCGTTTCGGTATACGGGTGATGACTGCTTTTAAATATTACGGTAAAGAACTTCAGGTTCATGCTGAAGACAAGGCTGATATCATTCTCGATCTTGATTCTTCGTTGGGTCCGGAGAGTTGGCGGATTGACATTCGCAGTAAAGGAATTCAGATCATTGGAGGCAATGAAGCGGGACTATTTTACGCCATTTCTGCTTTGGAGCAGTTACTTGCCATGGCTTTTGCCCGCGGGTTGGTCCAGGCGGCCTTTGATTGCGGGACGATTGAGGACAAACCTTGTTTTGAATGGCGCGGGCTTATGCTTGACAGTGCACGTCATTTCCAGTCCAAAGATAAAATCAAAGAGGTTATCCGTCTGATTGCTCAGGCCCGCCTGAATGTTTTCCACTGGCATCTGGTTGATAATCAGGGCTGGCGAATACCGTCGTCTATTGTGCAGGGGTGGGGTGATATGGATGCCGGGCAGTATAGTAGGGAGGATATCAAAGAGATTATCGCTTTTGCGGCTGAACATTTTGTCAGAATTGTTCCGGAACTTGATATGCCGGGGCATTCAGGTGGCTTGCTGCGCCGTTTTCCTCAGTACGCCTGTGATCCGCAGAATCCGGGTGGAGAGTTTTGTCTTGGTAACCCGGAAGGGCGAAAGTTCTTAAAAGCATTGTTGTCAGAATTGATGGAACTTTTTCCTGCCAGTTCGGTAATCCACATCGGGGGTGATGAGGCGGATACGGTTGCTTGGAACAAGTGTCCGAAGTGTTGTCAAGCGATGCAGTCCGCCGGCTTGAAGCAGATGTGTGAATTGGAAAATCAGTTCATGAATGAGATGACTCGGCATGTGGTTTCCTGTGGGCGGCGTCCGATGGTCTGGTGCACGGGTGCGACTCATCCGGTAGATACGATTGTTCATACTTGGCAATCTGTCAACGAGATCCTCCATACGCATACTCTTGGTAATCCGATGGTGAATTCAGTCCATTACTCCTGCTATTTTGATTATCCCGCCAATAGTGAAGATCCGCGATGCAATTGGATGCCTGAGTTGAGTGAAGAGAGTGTCTATAATATGTTTGATGTGAATCAGGAAACGCAGAGCGTCTTAGGTGCTGAGGCCTGCCTTTGGACTGAAATGGTACCAGAATGGCGGGTCATTTCCAAGATTGCCCCTCGGCTCATGGTGTTCTCTGAAAGGGCTTGGAGCAGGCCCGAACATAAAGACTGGCATGATTTCCAACGGCGAAAAGCCCAACTTGAATCCGTTGGCTACAGGGAGTTTCTTGGCAGGAGCGGTTAAGGGGACGAAACCGGAACAATTTCATCAATCCGCATTGACTGCTTATCAATCATATGGAAAGCTTTACACGTGATATCTAGGAAGTGCATCTAGAACAAATCATTGGGTGACAGCACGATGGAGGCGGCCATCTTGGGGCGATGATTGCGAGTGCGACACAAAAAGAGCTTTTGAAACTGAAGAAATCTTTTGCGACCGTTTCCATCCCCTCCAAATAGGTTAGTTGGCGCGTATTTGGGATTTTCCTAAGTGGGGCAAAGGTGGAAACGCCACGTATTGAGGGCTCTATTAATTGAGTAGTTTTGAAGTTTGGAACAAATTCAAAGGAAGTTGAGAAAATCATGGAAAAAACAAAAGTAGATCTTAGTTATGTGCCGCAGACTCATGAATTAACGGAACAGCGCGATGCGCGCATGAAGTGGTTCCGGGACGCCAAGTTCGGTATGTTCCTCCACTGGGGCCCCGTTTCCTTGAGTGGTAAAGAGTTGGGGTGGGGACGTGACGCCAATCGGCCCTGGGATGTTAACAAGCATGGGCCGCGCACTGACGACCCGATGTATGACAACCTTTACAAACAGTTCAATCCGGTCAAGTTCAATGCAGATGAATGGGTGCGGATCGCGCAGAATGCCGGTATGAAATATATGGTGCTGGTCACCAAACACCATGATGGTTTCTCGATGTTTGACTCCAAACTTTCAGAATACGACATCATGGCCACCCCTTATGGGCGGGATATCGTCAGGCAGTATTGTGTGGCTTGCCAGAATGCCGGAATGAAGCTTGGGCTCTATTACTCTACCCGCGACTGGTATCACCTCGATTATCTGGTGGAGGACAATGCAAAGTATGACCAGTGGTATCGGGGACAGGTTGAGGAACTACTGAGTCATTACGGCAAGATTGATCTGATGTGGTTTGACCATGTGGGTGGAGAGAACTGGGGTAAGTGGAAATTCGACGAACTGTTTTCCATGATGTATCGGCTCCAACCCGGGTTGGTTGTCAATGACCGTGCGGCTAAGTTCTGCGGGCCGAAGAGTCCTGAGGACCAGGGGCCGGCCACCCCGGAAATTGCCAAGATGACGCAGGGTGATTTTGGAACGCCGGAGGAGACCCTTGGACACATGGATCTGAAACACGACTGGGAGTCCTGCATGACCCTGGTTGGTTCCCAATGGTCCTGGAAGCCTGAAGGCAAGATGTATACGTTCGAGGAGACTCTGAACATGCTCGTGAGCTGTGTGACCGGCGGGGGAAATCTGCTTCTCAATGTCGGCCCGATGCCTACCGGCGAAATTGAAGGTCGCCAAGTTGAACTTCTTAAACAGGTGGGGGACTGGATTAAACCGCGTTCTGAGGCCATTTATGGGACTCGTGGTGGCCCCTTCGTTAACGGTGAGTGGGGTGGGGCATGCTACAATGGTAATGCGGTTTATGTGTTTGCCAAGAAATGGGAGAACGGCATGCTCGCCCTGGGGCCGCTGCCGCAGAAAATTAAGGCGGTTAAGAAACTGGTTGATGGCAGTAAAGTCGCTTTCAAACAGACCGAGTCTGGCATTCAGTTGACCTTGTCTGCTGACAAGTGTGACGCGTTTTTTACCGTGCTGGCGCTTACGCTCGGGTAATTTATCCCGGTTCAGCCGGAACCAAGAGGAAAAGTTTAAAATGAAAAAATTATTGCTGATGCTCTTGTTGGTGACGGTGGTGATGGATGTCGGTTGGGGGAAAACGGTAGGCCTTTGGAAGGTTGCCCCCATGTATGTCAACGACACCTTGGTCAAGACGCTCGAGGATGCTGGGTGGCGTATTGTTACCGTTGGGAATACAAATCTGACGGACGATGCTGTTCTCGATGGTCTTGATGTGCTTTTAGTGCCAGGAGGCTGGGACTTATACCAGCTTGCCGGCTTTAAAGTGCGGCGCAATCTCGTGCGTTTTGTCGCGGGTGGCAAGGGACTCTTGGACTCCGATGTGGACACCTCTAAACGTCCCCTGTTTCCTCTGGTGGGAACAACCCTCGGCTATATGGGTGCTGTGCGCATTACCGCGGGTGGCTCTAATGAATGGTCAGCGATGTTGAGCGAGCAGTATTTGTTCACCAATAACTACTGTTTTGGGGTGAGTGCCGGTCCAAAGGGAAATGTGTTTGCCGTCAATGGAACGAATCCTGTGGGGGTTTACGGCGAAGCGTATGGTGGACGGTATGCCTTGGTGGGTTATTCTCTTTTGGGCGACACCAATACTATGGAGAACCTTATCCAACCTACCCTTGGAGTTGCAGAACCAGAAGAACCGTTGGAAGGTAATAAAAAAGTTGTTAAACGAAACCGTTTAGTGGCCTTTCTGGACTGGCTTGCGGCGGCACCGAAGCTTGCGGCGGCAGATAAAAGCAGGCAGCAGGTTCAAGCTGACCTTGATTTCCTTCGTCAGGAGAGACTTTGTGATTGGACGCAGAATCGGGGTGGCATCGGGACGCCTTACGAAGACTTGTGGATCGGCCATTTGGGTGTTGTTCCTGAAATGCGCAGTCGATTGGTTCTTCCTTTGAGAAAGCGCCTGTACCAATTGAACGAGTTGAGTCGGATTCTCCCCGGGGGAAATAGGGGGCGCTATGGAGCGTTGACAAATGAAGTCCAACAAACTGTGGAGCAATTGAACATCCGTTATCAAGAGGTTTTCGCGGAGGTGACTGCGCGGATTCAGAAGATGGAAATTCCTGAGTTAATGCAAGAAAATCCCTATGTCAATGCGGTGGGTGTACTGAATAGGATTGAGGCAACAGCCGGAAAAAACGATGCGGAGAAAGCTGCCATCGTCGCTTTGGTTAACCGTTGTTCATCCGGTAATCCTCCTATCGATGCGGCGTTAAGTGTGGCCCTTTATCTGCATGGTCAGGATATTTCGGAAAAAATATTACCCAAGGACCGATTGAATGCCTTACTGGATCGCTGTGATAAGGAAATGTCTGAATTACGTGTTTCCATCCCGGCGCCTAAGATCGCTGCTACGGTCGAGGAACGGTTGCGGACGGATCCGTTGATGGCGCCGTATTATACCGGCAACATTACGCCGACACCGCAAGAAGTGGAGTACAGGGACGAGTTCCTGCCCATGGGGAAAGTCGCCATTGTGGTTGGAAAGGATGTGGAGAATCCTGATCCGCAGGTTGAGGTGCTTGTGGAGCGAATCACACGGTATGGTGGCAAGGCGACCGTTGTTTCCGCGCCAGGCGCAGAACATACGGCGGTGGTTTCACTGGGTGACACGGAATTTTCGCGGGAGGCTAAGGGTGTTCCTACGGTTCCGGATAAGTCTGAAGGCTATCTCATTTATACGACCCAAGTAGGGGGCAAGCCGGTTTTCATTCTAAAGGGGCATGACCGTTTGGGTGTGCTCTGGTCGATTGCCAGTCTGATGCAATTGATTCATTGGCGTGATGGTAAGACCCTGGCCCGTGCTGCTACAGTGGTGGATTATCCAATACTCCAAAAACGCGGTATGATCCTCACGGGGAGCGACTTTTTCCATCCTGCTAGGAACCGTGCCGGGCAAATTACGTCCTATCCCGACACAGAACTTCAACTTCAGAAGAACCGATTGCTCATGTTGACGGCTAAAATCAATGAGCCCTGTTACCAGAGTCTCATTGTTGCCGACAGTTATTGGCATGATTGGAAGCATCCGGAAAAGATGCCGGCGGATTCCCATATTGAGGAGGACCTTGCTGCACTTGGTAAGAGCCTCTCGCCGCTGGGTATCACATGGTGGGCTGGCATAAGGCCCCATGACTCTGGCGACTATACGAGCGATCCGGAGGAATTGTCGCATAAGTTGTGTGCTGATGATGAGTCGGTCGAGGGGTTGTTGTATTTCGCTCGTAAGGCAGAAGAGGCGGGCGGCCATCTGAGCATTCTCATGGATGATGTCCGCTTCCCGATCACCCAATTCGACCGGGAACGCCTTGGTACCGGCCGTGCAGTCGATACATGGGTGATCACCCGCGTCATGGCTCAGTTGAAGAAGGAGTTCCCCAAGCCCAGGCTGCTGGTCTGTCCGCCGTTCTATTGGGGACCATTCGGCTATGGTTGGGTTATCTATGGCGAAGACCGTGAGGAATATCTCAAGATGATCGGCGATCAATGGCAGCCGGAGGTCGAAGTTTTCTGGAGCGGCAGGCAGGTGAACTCATCCACGTTGGCTGTCAAGGAACACTACGAATGGTGGATGGGCTTGACCAAGCGCAAGCCGTATTTTTGGCAGAACTGTGCTGCCTACTGGTGTCATATGTACCGGCGGCACTATGTGACTGATCCGCTGGACTCGCTTTGGGATAGCTATTGGGCGGGAGAGTTCGATGTCCTTGGTTGGTACGGATTTAATGGCGGTGACATTCCCCGTTATGCTGTTACCGATACCATCTCTGCGGATTTTCAGTGGAACCCTCAGGCGTACAGTAAGGACAAACATGAATCCGCCTTGCGATCGGTTCATGAGGTCGCCGAGAAATTCATTGGCCAGGGTGCCTGGCCTCTGCTGAAGAATGTCACGGATCCTTTGAGCTATTTTGACAATTTTGAATGCGAGGATCCCAAGGATACAAAGGGGCAGGCTCTTCTTAATCAAAGAGCGGCCAAGATCTACGATATCCTGGAGGCAAAGCGTGACGCGGTGTATAGCTCATATAAGACGTTGGTGGAGCGTTTTCCGGTCTCTGTTTCAGCCTGGAGTCCGCTGGGAGGCTTCCTCGGAGTTGCCAATTACGCAGATCAGATCAAGGCTGACCCCCAATTGCGCCTTTTTCGCACCGTTGTAGAACAACGCCAACAGGCGCAAAAGGCGGGAGACTTTGTGGCAGAACGGGATGTATTTCTTGCGGCCGCGGATTTTGAGGGAGGATGGCTTCAGGAGGTGTCCCTAGATGATCTTGCAAAAAAGAAGCTTCAGCCGGTTGTTGTGATTGGCGGCCCGAAACGCCAAACCACCGCCTCATTTCCTTTAACCCATGAGCAGGCCTTGGCGACTCACGAGGTGTTGCTCAAAGGGCGCCAGAATGCGTCTGCTGGTCGGATGACTCTGACGCTCAATGGTAGTCCCGTCTTTGACAACAAAGCGCCGTTCAGCAAAATCGATGCTTCTATCGTGCGTTTTTCGGTGCCAGCCGGATGGGTGAATGAGACGAACAATGTGTTGTCCCTAAGCTTGGCGATTGAGGATAGCATGCCGGGAGTCGGCGAAGACTTGGACGAAACGGTGATTGGTGGTGGCCCTCCGTTGGCGATCAGTTATATTGTACTCAAGTGCAATCTCAAGAAACCCGCACCGTAACTAACGAATTTGCTTGGAGGAGACCTCATGAAGGCCGAAATTGTTACACACCAAGGCTATCCCGCGTTGAACGTGAATGGCGCGATTCTCCCACCGATGGCCATTACCACGATGAGTCAGGACAAGGACTACCTCCGCTCACTCGGCGAGGCGGGCATCCGCATATTCTTTGTGATCTGCGATACCCAATGGCTGAAACCTGAAGGTGTGGAATTGTTGCGTAAGGCTACGGAGGCTCTGATTGAAGTGGTCCCGGACGCCTACATTGTATTGCGGGTCGGCCTTCATCCGCCCATGAGTTGGATTGAAGCCAATCCCGACGAACTCCTCACCTATAACGGTGGTCGCCATATTCCCGTCCATTTGCGGAGCGAATCCTATTGTGCCCTGCTGCCGGGTATGTATTCCCTTTGTTCTGCCAAGTGGCGGGAAGAGGGCGGTCGGGCATTGGAATCTTTTATTGATGAAGTGAATGCCTTACCTTGCGGCCAGCGTGTCATTGGCTATTTCCTTGCCGCAGGAAACACTTCCGAATGGTATTACCCTCAAAATAGCGTGGTTCGCGAGGAAAAGATTTTCGGGGATCACAGTCAGGCCTTCCGGCTCGAATTTGGCAAGATCCTGCGGGAAACCTACGGAACCGAAGAGGCCTTGCGCAAGGCCTGGCATGACAATACCGCCAGTTTCAACAAACCTTCGATTCCTGGTATTGAAGAGCGAAATTATACTTGGATTGACGGGGATGTGAGCAGTATCTCGCCTGAGCTTGATCCTTCCGCCAAGCCGGGGAATGACACTCATGTCGGTTCTTTCCTTGATGCCGACCGGCACCAGGCGGTAGCCGATTTTTATGCTGCCTGGCATGAAGGTATTGCGAATTCCATCGTTCATTTTGCAAAGGTGGTCAAACGAAAGACCGCCGACCAGTTGATCACCGGTGCCTTTTACGGATCCTATGGCTGCACGAACTTTTTGGAATTGGGCACGGCGGGAAGCGTGCTGAAAATCCTCGATTCGGGCGTTATCGATTTCCTGGCGGCTCCCGGTAATTATGAAAATCGCCAGCCCGGTGGCTATACCGCCCAGCGCGTGATGCAGGATTCCTTCCGGCTTCGGGGTCGGATATTTATTACGGAAGAAGACACGCGAACCCATTTAGCCAGCCTTTCCCATCGTGAGAATGCCGGTACCTATACGCTTCAGGATTCCCTGGACGTGATGAAAAGGGACTTCGGGCGGGATCTTTGCGAGGATCTGCATGCGTGGTGGTTTGATATGGCACCAGCGGGCGGCTGGTATAATCATCCGGATATCCTCAAGCTTATACAGCGTCAGCAAGAACTGGCCAAGAAAGCGTATGCCGGCGACCGGCGCAAGCAGAATCAGATTGCGTTGATCTATGATCAGGACTCGACCCGTTATGTGTCCCAACGTACGTCTTTTGATTTATGCCACCTTTTCCGTTCGCATGAAGTCCAGCGTATTGGCGCCCCTGTGGATTATTATTTCCACGATGATCTGGCGTTCGACAACATGCCCGATTACCGTCTGTATGTTTTCGTCAATGTCTTCGTCCTGAACGAGGCCGAGCGGAAGGCGATTACCGCCAAGGTTAAGCGTAATGGGCAAGTGGCCCTCTGGATGTATGCGCCCGGGTTTCTCTGCCTGGATCGCACTCCGAAGCTGTCGGTTGATCATATGCAGGATCTCATCGGCATGCGGATGGCCAAAACGGACAATGCCTGGAGTCCGCGCCTGCGGTTGACGGGCCTGCCGCACCCGGCCATCGCCGGGGTGGACACGGATCGAGTATACGGGTATTTCGATCGGCCTATTCTCTGTTCATGGGACCGTTTGGCGCCTAAGCCCGCCACCCGCCTTTATCCTATGTTCTATCCTGATGATCCCAATGCAACGGTATTGGGTCGGTTTCTTTCTAATGACAATCCTGCCATGGCCCTGCGTGAAATGGAGGGCTGGACATCGGTTTATTGGGGGGCCAAGGTGATTCAAGCCGGCATTTTACGTGCGCTGGCGCGGTATGCAGGCTGCCATGTCTACGCCGAGAGCGATGATTGTCTTTATGCCAATCGTCGGTTCGTTTCGATTCATGCCAAGGACACGGGGCGGAGACGTATTTGTTTCCCGCGGTCTTGCCACCCTTACGAAGTTTATCAAAGGAAATCTTATGGTGCAGATGTTGCCCAGATTGAAGTACAAATGCGGATTGGAGAAACTCTAACCTTTCATCTTGATGGGGAAATTTAATTTATGACGACAATTTCAAAACCTGTTGAATTCGATATTATTCCCAAGCCAGTAAGCCTTCTGGCTGGTAAGGGTCAATTTATTTTGACTCCAGAAACGGTGATTGTGGTGGCCGGGACGGGGCGTGAACTTCGTGAGGTGGCTCAATATCTGGCTGGGATCCTACGGCCAGCCACCGGCTTTGAGTTGCCGGTTCGCACAACGTCGGGGCGGGCCAAATCCATAATTGAAATCAGTCTTGCACCCGTCGCGCGCACGTTGGGGAACGAAGGCTACACGCTCAAGGTGGTGCCCGGCCGGATCGTTATCTCGGCTAAGGCGGCGGCTGGCTTGTTTTACGGAGTCCAGACCCTGCGGCAACTTCTGCCGTCGGATATCTTTAGCCCGTATAGGGTCACACGCACCCTCTGGACGGTTCCGGCCGTGACCATCCGAGATGTTCCGCGCTATGCCTGGCGTGGTCTGATGCTGGACGTTGCCCGTCACTTTTTCGACAAGGCCTACGTCCTGAGGTTCCTCGACCTGATGGCCCTGCACAAGCTCAATACATTCCATTTGCATCTCACCGAGGATCAGGGGTGGCGGTTGGCTATCCGTAATTATCCCAAACTTATTCAACTGGGTGCGCAACGCGCCAGTTCACCTTTGAAGGGCGATCCCAGCCAGCAGGACGGCCTACCCTACGGGCCATACTATTTTACCCAGGATGACATCCGCGAGATTGTGGCTTATGCGCAGAAGCGGTTCATCACGGTGGTTCCTGAAATTGAAATGCCTGGGCATGCTCTTGCCGCACTGAGCGCCTACCCGGAATTGTCCTGTACGGGCGGTCCTTTCCGGCCGCGCACTGTTTGGGGGGTCGAGGCGGATGTGTATTGCGCCGGCAAGGAAGCCACCTTCCGGTTTCTGGAGGGGGTTCTGGACGAAGTGCTCTCCCTCTTTCCGTCGAAGTTCATTCATATCGGGGGTGATGAATGTCCTAAAGAGCGCTGGAAAGAATGCCCTGCTTGTCAGGCCCGTATGCGTGCCGAGGGGCTCAAGGATGAACACGAACTTCAGAGTTATTTTATCCGGCGCATGGAAGGGTATCTACGTTCCAAAGGACGCCGCCTGATCGGGTGGGACGAGATTCTTGAAGGGGGCCTTGCCGATGGCGCGGCGGTGATGTCGTGGCGCGGGACGGCGGGTGGGATTGCGGCAGCGGCAGCCGGGCATGATGTCGTCATGACGCCCGCGACGCACTGTTATTTCGACTATCGTCAAGCGGAGAATATTGCGGATGAACCTGAGGCCATAAATGGAAAGCTGACGCTAGATCAGGTCTACGCCTACGATCCTACCCCATCGGAACTGCCGGCCGCACGGCGCAAGCATGTGCTTGGCGTACAGGGCAATCTGTGGTCGGAATTCCTGTTCTCGTGGCGGGAGGTTGACTACATGAGCTATCCGCGCGCCTCCGCTTTGGCGGAGGTGGCCTGGACGCCACAGGCCGCGCGCGACTATACGGACTTCACGACCCGGCTGAAAAAGCATCAGGCGCGCCTTGACCTGTTGGGGGTTGGCTACCGGCGGGGGGCCTAAATTCATCCCGTTATTTGAAAATCGTTATCAAGGATTCCCTGATGACCATGGTTTTTCCTTAATTGGCTCAATTTGGAGCGGTTCCGACGGAGCAGAACCTATCATAAAACTTAAACCATGATGATTTTAATGGAGGGACGCGCTCTGTCGCGTCTACGGGAGCCAAAATAGGCTAATAAGGAAAGACCTTTGGTGACGATGACCGGGAGCGGTTCATGAGTCAATTTGAGGACTGTCTAAAAAAAAGTTTTTCATGAATAAATATACAAAGATGAGTGAATGTATATTCGCTGCGATTATTGTATTGCTTTGGTGTGCGCCGGGGTTTGGGATGCGTGCAGAGTTGGATTCTTTGGGATATTTATATTCACCCTCTGTGGAAGTTGTAACTGTTGGAACTATTCAGGGGCTTGTGGGCAAAGATCAAAGTGTTGTGTCAGGAAGTAGCCTGACTAATTTTGAGGCAATAGCCAAAATGTGGCCAAACATTTGTTACTCAAATCGTTGCGAGAGCGACATTGGACGTGAAAAAGAGTATTTACTTTACAAAGTGAAGACGCATTTGGTCTTAAGGGGCCTTGCCGAACAGGGGATAACTGAAGTTTCGTGTTCCGTTCCGTTTAGTCGCGTTCTTGAGGATAATTCCTCTTACATTATGTTAATGACTCGTCGCCACAAATCATTTTCATTGGTGTCTTGTTGGGAGATTCCTTCAATATATGCAAAAACTCGGCTATATGGATTGAGCGATGGCAATTTGGGTGTCAATGAGTTAGTCAGGAGACTGATTATGGATCCAGATTACTCTGTCTCGGCGCGGGCTGCGGTTATGAGTTCACGGATAGGAGATTTTGCGGCACTCTCGTTGATTCGGTATAGGTTTGTTCGTGCTCGACTCGAGCAAAATGGTGTGGCTGAGGAGACCATGGTACGTTACGTTACCGCTTTGTTGAATTTACGAGACACCGTTACTTTGGCGGATTGTGTTGATTGGTTGGTGGCCCACCCAGATGCGGCAAGAGGCGAGAAGCCTTTGAATTTATATTTGCGTTTTCTTGCGACTCCATTCGAAGAGGAAAATGGTTTGATAATCGCATCTTTACAACGACTTGCATCGGCTGGCCTTGGTATTTTCAGTCGTGCTGCGGATTCAAATTTGAAAACTTATGAAAAGCGCAAACAACTGGGGCTTTCCTTATATCCAGGCGACGAAAGAGGCTTACTTGATAAAGTATCTCAAGATCTAAAAGCTATTCGATTGGGGTGTTTGGAACGCGAGAGACTGACGAAGACAGATGCAACGCAAGAGGTTACGCCTGCGATGATCGCGCCTTATATGGAGAACGGTTTTCCTGATGCGCCCCGAGGGGGTGAATACGAGATTGGGTTTCCGGGACATTTCCCGCGTTATATACCACCACTTGGGATGGGATGGGACGTGCCGTGGACGGGCGGCGGATGGCTGAAGGAAGAAAAATGCCGCTATGAAGAAAGCTTCACCTATGGGGGGAAAGCCGAGGTTATAACGGTCGGAATCGTTGATGGGCTTGTATCTAAAAAAGGAGAAGTGCTGAAGAATCTTGGATGGATTGCGGCATTTACCAATTCGCAAGTTTATCAGACTAAACTGGATTCAAGGGGTAATACAGTTCAAGGCTTTCTTTATAGAATTAAGGTGCGAAAAATGTTTCGCGGGTCTGTTAAGTCGAACACAATAGACGTGTTCATAAGGGCTCCTGGCACCTTTTTGGAGTCGTCGCGAGCGTATGTGTTGTTATTGCAAAATGACTCGTTTGGAAAGGGCGTTTATGGTGTTGTTGCTCCAGAAGAATGCCAAGGCACATGGCGGGTTCCAAAGGTTTACATTGCGCCAGAAATGCTGAGCGATATAAGTGAGGATAGTCGCGGATTAAACACGCTTCTACAGCGTATGATTGATGATCCTGACTGGTGTTTTTCCGCGACTGCAGCGATGGTAGCTGCTGATATTGGCGATGCTAGCTTTGTTTCCTTTGTGCGGCAAAAAATCCAAGAATGTCGAGATCTTCCCTATGAGTTAAATCCGCAAATCATGGGTATGTATATCCATTCCCTTTGTATCATGGGGGATTTTCAAGTATTGGTGATGCACGCAGATTGGTTAATAAAACATGCTGAAGTTTGCCGAAAATTAGGTATTCCTCGTCATAAGTTGCCTTTTGGGATTACAAAATTGGCAGTTGATAGTAAGCAATTAAGTCAGGCCCTAACGAAGCTGGCGGGTGAGGATATCGGTTGGCTTCAACAGGAAGCTGCGAATGCATTAAAAACCCCCTAGCTGCCCGTCAGGCGGTTTCCCAGCGTACCTGCTGGGGGTCTGTAATGGCTTTGGTCCAGTCCACTACTAGCGTTTTGTCGGCACAGGGAATCCGCAAAACAGTTTGTTGTGTAAAGTCGTCACGCAGGGGGGACCGTAACTCGCTCAGCCAGTCGTCGGCGATTGCCTTGGCCGCCTGGTGATAGTTGGAGGCAGGGGCGAAGCCGTGATCCCCGCCTTCGATGTATTGGACGCGCACGGTCGCCTTTGCCTCGCGCAAGGCCGCCTCCAGCTTTTCTGTGTGGATCATCGGGAGAGTCTGGTCGGCGGTTCCGTGGATCAATGCCACCGGGCAGCGGAAACGTGAAGCCATGGCGACCACATCCCGAGCCGCCAGTTCAGCGGCGGAGAAGTCGCGGCCCGCCCATTCGATCCGGAGTTCATCGAAATGGGAGATTCCGCAGCCGTCGATTAAAAATGCGAACGTGTTGGGACAGAAAAGAGCCATTAGGGCCGCAACATGCCCGCCCTGGCTGACGCCGAATGAGATCAGGCGTTGCCGGTCGATGCCGGGAAGCCAATTCAAGACTGTGCGCACGGCATTCAGACAATCGAAGACCTGCCAATGACTGGCGTCATAAGGTCGGCTGTAACCAAAACCGATTTGCTGGTCAAAATCAAAGCCACTTTGACGGAATTCGGTCGCTACGCAGACCAGATTATAATGTGCCGCGAAATCCCGCATCATGTCGGCATACATCATCCGGTTACAACTCCAGCCGTGAGCAAAATGCATTAAGCCGGTGTTGTTGCATATGACCCTGGGTTTCACGACATAGGCGGTGATCCGCTTGTGGGTGGGGCCAGTGGCGGAATTTGCTGAAAAAAATGTCAAGTCGGCTTCGTCAATCTCGCTCATGTCGTTCTCCCGTCAGTAATGAGAAAAGAAAGTAGTTATCCCACATCTTGAGTTCAATAAGAAAATTGCTGTAAAACTTATCATAATGATATCGTGAGGACATCTATGAAAGTCGTGTTTTTGGCTGTCAATTGTTCCTATGCGCATACCAGTTTAGCGGCCATGTGTCTTCGTGCGATGGTGGATGAGTCTGTTTGGGACTGGCAAACCGTGGAAATCACGGTCAAAGATGACCCTGCTAAGGTTCTAGCGCAGATTCTTGATGCCAAGCCGGATGTGGTTGCCTCCACGCTGTATCTGTTCAACCATGACTTTGTTGCCGGCCTTCTCAGGGCATTGCGAGGGCTGCGGCCTGACTGTCGAATTGTAGTGGGTGGTCCGGAATGTCTGGGCGCTAATGAGGGGCTGGCTGGTACTGAAGGTTTTGCCAAGGTGGCGGTGCGTGGGGAAGGGGAGCGGGCCTTTCCTGAACTGCTGGAGTGCTGGCGAGTGGGGCAGCCTTGGGATGAAATTCCAGGACTTTGTGGATTGGATTCCCAGGGGCTGTTTCGAGACAACGGTACAGCCCGGTTTGTGGAGAATTTTGATGCTATTCCTCCTTTTTATGAGCATGCGTTGGAGGGGTTCAGGAAACCATTTATTCAATTGGAGACTTCAAGGGGTTGTGGTAACGGTTGCCTGTTTTGTACCAGCAGGCACACGGCGCGGCGGCTCCATTCTGAGGAGCGGGTTCGCAGGGATTTGCAGGCCATCGCAACGGCAGGGATCCGGGATGTGCGGATTGTGGATCGGACTTTCAATGAAGACCGTGTACGGGCCATGATGCTAACCCGGCTGTTTCGCGATGCATTCCCTCTGCTCAGGTTCCATCTCGAAATTGAGCCTGCTCGTTTCAATCAGGAACTGGCGGATGAGTTTGCCATGGCCGAAAGGGGACAGTTCCATTTGGAAGCGGGGATCCAAAGTTTAAACCCGACCGTCTGTAAAACGATTGAACGGGGGGCAACGGTCAACCGAACCCTTGAGGGTTTAAAGCGCCTTTGTGGGTTACGGAACAGTGAAGTACATGTAGATTTGATTGCCGGACTTCCTGGTGGCCGGCTGTCTGACACTCAGTCGGATTTGGAGACCGTGATGTTGTTCCGCCCTGCGGAGATTCAGCTTGAGCGCTTGAAACTTTTGCCAGGAACCCCTCTGGCAGAGGATCCCTCTCGATGGGGGCTCATTCGCAAAGCCACTCCGCCCTATCAGGTCATGCAAACATCCACAATGTCTCAGGATGATTTAAAACAATCGGATCGGTTGTCCAAGCTGATGGACTGGTTTTATAACACTACGGAACTCCATACTTTTTTTGTGGATGTCGTCGAAATTGATCCCTCTTCTCTTTCACGATTTGAGATGTGGTGCAGGGGGCGGATGGAGTTTGATGTCAGACCTAGTCTTGAGTCCCGTTTTGAAACATTGCATGCATTTCTAATGGTGGAAATAGTCCAGAATATCGAGTATAGTAAAAAGGTTGAATCCGTGGCGCATCGTTTGTGTTATCGGTGGTTCCGGCTCGGATTTAGTGCCCGGAATGGTCTCCGACCGGCGGCTTTATGGAAAAAAGAAGTGCCGTCCGATGCTGTTCTATTGGAAGGTGATGCGGGAGCCAAGGTGGCGCGGAAGTGGCGGGTGGAATTGGATTTCCCTCACCTTTTTTGTTATGGAACCGGACCCTCTGGCGAACGGGCCATCGTCGCCGTGTATCAATTAATCTGAAAAGGTAATCATGATTTTTCATAAAAAAGCCTATTCTTTGGCGGAAGAGATTGCCAATAGTGTTACACATGGGATTGGTTTATTGCTGGCGCTGGCGGCATTGTCGGTGATGGTCGTTTTTGCGGCATTGCGTGGTACCGCCTGGCATGTGGTGGCCTGTTCCATTTATGGGACTACCTTGGTTCTGTTGTTTACGGCTTCGACCCTTTATCACAGTCTGCCTTGGCCTCGTGTTAAGGCGGTCCTCAAGATCATCGATCATTCCGCCATCTATCTGGTGATTGCCGGAACGTATACTCCTTTTTTGTTGGTTCCCCTGCGGGGGCCTTGGGGCTGGTCCCTTTTTGGTGTCATTTGGGGGTTGGCGCTGGCGGGGATTGTTTTTAAGATTTTCTATACAGGTCGGTTTAAGCTGCTTTCCACCCTGATTTATATCGGAATGGGGTGGATTGTGGTGATTGCGATACGCCCGCTTTACGTGAATTTGCCCATGGGAGGACTTCTCTGGCTATTGGCAGGAGGGCTGTTTTACACGGGAGGCGCCATTTTTTATATGAAGCGCAGCATTCCGTTCAATCACGCCATCTGGCACGCCTTTGTTCTGGCGGGCAGTCTCTGTCACTTTATCAGTATCATGTTTTTTGTGATCCCTTTATGAAGAGATGATTTTGGTGACAAAAAGTTGTTAAATTACTTTTCGAGGTGTATTTTCAAACGCATGAAGGCGGAATTCAAAAACAAAGGAGCCGACAAATGAGAAAGTCAATCGTAGGTCTGTTGGGGTTGGGTATGATACTGGGAATGGGCTTAAGGGCAGAGGTGGAGGGAGCTGTCGCGACTAACGCTCCGGCAGTCGGCGCCCCCAGTTCCAACGCTAAGGTCCGTGATCCGGCTCTTTCCAAACTGCGATATGACATGATTATGGGCCAGCTGGATGCCGGTGGCGACCTTCTTCTGGTCGCAAATTTAGATGGTTTGATCAAGGGAGGGGTGGAGGGTATCGTCAAGCCGATCATGGCGATGGGGAAGGGGCGGACTGATTCTCAAGCCATCATTGACTGTGTTGCCAAAATCCCAGGCTTTCTGGATAAAAACGGGTTCTATGCACTGCAGGGTTTCGGGATGAGTGTGGTACCACGGGCGGATGGACTCAATACCGTGAAATGTTTTGTTGCCCGTGATCCTGCCGCCGCTGGATTGCCGTTGTGGCGGGCGATGGTGGGTACCAATCCCAAGGTGATCGAATGCAGTGATTTCCTGCCTGCCGATACCGAGTTGGCACGGACAGGAACGGCTGAATGGCGGTCCCTGTGGAAGTTGATTCGTGCCGGGGTAGTGGAGATTGGTACGCCGGAAACGGCTGCCGCGTTTGATAAACAATTGGCCATGTTGACAACCAATATGGGTGTCAATCTGGATAAGGTTTTTGACTCTTGTTCAGGGGAATCCTTTTTCTCTGTCCAGTTGTCAAGAACGGCCACGATAGAGCTTACGGGTATGGCTGGCAATGGCCCTGTAACCATGCCGCAACCATCGTTTCTGTTGGGCGTGGCTGTTTTGGATAACACGCTGGTCACCTCCCTGGAAGCGGCTTTGGCGAAATCAGGGATGATGGTGGTCACAAATGAAGGTGAGTTGACTGGTGTTAAAACTCTTAATTTGCCGATACCTCTGCCGATTCCGTTACAGCCCTCTTATGCGGTGTTTAGCAATGTTTTCCTTTTTGGATCAACTCCGGCGGTGGTGTCGGAGGGGATTAAGGCGTTCCAGACAAAGGGCGGTCTGACGGCAACCGCACAGTTCAAGAAGGCATTTGAAGGTCTGCCCACTCAAAACAATGGCATTGAGTATATGAGCGCGCGCTTTATGAATACGTTTTCCGAAGTGCAGAAGGCCTATATGTGTCCGCAGGGGGAGGCGGATGCGGTGATGTCGGGTGTTATGAAACAAATGTTGAGCTACCGGCAAGACATGCAAAGCGCCATGGTGATTCAGAATCGGAAGAGCGGGGTTTTGACCATTGGGAATTCATCAGTTGGCGGGAAGGAAATGATCGCCAGTCTGATGATGGCACCTGTTGGTATGATGGCGGCCATGGCTATCCCGAGTTTTATGAAGGCTAAAACCCATTCCGCTCAAAATGCTTGCATCAATAATTTGCGCCAGCTTGAAGCGGCTAAAGAGCAGTGGGCGTTGGCGGGAAAGAAAAATCAAGGCGATGCGGTTGTAGAGTCCGAAGTTCTTCAATATGTTCGGGGGAACAAAATGCCTATTTGCCCACAGGGTGGCCACTATACGTTGAATGCGATTGGCGAGAATTGTGAGTGCAGTATTCCCGGCCACAAGCTCGCGGATTGAGTAAATTCATCCTTCGTTTATGGGTAACGATGGAATTCGACGTTGGCGGGTGACTTAATTTCCAGCACGGAATCCTGGATGAATTTCCTGGCAAAAGCCGAAGCGATTTCATCCAGTTTTTTCCGGGTGTCCGTTGTATCCGGAGCTGTGACCAGCAGGATTTCTGCTGGTTCGGAGTAAGTGGTGGCCTGGTTTCTCCAGTAGCCGGTGCCAGGGGTTACGGTGTAGCCGTCAGGGAAGCGGCTGGAAATCTCATGATCCCGGAATTCCTGCCATTGTTCATCTGAAATCCTGGTATTCCCTGAATCTGCGCTCAGTCCGAAACAGAGTTCGTACCGGGCCCATTCCGGTTGTGAGGCACACCCTGTGGCCAACAACAGACTGAATAATACGGCAAGGGATAGATATCGTGTCTTCATGTTTTTACCTGCGATCATTATTGACAACTCATCCTGTGTAACTTGTCTATTGAAAGAGATTAGAACAGGGAGGGATAGGATATACAGGATAAAAAATCATGGAATATATTCGGGTTGTCCCTCCGAGGCTTCGGTCTCATTCAACAATCGGCAGGCTTCGGTGATTTTTAGTCGGGCGATGAATGGCCCTGGAGGTCCCTCGAATAATTGGTTCCACTGTCGCAGGAAGTCGGTGGTTATTGGAAAATGCTGGTATCCCATTGGTTGGCATACTGTTCCAGGGAGGCTTGCAGCACAGTGTGGTCATGCAACCAGTAAACGGGTTGATAGACGATGTGTAAGGTCTCCCGGGTGCTAACCGAGGGAGTATTGCGGTTGAGCAGGATATGGAAGGCGGGGCCAATGCTGAGCACATAGAGGACGGCGGCACCCATGAGGGACAGGGTCAATATGACTGCGGAACGCTTCCGTTGAACTTTTTTGATTTTGACCAGGAGTTTTCGGGCTGGGAGCGAATCCTGTTTGAACCGGTTAAGCACATCGCGGGCGGAGTGTTGCGCGGATTGCAGATTCCCTTTTCGTAACGCGTCATCGGCTCTTGTCAAAAGTCGGAAAATCTGCTCATTTTGCCGGTGGGCCTTTTCTGCCAGGGCGTCGGCAGGGGAGCCTTCCGTAGAGTGGTTCTTGAGGGTTTCGCAGATATTGAGACAACCATCGTAATCTTGTGCCTGTAACGCGAGGGTGGCGGACTGGACAAGGCGTTCGATGGACTGGCGTACGGTATCCAGTTCCCGCTTCAGTTGTTCAGTTTCTTTGAACAGGGCGGCAACGGCTTTGGCGTAGGAGTTTTGTTCGACATCGGGTTGAGGGCTATCGTTGATGATGGCTCCTTTGAGCGAGGGAAACTGGGATTCCAGTTGCCCGAGGGATAGGAGGCGGTTTTCGATATCGGTAAGTTGGTTTCGGGCGCGTCCGGGCTTCTTTTCGATCATCCACTGGCGTGCATGGTTCAGTTCCGTGCGGAGGGCGATGATGTTACGTTCGGCAATACGCCAAGGCAGTTCGCTGCGCAGTTTTTCGTATTCGGGGCCGTCGTCGAGTACGCCATATTCATTGAGGCGCTCGCGCACTTCCTCGTAATTTTGTTGGTCGAGACTGTTGGTGATGGCCTGGGTCAGTTCATCCTTGCGTTTAAGTGCCCAGGTGGTGGTTTCGCCCAACTCGAGGATTTCCCGGACCAGTTCCCGGCCCTTGCTGCCTTTCGGTTGGAACCGGTGGACAGCGTCCACGGCGTCTTTGATGCGTTCAAAATCCTTTTGGCGCCGGTATTCGCGTAGTCGGCTGAGCAGCGCCCGCATATCCTCAAACGTTTTGATATCCGTGGAGCATTGGCCGCAGAAACGGACGCCCACTCGGGTTTCACCAGCACATTCCGGGCAGCTTTCCATGCCATCCCAGTTGCAGTGGGTACAATACCGGCTGTCCACGGGGTTGAGTGCATTACACCACTTGCAGCGCCACATTCCGGGGTCGGTGAGCGGCGAGAGAAAATCGCCGGCAGATTGAGCCAGGACATCGGCAAAGTCTTTGGCAGATGGCCAGCGCTGGGCTGGGTCTTGCTCCATGGCTTTCAGGATAATGGGGCGCAGGCAGTCCGGAACGCGACTGTCCCGGAAAAAGCGGGGGTTTTCTCCGGTCAGGCAGAAATAGAGGATGCCCCCGAGGCTGTAGACATCGGAGCGTTCGTCCGCGATGGCGGGATTGGTTTCCTGTTCGGGGGCGGAATATCCCATGGAAAGCATCCGGGTTCCAGTCATGGTCAACTTGGCGGCCTCGGAGGTCGTCTGGCGGGCGATACCGAAATCCACGATGCGGGGTTCCCCGTGTTCATCGAGAAGGACGTTGGAGGGTTTAAGGTCGCGGTGAATGACGCCGCGGCGATGGGCATATTCGATGGCGGTACAGAGTTTCTTGACGAGGACGACGGAGACACGGAGGGAGAGGGGAACCTCGTTTTGCGCCAGCTTCTGTTCAAGATTCAAGGAAAGGGGGGGCCAATCAGGTGCAGGTGGTTTTCCGGGGCCGGCCACATATTCCATGATGATCTGGGGTTCGGGGCTGATAATGTCGAAGTCGTAGAGTTTGACGATGTGGATATGGTTGAGGGAGGCAATCATTTGAGCCTCACGGAGGAAGCGATCCCGCATGGCGCTGTCGGTCAGAAAAGCGGAACTGAGACGCTTAATGGCGACGAAGCGGCCCAGTTTGATATCTTTAGCCAGATAGACGGTACTCATTCCGCCGCGTCCGATTTCGCTGAGAATCTGATAGGGCGCGGGGAGGGCGAGGGGTGGGTTACTGGCGGAGGAGGTCTCCGCTACATCAATAAGGGTAGGGGTGTCCCGGCCTGCCGCAGGCGTTCGCGGCGGGACAGTGTCAAGTTGTGTTGGGTGCGTTCCCGTTTGCATGGTGTCGGTCAGTCAATCAATACGATCCCGCGTATAGTTCCAAGGGGGGCAGGGCATGTCAAGGAGGATTGGGCCATTCCCTTCTTGACGGCGGTGAATAGCGCAACGAAGATGCTCTCCAGATGATTATGAATACTTACCATTTTACTCTCCATGCCGCCCATGTTGCGGTGCCGGGCGCTTTGGAGATTGTACGCAGGCTTAAGGAGGCTGGTTTTATATCCTATTGGGCGGGAGGCTGTGTCCGTGATTTGATCATGGGCCGGAGTGCCAAGGATTTCGACATTGCCACAAATGCGATCCCGGACAAAGTCATGGAGTTGTTTCCGGGGGCGGTCGCGGTGGGAAAATCGTTTGGGGTGGTGCGGGTACCGGTGGCCGGGAATTGGTACGAGGTGGCAACCTTTCGAAAAGATGCCGGCTATTTGGACGGGCGGCATCCCGCGAGCATTACTTTTTCAGATCCCGCAACCGATGCCCAGCGGCGTGACTTCACCATTAATGCCTTGTTCTATGATCCCATCGGGCAGCAGGTGATTGATTATGTGGAGGGCAGTGGCGATATTGCCAAGGGTGTCATTCGTGCCGTGGGGGTGCCGGCAGACCGCTTTCAGGAAGATCATTTGCGGATGTTGCGGGCCGTGCGATTTGCCGCCACTTTGGGATTTGCCATTGAACCTGCCACCGCCAATGCCATTCGGGCAACGGCCGTCCGGATTTCCGCCATCAGTGCCGAACGGATTCGTGAAGAACTCAACCGGCTTCTGGTGGAAGCCAGGCAGGCGGGGGAGGCGATCGTTCTGCTCAAGGATTTGGGCTTACTCCAGATGATCCTGCCGGAGGTGGCGGTAATGGAGGGCGTGGAGCAACCGCCAGAATATCATCCCGAAGGTGATGTTTTTCAGCACACGATCATTATGTTGAATCAGATGAAGACGGATGACTATCGCCTGGCTTGGGCGGTGCTGTTGCATGATGTTGGAAAGCCGCCGACGGCCCAGCTTAAAGAAGGACGGTGGCGATTTGAATGTCATGCTAAAGTGGGAGCGGAAGCCACTCTGGCGATTCTTGATCGGTTAAAGTTTTCCTGTGATGACCGGGATGTAATATCATTTATGGTGGGCAATCACATGAGGTTTATTGATGTGAAGTCCATGCGTCGTGCGACGTTACGCAGGCTGGTAGGAGCCCCGACGTTTCTGGCGGAGATGGAATTGCACCGGTTGGATTGTGCCTCGAGCCATGGAGATCTGGAGAATCATGAGTACCTCATGGAATTCCGACGGAAAATGGATTCGGAACCGGTTCTTCCTGAGCCCTGGGTGAATGGACGTGATATTATGGCCCTTGGCGTTCCTGAGGGGCCTGAGGTGGGGGTCTGGCGTAAGAAGGCTTATGATGCTCAACTGGAGGGGACCGTGGCGGATCGCGAAGCGATGTTGGAGTGGCTTAGGGAAGAAATCAGAATTCAGAAGGGTCTGAATTCTGATTCCTAAATTCTGTCTTCTGTATTTTCGCCGTACAGGTGTTGCAGAGCTTCCAGTCGGTCTCAGCGAGAAGACCGTCCATTGCCTGCTGTTTCCATTTTGCGGGTGAATCCGGTGTGGCTAAACGGCTGAGTTTCTGGGGGAGAAGACCTGCTGTAAAAGGAGTGAACCCCGAAAGAATCGCCTGACGCATGGTTAGGTTTGGGATGTTGTTCAGGTCTGTGGTCGGACGGCTGCAGATGTCGCAAGGCATGGTTCATCTCCTTTTTTTCTGTAAAATACTTAACTTTAATAGTTATATCGTGTTCCTATGTTGGGAACAAGACGAATTTGTTGAGAGTGACGAAAGTTACTGTAGGTGGTACTTGCCGATGGTGGGGTGGCTGGTGTAGATTTCTACCGTTTTTTTGATGGGCACTCTTTTCGATGTACAAACAAGGAAATGACAATGAGCAAAACACTGGTGGTATTGGCGGCAGGGATTGGGAGTCGTTATGGTGGACTGAAACAAATTGAGGCTGTGGGACCTCATGGTGCCATTGTGATTGAATATTCGGTTTATGATGCCATTCGTGCGGGTTTTGACCGGGTTGTTTGCGTGATACGCAGGGACATCGAGAAGGACTTCCGTGACATTGTTTCCTCACGGTTTGAAAAGCAAATTCCTGTGGATTACGTTTTTCAGGATCTGGCGGATCTGCCTGCAGGTTTTTCCGTGCCGGCGGATCGCCAAAAACCCTGGGGAACCGGTCATGCGGTTCTAACCTGCCGTGATGTGGTTAAGACTCCCTTTGCGGTGATCAATGCCGATGATTTTTATGGACGTCGTTCTTATGAGGCGCTGGGCAGATTTCTCAACGGGGTGAAGGCGGACTCTACCGACTACAGTATGGTGGGTTTTACCCTGCGCAATACCTTATCCGAGCATGGCCATGTGGCGCGTGGTGTGTGTGAAGTGGATCAAAACGGTTTGCTCAAGCGGGTGGTGGAACGTACTAATATTATCAAAATGGATTCAGGTGCCCGTTTCACTGATGCGGATGGTTCACATCTTGATCTGACGGGGGACGAGGTGGTCTCCATGAACATGTGGGGCCTTGCCCCGTCTCTCTTCGGTCATCTTCAACGTGAATTTGCGTTGTTTTTGCAGAAGAATGCGTCGAATCCCAAGGCCGAGTTCTTTCTGCCGACGGTTGTGGATGGGCTGATCCATAGCGGGAAAGCGAAGGCAAAGGTACTCTCCACGCCGGAACTTTGGTTTGGGGTCACCTATCCCCAAGACAAGGCGGTGGTGGTGGAAGGCATTCGCGCGTTGGTGGCCAAAGGGGTTTATCCCGAAAAACTATGGGGGTAACCCTAGCTGGATTTTTGTTTGATCAGGCGGAATAACACGGCGAAGTCTTCTTCGCCCCAGCCCGCCTGCATTCCTTCGGTGAAGATCTCTTTAAGCCGGTCGGTCAGGGGCGTGGCGATGTGGAGGTCGCGGGCGCGTTGCTGGGCGAGACGGACATCTTTATCCATGTGCTTGAGGGAGAAATGCGTGGTGTAATCACCGCCTAACATTTTTCCGATTTTCATATCAGCCAGCGTGGAATAACCCGCATTCAGCTTGTAGGCATCCATAAACGTGGTCATATCTAATCCGGCTTTTTGGGCGAAAGCAAGTCCCTCGGCCATGGCTTCCAGTAAGTTGGCCATCATCATATTCATGATCAGTTTGGCATCTGCGGCGGCGCCGACGGGGCCAAAATGAAAGCACTTCGTGCCGATTTGAAGGAGGAGAGGGGTCATCCGTTCCAGCAGGGCGGATGACCCGCCGATGTAAAATATCAGTTTGGCCGCCTCGGCGCCGCCTTTGCTTCCCGTGAAGGGCGTCTCCAGAAATTCCCCACCTGCCTCGCCAATCGCTTTTGCGGCGCGTTGATTGTCTGCAGGGCCAACGGTGCTGGCATTCAAGATAACTTTCCCGTTAAGTGGCGCGCGGGCGATCCCACGGCGACCTTCGATGACCGATTCCAAGGCGGCGGGGTCGGATACGACAATCATCAGAACGTCGGACCGTATCGCCAGTTCTGCCGGGGACTGGGTCAGAGGAAACCCGATGTGTTTGGCATGCGCCGGAGTTCGGTTCCAGCCGAGAACGGAATGTCCGGCCTTTATCCAGTTTTGCCCCATTCGTGAACCGATAATTCCACAGCCAACAATGCCAATATTCATTTAATATTTCACCCTTTCGGAAAACCAAAAACTTCGGCAACGACCATGCAGACATCGTCGTCAAAACCGATCCCGGAAGTAAAGGTCTCGGTGTCGGAGGCCATGTCGGCAAGCAGGGTATCGGGGGAGGTGGCCAGGTGAGCGCGGGCGCTGGCTAGGAGCCGATCTTCGCCGTATTGCTCGCGGCCTTTGCCTTCGGCTTCGGTGATACCATCGGTATAGATAAGGACGCCGTCGCCAGGATGCAGAGGGCGTTCGATGGTGGGATAAGTATGCCGATCCATGATACCGAGGGCGGGGCCCAGCGGTTCGGGCCTTTCGCGGAGACGGGATACGGTTTTATTGAGGCGATTGATCAGCAATGGATTGGGATGGCCGGCATCGCTAAACGCAAGGCGTCTGGCATCCAGATCGAAAAAGACATAAGAGGCGGACACAAACATGAACTCCTCGGCATCCCGCATGATGGTCATGAATTCCCGGTTAACATGGGTCATGAAAACACCAGGGTTGTTGGCGATGGGCCGCAGTTCCTCGACCATACTGCGCATAATGGCCGTGATGAGTGCGGCGCGCATCCCATGGCCCATGACATCACAGGCAAAGACTCCCGCCTGATGATTGGAGATGGGGAGAATATAGAAAAAATCACCGCCCAACGTCGTGCTGGGGCGGTAAAAGTGGTTGAAGCGCAACAGGCTTTGCTCCGGGGCACTGCTGGCGGGGAAGGTCGGGAACTGGCGGGGGAGCAGGGCCAATTGAATTTCCCGGGCCATGTCGAGATCTGCTTCCATTTCCGTGTTCCGGATGCGGAGCTGTTCGGCATATTGTTCGCGTTGAGCTTCTGCGAGACGTCGTTCCGTCACATCGTTGAATGAAAGCACAATACCGGTCAATTCGTCGTCGGTGTTGAAGTTGGCGGTGGCGGCGGCCTGAACATAAAACAGACTGCCATCCAAACGTTGGGCCTGAACCTCCTGGCACCAGGCCTGTTCGGTGGAGACCATCTCCATGATGATTTTCCCAAGATGCGGGTTACTGAATAACTGAGAGAGGGAAAGGCTTTGTGCTTGCTCCTGATTTTGAATGCCAAACATCCGGAGGGCTGCCGGGTTGCCGTAGGTGAGGTTGGATTCCAGATTGGCAATGGCAATACCGCTTCCTGCCAGATGGATGGCCGTGTGCTCGGTGCGCAATTGTTCGTCTGCCTGACGGCGCAGTGTGATGTCACGCACAAAAAAACAAAGATAATCCTGGCCCGAGAGGAAAAGACGGTTAATGGCTGTTTCCGTGGGGAATACGGAACCGTCTTTTCTCACAAAAAAGGCTTGGAGTAGGACAAAGCGGGTGGTGGCGAGGTTTTCCCGGATCATGGGCAGGATGGTTTCATCTGCGCCATAGAGAAGATCGAAAAGTTCCATGTGGCAGAGATCGTGATGCTCGCGTCCCACAAACTGGCAGAGACGTACGTTGACATCCACGATGCGCCCCTGATAGTCCGTAATGATGGCGCCGTCATAAACGTTCTGCAGGAGTTGCTGGAAGTCGGAATCGCCAACGAGGCTGGTATCGGCTTTGGCCTTGGTGATGCGGATGGTGGGGCGACGGGAAGCGGTGGGAAATTTGACGCCGATTTTATCGGGTGCCATATCCGGCGTCAGGTCAATGCGCATGGTTCGGGAACTTTCCCGCGCTTGATCGGTAGAAGGGTTATGCGTATCCATAATGACAAACTATTTCCGTTAACAGCCTTTCATAATAACATGGTATTCCCGCCGGTACAAGTAGGCGGGTTTTGTTTTTTTGAAGTCTGTTCCCGGAAGCCTGTTAGTCAATATCTGTGCCCGTTGTTGTGACCGTAAGTTTTCCGTGCTTGACGCCTCGGGCGGCGATGAGTTGATCTGCCACTTGGCGCACCACCGCAGCCTTCCCTCTTACCGCCAGAACCTCCATACAGTTGTGATGGTCGAGATGAACGTGCAGGGTGGAGATGACGATCTCTTGATTATCATGTTGAATGTCCGTTAGGAGGGCTTGAACGTTCCGTGTATGATGGTCATAAACCAAGGTGATGGTGCCGGCAATCTCATGATCTCCTTCCTCGCTATGATGTTCCACCAGATGAGCACTGACCATATCGGCGACTGCTTGGGAACGGTTAACATAGCCCTTGGCCTTGACCATATGATCCAACTGACGGACCAATCCGGAGGGCATGGATAAACTGAATCTGCTCACGGTTGCTTTTTTCATGAAGGCATCATGCCACTTTCGTGTGTGTTTTCAAAGCAAAGCCGATCAGAATGGCCAAGGCCAGTGTTAGGATCCCTCCGACGATGCCAGAAAGAGATTTGCCAGTTTTGATGGCGGGCCAGGGGGCCGGCGGGGGTGCAGCGGACTTGGCTGAGGTGTTCTTTTCTGGAACTGCTTTAAATTCATAATCCGGCAGAAAAGCGGTTTTAGCCTGAACTGCCGTCATTTCTTCATGCAGTCCGTCGTTGGCCCCCACAAACTCCTCCTTGCCGGTGATCTTTGTGATGGACCACTCCAAACCGTCAGGATGAGTGGAAGCAAACCAACTGGCCGCTCCCCCGAGAAACGCGGCTGCTACCAGCAGGCCAATGAGTACGGGGCGCAAACTCCGCCCCTGAGGCAGTGTTTCAGAAACTGTTCCGATGGCCAAGGCCTCCGGTCGGGCACGGGCAATAAAAGCCACTACTGCGGCGGTCGTCAGTCCCTCAACGATTCCGATGGCCAGATGGATGGGTTGCATGATCAGAACAAACGTTTTGAATGGTAATTCGGAAATCCCTGACATTTTGGTTTCTAAAACTACGCCAAAGGCGCCTAGTTGCAACCCGATGATCCCTGCCACCATCGCCGCAAGCCAGGCTCGTGTTCCGACACGAACCTCTCCTGCGATGAGTTTGTAGAACAACGGATACGCAATAAACGATGGAAAAAAACCGAGGTTGAAAATATTGCAGCCTAATGCCAACAGACCGCCATCGGCAAAAAACAAGGACTGTATGGTCAAGACCGAGGCGATCACGAGGAACGCCGCGTTGGGTCCAAGCAGGATTGTCAGAATCAATCCCCCGCCTAGATGTCCACTGGATCCCGTCGCCGGGATCGAGAAATTGATCATTTGGGCCGTGAAGATGAAGGCCCCCAGTACCCCCATCATGGGAACTAGGCGATCATCCCGGGTCTGCTTAACCTTTCGTGCGCACCCTGCCATTAATCCGGCGGTTACTATCCACATCGTCCCGCCCACTGCGGGTGAAATCAACGCATCGGCCATGTGCATAAACAAATCTCCATTTATTCCTTGTTGTTTTGTCGAAACCAGACGTCCACGTCAATCCGGTTTTTCCGCATACATGCGTTTGACAGCTCCATTTGGGATGTTTCAGGATTTATTTCAAGTGTTACAAAAATAAAAAACGTAACACTATATGGAATATTGTCAAGACGCTAATCCTGCGAATATTTTGGATGGGGTCTATTCCGTGACGGGTTATAATGGATACCTAAAAGGTATCATTCAGGTATTGACGGCATCCCCCTTCTTCATGATAGGATTGGATCAATCTTCGAGTGGGGCGATGCCCGAAAGGATGGATATCATGTGGGACTATACTGGCAAAGTAATGGATCATTTCCGGAATCCCCGGAATGTGGGGACGATTGACCATCCTGATGGGGTGGGTGAAGTGGGCTCATTGGCCTGTGGTGATGCCCTGAAGTTGATGTTTAAACTGGGGCCGGATGGCCGTATTGCCGATGTGAAATTCCAGACGTTTGGTTGTGCCAGTGCCATTGCTTCTTCGTCGGCTCTGACCGAGATGATCAAGGGCATGACTTTGGATGAGGCCGCCAAGGTGACCAATCAGGATATTGCCGATTTTCTGGGCGGCTTGCCCGAGCAGAAGATGCACTGTTCGGTCATGGGGCGAGAGGCGTTGGAAGCGGCCATTGATAACTACCGGCTCGGCCGCACCGAGAAAAAGATATTGAGTGGCAAGGTGGTTTGTAACTGTTTTGGGGTGACTGAAGAGGAAATTGAAAGGGTGGTCAGGGAAAACGGGCTCTCGACTGTTGAGCAAGTGACCAACTACACCAAGGCGGGTGGTGGTTGTGGCAAGTGTAAAGGTGATATTGCGAAGATTGTAGACAAAATTATGCATGAGCGGATTGAAGTGGAACGTCAAGCGGGAACTCATGCTGCTCCCCGGAAGATGACGGTGATCGAAAAGATCCGTTTGATTGAACAGACCATTGACCGTGAAATCCGGCCTTTGTTGAAACGGGATGGCGGGGATATTGAGTTGATCGATGTCGAGGGAAATCGGGTCAAGGTGGCGCTACGCGGTATGTGTGCGGGGTGCCATGTGTCCGCCTTTACGCTGAAGGATGTGGTGGGGGTCAAATTGAAAGAGTTTGTGTCCAGTGATCTGACAGTGGAGGAGGTCCGGGAATGAAAAATGTTTACCTCGATAATAATGCAACGACGGCGGTGGCACCGGAGGTCATTGAGGCTATGGTTCCTTACTTGAGGGATCATTGGGGAAACCCTTCCAGTATGCATGCTTTCGGCGGGCATGTGAAGCGGGCGATTGATGATGCCCGTCAGAAGTTGGCCGCGCTCCTTCATGCGGATCCCTCGGAGATTATTTTCACCAGTTGCGGAACCGAGAGTGATAATACAGCCATTCGCGGTGGGGTCGAGGGCGTTGAGAACCGTCTCAACATCATTACTACAAGGGTGGAGCATCCTGCGGTGTTGGGCCCTTGTCGCTATCTAGGCGAGCGTGGGTACCGGGTTTATGAAATCAATGTGGATTCCTCGGGGCAATTGGACTTGGTGCAACTGGGCGCGGCGCTTCGGGATGGGCCTGCGCTGGTGAGTGTGATGTGGGCCAACAATGAGACCGGAGTTATTTTCCCGGTTCCTGAGATCAGTGTCATGGCTAAGGCGGCAGGGTGCGTATTCCATACCGATGCGGTTCAAGCGGTTGGAAAAATCCCGATCGATGTCAGGAAAATTCCCGTTGATATGCTTTCTTTGTCGGGGCACAAGCTTCACGCTCCGAAAGGAATTGGGGTTTTATATGTCCGCAAGGGGACACGGGTTCAGCCGTTTATGCTTGGGGGACACCAGGAGGATAACCGCCGGGCGGGAACAGAAAACGTGCCCTATATTGTAGGGCTTGGCTGTGCAGCAGAATTGGCGCAACGTCACATGAAGGAAGAAGCCACGGCGGTGTCTGTGTTGCGTGATCGTCTGGAGGCCGGGCTTTTGGCAACGTGTCCCGACTCGCACGTGAACGGAGACCGTGTCCATCGGTTACCCAATACGGCCAATATCAGTTTTGAGTATATCGAGGGTGAATCGATTCTATACATGATGAGTGATGTTGGCATTGCGGCCTCATCCGGTTCTGCCTGTACGTCCGGATCTCTGGAGCCGTCCCATGTTTTGCGTGCCATGGGCGTGCCGTTCACCGCCGTGCACGGTTCGGTGCGTTTCAGTTTGAGCCGTTACACGACGGCTGAGGATGTGGATTATACGGTCAAGCAATTGCCGCTCATCGTTTCCCGACTCAGGGCGATTTCGCCTTTTGTGAAAAAATAAGAATCCGGTCTTCCATCGTGTGGCCCTCCATTATTCACATAATGGAGGGTTTTTCATTGGTGCGCCCGGCAGGGCGCACCTGCTTGAGGGTGAAAGTCCCTTACACGCCCGACAGGGGGAAGTGTTAGCTGGACGGCAAGTTTGAGCCCGTGAGGGGTCGGATGGAGGAAGCCGCAGGCAAAACGCTGGCTCGACGAACAGGAAGCGCATAGAGGCAATCACGCTGGATAAGGAGGCCAATATCTTCAAAGTCCAAAACCTGTACGGAAAGTGTGGTTGTAAGTGCGACGGGCAT
>Ga0118677_10002008_pt1 | contig 41858 bp, 27 predicted proteins | sample AliMusrvi5mmetaG_FD_86154 | JGI IMG/M metagenome (GOLD analysis project Ga0118677, IMG submission 86154)
AGGTTCCAATTTGTAGGGTGGGCCGAGCGCAGCGAGTCCCACCATCTGGGATTCGTGGTGATTTTGGTGGGACTCGCTGCGCTCGGCCCACCCTACGGCATTTTCCGCAACAGAAACTATTTAGTCCATCATTTCCTCCCTTCGCCGCGCGGCGCCAACCGTAAGGAACCGCCATGAGGGCAGTTCCCCTCAGTCGATATTTGGTCTTTTTTCTCATTGCCGGTGGTGGCCTAGCCATCGATTTGGCTACCAAGCGCTGGATGTTCGACTGGCTCGGCAGGCCGGGAGGCGGGACACATTGGATCTGGGCCGATGTGTTTGGCTTTCAAACCAGCTTGAACGAGGGCGCCTTGTTTGGCATGGGGCAAGGGATGGTGTGGCTCTTTGCCTTGCTTTCGATAGGCGCCGGGGTAGCTATCTGTTGGTGGCTTTTCATTGCCGGAGCCGCCCGGCAATGGGTGCTCACCGTGGCCCTGTCGGGGATCATGGCGGGAATACTGGGAAATCTCCACGACCGGATTGGCATGCCGGGGCTGAAGTGGCGGGGGCGTCCCTACGATTTACATGCGTTTGGCGATCCGGTTTTTGCCGTTCGCGACTGGATTCTCGTGAAGTTTGGAAGCTGGCCCTGGCCGAACTTCAATGTTGCGGATAGCTTGTTGGTCTGCGGCGCGCTACTTTTGGCATGGCACGCCTTCTTCCAGAAAGAGCCTCAGGGAGCAGTACGCCAGCATGAGTCTTGACCCCCATGAGATGACATCCCGATTGGTACTGGCCCTGCAAATCGCCCGCGAGGCCGGAAAGATCACCCTGGAGTATTTCCGCCGCGAAGACCTGGAAGTGGAGCGCAAGGGGGACGATTCGCCGGTGACGGCGGCCGATCGCCGCGCGGAAGAACATCTTCGCAACCGCATTGCCGAGGCTTTTGCGCTCGATGCCGTGGTGGGCGAAGAACTGTCCGATCGGCCGGGCAGCAGCCCTTACCGCTGGATCGTCGATCCGATCGACGGCACGAAGGCATTCATTCACGGGGTGCCGCTTTACGGCACGCTGATTGGCATCGAGCACGAAGGCGAGTCGGTGGCTGGGGTGGTTTATATTCCGGCCTTGGACGAATGCGTCTATGCCTCGCGGGGGAACGGGGCCTGGTATGTCCAAGGACAGAAACCGAAGCGGCCAGCCAAGGTTTCCAAGCAAGCGCCGCTCTCGCAGGGTCTGTTTCTCACCAGCGAAGTGGGCGCCTTCGATGAGATCGATCGCCGGGATGTCTACGATCGACTGCAATCGACCGCCCGGCTGAGCCGCACGTGGGGCGATTGCTACGGCTACTTGATGGTCGCAACCGGGCGAGCCGAAGTGATGGTCGATCCCGTGGTCTCTCTTTGGGATCTGGCCCCCATGTTGCCGATTCTGGAAGAGGCGGGTGGAACTTTCACCGACTGGCAGGGCCGTCCTACCATTCGTTCGGGGCAGGCTATCGCCACCAACGGCCTCCTGCTGGATGAAGTTCTGGCGATTGTGCAGGGATCTGGGTAGTTTCTGTTGCGGAAAACGCCGTAGGGTGGGCCGAGCGCAGCGAGTCCCACCAACTGGGATTCGTGGTGATTTTGGTGGGACTCGCTGCGCTCGGCCCACCCTACAAATTGGAACCTTCCGCAACAGAAATTACGAAGAACGGAATTAATTCCGTTCCACGAAGGGGCCGCCGGCGTGGTACAATGGGCTTATATTGACTGACTTCAACGGAAAAGGGATCTATCACGTGAAACAGATCTTGGCATTGGGTATGTTCATGGTCTTGGGATTTGCGACAACCGCGTTAGCGGGAACTGCGGAAGACGCCAAACTGGAAGCATTCTTTCGCTGCTATCTCGACGAATATTTCCAGCAGCAGCCCTCGGACGCCACGGGCTTGGGCGACCATCGTTTCGACGCCAAGCTGGAAGACATTTCCCCCGAATCACGCGCCAAGTGGATCGGGCTAACACGGCGGGCGCTGGCCGATCTGCCTGGGCATTTCGATTACGCCCGACTTTCGCGGGCTGGGCAGGTCGATTATGAGATCTTCAAGCACGAACTCGAAAAAACGCTCTGGCTGCATGAGAATACGCGGCCCTTTGAAGAAGATCCCCGCACGTACACCAACTACATCAACGGCAGCGTTTATGTCCTGCTGACCCAGTCGACGTTGCCCAAAGAGACCAATCTGGCGAATGCGATTGCGCGCATGCGGCAGATTCCAGGGCTTGTGGCGGCTGCCCGGAAGACACTCACCCATCCGCCGCGATCGATCCTGGAGACGGCCATCGTGCAAAACCATGGTTCGATCGCTTTTTTTGAAAAGGAAATTTTTGAACTGGCGGGTGAAACGCCGCAAAAAGACTCCCTCAAGAAGGCTGCGGAAGAGGTCGTCGCTTGTCTGAAAGATTACCAAGAATTCCTCGAAGGGGTAGTCCGCCCGCGGGCCAATGGTGCGTGGCGGCTGGGTAAAGAAAAGTTTGCCCAGAAGCTGGCGTTGGAACTCGATGCCGGGTTGACGGCCGACCAGGTGCTGGCCGCCGCCGAGGCCGACTTTATCCGTGTCGAGCGCGAACTCTATCTCACCGCAAGGCAACTCTGGGGCCGCTATTATCCGCTTGCGGCGTTACCGCCGGACAACACGGCCGGACATCGGGAGACGATCCGGCTCGTCAGCAAGGCAGTTGAGAAGGAGCATGGCCGGCCAGAGGATCTGATCCGCGACGCCCGGGCAACGGTCGATCGCATTCGCCGCTTCATTCGCGATCACAAGATTCTGCATCTGCCCGATCCCGATCGCTGTCAGGTGATCGAAATGCCGGAGTTCAAACGCGGCAATTCGACGGCCTACATGGACTCCGCCCCGCCGCTGGATGCTGCCGCGCAGAGTTTCTATGCCGTCAGCCCGCCGCCCAAGGATTGGGATGCGGCACGGGTCCAGAGCCTGCTAGAGGAATACAACCGCCACATGCTCCAGGTGTTGACGATCCACGAGGCCTACCCGGGCCACTACGTGCAATTGGAGTACGCCAACCGCAATCCGTCGTTCGTTCGCAAGATATTGGGATCGGGTGTCTATATCGAAGGCTGGGCGGTTTACTGCGAGCAGATGATGCTCGACCAGGGCTACGGCGATGGCGATCTGGCCCTGCGGCTGATGCAGTTGAAGTTTCAGCTTCGGACCGTGATCAACAGCATCCTCGATCACAAGATGCATAGCGCCGAGATGACCGACGAAGAAGCCTTGTCGCTGTTGGTCGATCAGGGGTATCAATCGGAAGGCGAGGCCCGCTTGAAAATCATCCGAGCCAAGCAGTCGTCCTGCCAACTCTCGACGTATTACGTCGGCCGCACGGCGATGTGCCGGTTGCGCGAGAGCATGCAAACGGAGATGGGCGATAAGTTCGACTTGGCGCGTTATCATGAGGCCGTGCTCGACCTCGGTTCCGTGCCGGTGAAATACCTGCCGGAACTCGTGCGCGAGCGGCTGCTCGGGCCGCGGTAGGTTCTAGGGAAGGGGACACAACGCCGTTGGCGTAGAAGGTTTCGTAGATACCGTTTCCCAGGGTAGCCGCTGCGCGGCAACCCTGGGCTAGGGGACAGAACGCCGTTGGCGTAGGGAATGGATGGATACGAGTTTCCGGGGTGGGCTTCGAGGCACCGGACACATTGTCGGGTGGAACGAGTGAATTCCTTAAGTTCGTTCGTATGGGGGCTCGCTTCACTCGTCCCACCCTACTTTTCCGCAACAGAAACTATGAAACGCTTTTTTCACGAGCTGCTGGTTTTTGTCGCCCTGGTCGTGTCCTTTCCCGGTGATTCAAACGCCGCGAACGCTGGCGCATTGCAGCAAAAGACGGTCCTCGACGATGCCCTGCAGCGGGGCGATGTTCTTTGGCAACAGATCGCCACGGCCGAGCCGCGGCCTATTTCCGGTTGCCGCCAGTTGTTGGGCTATGCCCTGACCTTGTGCGAGGCACGCCTCCATCCCGAGCGGCTCGAACGCTTGTTCGCGCTCTTGCGGCAAATGCAAGATCGAGACCCCCACGGCAAGAGTTGGGGAAACCTCAAGTGGTGTTGGCGCGATGCGGGCGTGACCGATTTGAATGCGGTCGAATTTAGCATGCAGGATGCCCTGCTCATTCATCTCCGCCACGGCGACTGGCTGCCGCTGGCGGCCAAGCAGGATTTGACCGATTTGATCCGGCTGGGCGTGGAGGGTTGTCTGCGGCATCGTGTGCCGACCGACTACACCAACATCGCAATCTTGAATGCCGGCAACCTGATCGTGCTCGGTGAGCGGCTGGATCGCGCGGATGCTGCCCGAGAAGGCTATCGCCGTTTGGATGCTCTTTGTGCGTGGACCGCGGCCTTCGGAGTCCACGAGTTTTGCAGTCCCACGTACCATGGCACGGATCTCAACGGGTTGCTCTTGATTCAGACCTGCGCACAGGGGAAGCGGCAGCGTCAGCAGGCCGAGGCCCTCTTGCAACTCTTCTGGACGGACATTGCGGCCAATTGGTTTCCCGCGGCCCAACGCTTGGGCGGTTGTCCTAGCCGCAGCTACGATTATCTTTGCGGTCTCGGTGGACTGGATTGGCATCTTTGGATGCATGGTTGGCTGGAATCAGCATCGCCGGGCAGCGCGGAGCGACGTGAGCCGTGGACCAGGGAATGGTCCCCGCCGCCGGCGCTCAAGGAGATGAGCCGGCAATTTCCCCGCTCGGTTCGTCAGCACTGGGGGATTCTGCCTGCCCAGTCCCGCAGCCAGATGCTCTATCGCGACATTGCACTCTCGTGCTGCGGCGCGAGCTATGGTTCGCAGGACTCAACGCTGGTGGTCGATCTGCCCGGCGACCGTATACTCTCGCGCTGCTACTTCATTCCCGACGGCCGCGAAGATCCCTATGGAAAAAAGAAATACGAGACGGGTTCCGCCCGGCACCCGAAGGCTTTGCACATGCAGCCCTTCTGGGCCGGCGCGCAACGATCGGGCGATGCCTTGGGGCTGGCGGTTTATCGCGGTCGGGATCTGGCGGATGCGGAAGTCTTTCACGTCCAAAGCCATTTTGTGCTCCGCCACACGGACGACATCTGGCTCGACGGCAAACGCCTGACGATCCCCGCGGGGACGGCCTCGAAACCATCCAAAGTGCGGATCGATAACGATAAGCTCGTGCTGCGCTACGGCAGTGCCGCGGTTGGTGTTTGCGTGCCGTGGAAGTTCGAGCGGAGTGGGCAATCCGTAACGGTAAGCCTCGTCGACGACGGTAATGCATGGAACTGTTTCCGACTTACCGTAGACCATGGCCAGCGCACCGACCTGGAGAAGACCGCGGCGGGAGAGATGGCTGCGGGCGCCGCCTTTTGGGTCCGCGTTGGCAGCCAGTTGACGCGCGATGCTGATTTCGACACTTGGCGCAAGAACTTCGATGACTCGACGTTTGGTTACAGTCTTCTCGACTTCCATGCCGTTGAGGTATCGGGCAAAGACGGTCCCCTTTCCATTACCGTGGATAGGTCGTGGGACGATGCCGCCCGCGTGCAACTTGTCCCCAAACCCTATCAAGGCGTACTCGAAGTCGATGGCAAGGAACTCGGCCTCCCGTTACTGGCCGCCGTTGAACCGCTCCGTTCCTGGCTGCTGGGAATGGAGCCTGCGGGGACCACCGGGCCGCTCGGTTGCATGCCTGTACCTGCCGGGAAAGCCTTTTACTGGGAGGCCGAGTCGGGCTTGGTTCTGCCCGGCATGGCTCTCGGAGCCGACGCAGAGGCATCCGGTGGCCGCTACGTCGGTCAGGAGTCATCGCCACTTGGCCAGCCGAGCGGTAGTGTCACATGGAAGCTGGCGATCGAAAAGCCGGGCCGCTATTGGTTCTGGGCTCGAGTGCGATCGGCTAGTGCCCACCATGGGGCATTTTCCTTCCAGGTAATTGGGGAAGATGGGGCTATAATGCCGACGGCTACCTGGCTTCTGCGGTCCCCAGATAAGTGGCAGTGGCAGCCGCTCGAGTTGGAGGGAGTGAAATCTCCCACTCCTTTGGATTTTTCCAAAGGCGTTTACCACCTTCAGTTGCAGACTCGGCAATCGGGCACCAAGATCGACCGGCTGATGCTGACTGCGGATCCCAAAGAGCGGCCGTAGAGGCTTCGCATCCTTCCTAGATTCCCGCTGTTCTCCTTCTTCGTTACGTTCCTAAAACTCTGCCTAATCCTAACAGTGTCAATCGGCCGAATGCTTCTGTACGTACAGGGAACGAATTGAGACGCAGGAGGTCGAGCATGACACGTTTCACGATCGCGATTTGCACGTGGTGGATTAGCCTGACAGGGACGGTTATAGCCCAACCGCCGGCGGGAATTGCCGCCGTGGGGGAGGTGAAGTCGCCGCTGGTCAAGTCGGTGGCCGCACCGTCCAGAAGCAGTCTCGAAATCTTGCCTCCGGCGCCGCCAGCAGTTCCGGCACCTCCTGCGGCGTCGCCCGGCGAGTCCCAGATGACCCGCGAGGCACGCATGCATGAGCAGTATCTGCTCCAGTCGCAGGCCCAGGCCCAGTCGATCCGCCGCGCTGCCATCGCTCGTGCCGAGCAACGCACGCGACGGCTGGAATCGCAGCGATGGTTTGGGATTTCCAACACGCGTCCGACGACCAGCCCCGATCCTTATAACGGCGACTACTCGCCAGGCTGGGTTTCCAACTACACGTTCTATCCGTACCGTTGGGTTGGAAACGGCGAGCCTTGGGGCTTCGTGGAAGGCCAGTAATAAGTCTCGGAAGAGGCAAATTGGATGCCACGGGCTTGCCCGGTGGAGTCTCACGTTCCTTGCTAAGGGCCTTGCATTTCCGCGTTCCACGGCGGCGTAGCCGCCGTGGAACGCGGAAATGGTGTAGGGGTGTTGGCCGTTAGCAAGAAACGTAAATATCCACTGGGCAAGCCAGTGGCATTAAATGCGGAACGTAAATATCCACTGGGCAAGCCAGTGGCATTAAATGCGGAACGTAAATATCCACTGGGCAAGCCAGTGGCATCCAATGCGGAGTTTTCCGCTCTACTGGGGCTTTCAGGAGGAAGGCGTTCGTTTGACCTTTGGGCGAATGGGCCGCGGCACGCCGATAATATCGGCAAGCTTGCCGCCGACTTGGAAGTACTTGACGCTGATCTCCTTGTATTCGTCACTGGGGGCACGAATAATGGGATCGAGATTCAAATAGGGGCTTAGCAGATCCAGACCCGTTTTGGCGTTGTCCTTGCTCTTGGTTTTCTGCGCCATTCTCAAGAAGCAGTCCGCTTCGTTCAAAATGACCTCGTACTTGGGATCGAGCTTCTTGGCTTCGGCGCTCTTGGGGTCGAGTTTGGGACTCATGCGTTCCAGCTTCTTCCGCAACGAATCCCAGGCGAGGATGGCCTGCCCATACTTGGACGGATCCTTGGCCGCCCACTCTGTGAGAATCTTCGCCCGTGAAACCTGCGGCTCCAAGGCGCGGGGATAGGTCTGGATCAATTGATCGATCAGATCCTTGGCTTTCTCAAATTCGCCGCGCTGGGCCTGGATGATCGCTCCCAGGGATTGCAGGGCAGCCTTGGCCTTCTCGATCTCCTTTTCAAAATTTTGGTCATTATTCGCCTTGTCGATGATTTTCTCGATCAGCTCCGCAGCCGCGGCCTTGGCCTCATCGGTGCCCAGATTATTGGAGGTTTTCACGATCCAGATCATCGATGCGGGCGAAAGCTTTTCCCGCTTGGAGAGGTTGATCATGACCTTCTCTTCCAGATCGGTCAGCGCCTTCAACTTCGACGTGCCCGTGTTTTGCGGGTTGGGATCGCCCGCGTCGCCTTCGGCCAGGGCATCCTTGCGTCTGCTTTCCAGTCGCTTGGCGAAGTTCAAGACTGCGAGGTTGACGGATCCCTGATCCGGCCCTAGTTCCACGAGGTTGATACCGATGGTCGCGATGTTTTCCACGTCGCCTAACTGGAGGTAGGCCTGCCCGGCCCCGTTGAAGATTCGCAGCGTGGTATCACCAAAGGGCTTGGTGGTGTCCTTGAGGATTTCAGCAATCAAGGGTTTGTAAAGCGCGGCGGCTTGTTTGAAGTCGTTCCCTTCGCTGTAGATTTCGGCGAGCAATAATTGGGATTCGCGGAGGGTCTCGGGAATGGCGGCATCGTCGGTGCGGGGCGTATCGAGGGCCTTGACGGCCTTTTCGGTGAAGTCCACGGCCTGCTTGCGGTCTTCGTCGCGTTTGGCGAGCCGGTCTTTGTCGATGGCAACCTTGTTGGCCTGGTCGGCTTCCATCTGTTTTTTGGCCGTTTTGTACTTGAACCAATGCGCGAAGCCCATCACGGTGATGGCCTTGGGATACTCCTTCGAGCTGGGGTTGATTTCGTTCAAGAGCTTGTCGGCCTCGGCCACCTTGTCTTGGGCTAGGGCGAGTCGAAGTAGCACGATCCGCGCGGCGTCGCCCTCTTCCTTGGCGGCCCAGTCCTTGATATTGAGGATCCCCGTGGCGGTCTTGGAGACCTTGGTGAGCATTTCACCTTTGGCTTTTTTCTCCTCTTCGGTATTCTCCGCCAAGCCCAGGTATTGGTAGTACTGCACGTTCAGGAGGAACACCGCAACCCCCGCGGCGGCCTTGGTTTTCAGATATTCTCCCTTCAAGGCTTTTTGGGCCGTGGCGATGGCTTCCGCGGCTTTGTTCTGCTGGTAAAGCTGCATGGCGCGGTTGTGGTAGCAGCCGACGAGCGTATTCTGCACGGATGCCAGACGCTGTTTGTCGGTCTTATCGGTCTTGGCCGCAATCGCCTTTTCATAATTTTCGATGGCCGCGGCCCATTTCCTTTTCTCGACCGCCGCGTCGCCATCAATCAAGGCGTCTTCAAAACCCTGTTCCCCGGTGGCGTTGGGATTGAGTTGGCGGCGGAGCTTGATGGCGTCCTGCTGGTAAGGGCTGGGGATTTTGGCCATCTCGCCAAGCAGCCGGATGGCTGCCTGTTTATCGGATTCTGTCTTGGCGTCGAGCAAGTGCTTGGCATACTCCAAGGTCAATGCCTGGTAGCCGTAACATCTTTCGGAATTTGTTTTATGCGCGGCCCGCCAGGTTTTGACTTCCTCGGCATAGTCCTTCTTGGACAGTTGGAACAGCGTCTGGAGATAATACTGCTCGACATCGGCGAAGAACCCCTCCAATCCGGTTGGCTTTGGAACTTTTGCTCTTCCAGTCTGCTTATTCTCGGACGGATCCTCGACGGTGTCATAAGGGGTTACTTCTTCAAAAATGGCCTTGGCCTCGCTGGCCTGGCCCAGTTCCTGGAGGATCCGCGCATGCCAGAAGTGGGCACGGCATCCCAGGAAGGCTCTGCGTTGGTCCTGGGAAGCCTCGCGGAATTCCTGGTAGATGGAGTCGAAGTCTTTGATCGACTTCGTTAGCGCGGCGGTGCGTTGGGAGCTATCTTCCTGGGTTTGCGCCAGGTAGAAATCGATCATGGCCACGGTCAATCGGTTTTCACCCAACATGATTGCGGCGTCGGCTCGCTTGCGAGACTTCGGCGGCAGCGAGGCCAGCAGTTTAGCCGAGGATTTTTCGGCCTGCACGAACCGCTGCCGAATATCTTCAAAGAGCTTGCGGGCCTTGGCCAGGGTGGCCGCCTTTTCCTCCTTGTCGGTTATGTAGCTAGCCCGAAACACGAGGTATTGGCCCTCCTGGGCCTGCTCTTCGGACCTTTTGGCCGCCTCCTGGATCGCCTCCGGCCGATCGGGATTGGCCTTCACGAAGCGCTCGAGCAGGGCACTGGACTCCTCGGTCAACTGCTTGGCCTGGGCATCGCTATAGGCCCTCTTGGCTGCTTCTTTCTTGCTCCGGGACATTTCCAAGTCCCACAGATCCATGATCTCCTTCGGCGCGTTGGGATCGGCCTTGATCTGATCGAGGTAGTCGATCGCCACGTCGGGATAGCCCTCCTTCTGCAAGAGGTGAAGGAATTCCAAGGGATCATCCTTGGCCGTAGCCGAGCCGACAGCCAAAGCAGAGAGAATTGCCAGGACGCTGAACGGGGTACAAGTGGTTCTCATGGCAGTCGCGTAAACAAAAGGAGTAAGTAGGGTGGGTTTTAGCCTAGTACGATGCAAAGTTGGGGTTGACGTGCTGCGGTGATCGGGCGGGATTTGTTTACGAGCGAGGCAATTTGCCCCGGAGGGGCACCTGAGAATAGCCCAGCAATTTATTGCTGGGATCGGAATTCCGCAAGACCTCATCCAGTCCCGGAGGGACGGCTGAACCCCGCCGCAGTCGCCTTTTTCAGTCGTCCCTCCGGGACTTTCGGTTTCGCTCGCCTTTCCAACCCAGCGATAAATCGCTGGGCTATTGTCATAAGTCCCTCCGGGACAAACCACCGCGCTTCCGGTATCACGTTCGCGGAACAGGATTCCCTCTTTGCCACTTGCTGATTTTCTCTGTCAACCCCAACTTTGCATCGGCCCTAGCTTTAGCCCAACATACTCTAAAGGCGGGCTAAAGCCCACCCTACAGTTATTCGCATTCCGCACCCGGAACCGGAAGAGCCACAAATTCACCCGTGCGGCGACCATCACGCCGCGGCAGCGTTGTTTTTCTTATCGCCCTTGGCCTTCTTGGCCGGTTTCTTGGCCGGCTTTTCATCGGCATCCTCGGCGGGAACCAGTGCGTTGTCGGCCTTGCCAGCCTTGGCTGCACCCATTCCACCGCCGTCTCCGCCGGCAGCTTCTGCCTTGAACAAGGGTAGATATCGGTAGTAGATTTCCAAAGTCAGGGCCGAGAGGCTGGTCTGCATGACACGACCGCCACGCTTTCCCCAGGCGTCTTTTGTCGGATCCCAGCTACCGTTGGCACACTGCTCGACATTGCGGACCTGGGTATGGACCAGCAAATCGCGCATCTTGCGATTCCAGGTGTCCCATTCGTAACCGCTCATGTTGTGCATGACCTGGGTTGCGTAATACCAATAGTAGATGTTGGGAAATGCCTGGTCGGGCAGGTTCTTCATGAGATATTGCATTCCGCCGCTGAGCATGGGGTTGTCGCGCTTGGCGCCCAGGTACTGACGGCAGAGCAGGCCGACCGAAGTCATCGTGGGGGAACCACCCTGACCCGGCACGTAGCCATATTCGGTGCCATCATGCACGGCGACCGCATCGAGCCACTTGCTGGTGCCCGCAAAGACCGAGCCGCCGACGTTGAGACCGGCCATGTGCGCGCTCTTCAGGGCCATCAACTGCCAACCGACCACGGAGGTGTCGCCAGGATCCTTGGGATTGTACCGCCAGCCGCCGTCGGCAGCATTTTGGGCGGCAAGGATGAAGTTCACTGCTCCCTGCGCCGCCATGCCGACTTGCTTATCACCGCTTAGTCCATAAGCTTCCGAGAGGGCAATCGTGGCCAGGCCGTGCGAATACATCATCTGCGCTGCGCCCTTGGCCAGGTTGCCGTCGGGTTGCTGATGCGAGACAAGCCACTGGACACCTTTGAGGATATGTTCCTTGTAGGGGCCTTTGGACTTGTGGGTTTGCCCAGCGGCGAGGAAGGGGAGGAGGCCCATGGCCGTCGCGCCGGCATCGGCTGAAATGTCGCCGGGACCGGTGCAGGTCTTGTCCCCGGTTCGACAACGCTGGGGGTAGTTTTGCAAGTTCCAGCCACCGTCCGACATCTGATGATTGGCCAGCCAGACGAGGGCGGCAGTCACCGCCCGTTCGGTATGTTTGGTGCCACCTCCGGTGGCCAGCATGGCTTTGCGGCTACCGCTGCCACGGCCACCGAAGCCGCTGCCGTCACCGCCGCTGCCGTAATTCTTGCCCGTGCCCAGTCCCACGCCGATCCCTGCGGCGCCGGACAACTTGGGACCGGGGCCGAAGGCCAACGCCCCGCCGCCGCTCGACCCAACATCCTTGATGCCGTTTACCGTACCGCCGCCTTTTTTCTCAAAGATCTTACTGTCGTCGTTATATTCCGCATCCTGGGCTGCCTGGGCAGGCTTTTCTAGCGTGGGGTCGACATCCAGCTCCGCAGGAGGGGTATCTTCGATTTCTCCAATATCGACTTTATCGAATTTCTCAGGCTCCTTTTTATCCACTTCATTAGCCTGCGACTCCAGAACGGGAGCGTCGCCCTGATCGTCTCGATTGCCGAAGCTTGGCATCAGCAACAGGGCCGAAAGCGCCAGAAGGTGAAAGCTGAAACTGCCGGCATACCAGACCATCTCGGTCCGGACCCAGTCCATGAAACGTTCCGAGAGAGTTTCCTCCTGGAACTGATCTTCGCCTTCGAGGGGCAACGGGTTGTTCGCGGTTTCTGCCATGTTTGATTACCTTTTCTCAAGTACGTCAGGCTTTCCGGCCTGACTGTCAATTTTGTCAGGCTGGAAAGCCTGACGTACCTTAAGTGACGTGTCCATCGTGGGTACTAAGCCCCTCGTTAGATTCGTCGTTTTCCCAAAAATTATTCCCCAACCGATTCCCGAAACCGTCGTCCGGGGCTGCTCCGTCAAAACGGGCGGTTGTTTCCGGCGCCGACTCTAAGATTAACCTACCTGACTGGGCTTGGTCAAGCCAGTTGTCGACCGTGGGGGCTTCAGGATCGAGGCTGGGGTTGGGAACAATCGCCGGCAAGGCGCGCTGGTGAGATCTTCGCGCGGCCAGCAGGGTCCATCCCACGACAATCATTATGGCCACGGAGCCGATCGAAACTAATAGCCAGAAGGGGGTTTTCTGCGTTTCCGCCGCTGAAGGTGAGAGGATCCAAATTACCCGTCCGATGATTACGGGCGCCTTCAAAGTAACGGGCTTTTTTCCGGTCCGTTCGGCGTCTAACTGTTGCTGTAGCGAAAAATATCCCTGGAGCTTAAAGAAATATCCCACTAATTTGACGTCTTCGTTGATTGATATGCCGATGGGCATGCCTTTGGGGGGATCGGTTACGATTGCGAAATAGAGGTTGGAGCCACTCTCTTGGGTGAATCCCCGCAGCTCGTAGATCGGCTTGCCGTCAGGCGTCGTTATCGGTTCGGTAACGCCATCTTTGGGGGGCTTGGTAAGGCGAACGATCTGCCGCACATTCAATTTCAATTCGACGATTTGTAAACGCATCACTTCGGGCGTTTTTCGGAAGTCGTTATAGAACACGTCTTTTTTTGCCCGCTTTTGCAGAAGCTGCGTGGGCTGGTGGTCAACCCAACTCAGAATTTGGAAATAGGCGGGCATATCGAGATTGGTCATCTCCAGGTTGCCGTCGCTGATTACCGAGATGGCAGCCTTAATATCCTCTTGCTCCATGGGATCGAGATCGGTAGGCCCCGTGGGGGTTAATTCTGGAGGAAGGGCCGCGGATTCCTTCGGCGTGGTGGCATTGACGGCAGCGGGGCCAGGCTGTGGTGGATTGGACGAGGTGGCTTTGCCCGGCGCGGAGGATTTCTCGTTCGCGGCCGGAGCCGTTGTTTTTTCCACGGCTGGGATAATCGTCTGCTTCGCGGAAGAGGCCGGTGGAGTTTTGAGCGGATTCTTGCCGTCGGCAGGCTCGTTCTCCGCAACGACAGGGTTTTCGTCGTCCTTGTCTTGCGCGAACCAACTCCAGGTGCTCGGATCGCGCAGCCGCACGAAAATCATCCCCATGATGGCCAGCATGATGACCAGGGTAAGCAACCTGGGCATGGGCAGGCTGCGATGGAGCTGCTTATGTCGATCCTTCAAAGTTTGGCGCATGATATTTTGCCAATCCGTTCCCGACAACCTGTACCATTAGTAGCCGTCCAAAAACAACTTGTGGCGCCGGCGTCTCGCCTGCGCATGCAGCCGGGACGGCCGCACCACAAAAACGCGGAGTTCATGTTGGATAGGCACTTGCCTCTCTCAACCGCCCGGATCGGGGCCTGCGGACGAAAGGCTCACGGCGGGAAGTTTGCCATCCTTGACCGTGGTGAACTTGGTGCACATATCCACGACTTTCATGACCTCCTCCCAACGCAACGTGGGCGAGGCATTGATCACCACCTGCTCATAATCACCCTGGGCATTGCCCTTCTGGCCGGCATCACTGTCTTCTTTGGCCTTGAAGTAGCTCCGCAGCTCTTTTTCCAGATCGTTGTAGGGCACGGGCTTCATGGAGACGCTGGGAATGCCGACCTGAACGTCGGTAACCGATCCGCTCTCGCGATCCAGCAGGTTCACCGTCAACGATTTGGTCGTCTTGATTTTACTGGGATCTTTGTTTTCGTCGGCGCCGGCCTTTTCGGTACCCGTCATGCCCGCCACGGGCTGCGCGGGAGGAAGCTTCAGGAAAATTTGGGCCTCGCCCGGCGGCGGCCTGAAGGTGAGGATAAAGAACGCCAACAACTGGAACGCCATATCCAGCATGGCGGTCACGTTGAGTTCTACATCTTCCGACGAATGACGCTTGCTCATAATGGTTTTTGTCGTAAGGACAAGGTTTCAATCGAGAACCGGCTGTATTTTTAGAACCGGTTCTACTTTTCGAGCTGACCGGTCTTCAAGGCGAATCGACGATACCCTTGCTTCTGGCATTCCGTAATGACGAAGTTGACCGCCCCAAAACGGCATCCGGAGTCGGCGCGAATCACGACGGTGTCGTCAAGCTCTCTTCCCTCGTGGACAATCTCGTCGCGATTTTTTATAGGTGGATCCGCGGCTCGCATGCTCAGTTCGGCTTCCGACTGCAGGTACTCTTCAATGCCAGGAAAGTCTTTGCCGCGGCTTTCCTTGCAGAGCAAGCGCCCGTAAACAGTCAGACAGGTCTTGCCATTGGTGATGGCGCCTTGAGGCCACTTCTCTTCGTGTCCGCGCTCACATACCAAATTGTAGCCCGTGACCTTTTTGGCGTCGTCGGTGATGCGTCGCAGCGTGGCCAGGGCATCGCAGCCGCTGTGTGGGCACTTGGTGCAAATCTGCACGTTGAGTACGAGGAGCTTGATTTTGGCGCCATCAGGCAGCGGTTTGGCCGATCCAAGGACCGGCAACTGCAGCGACAAATCGAGTTCGGCCGACTTGAAATTGATCACCAACATGAAGAAGGTGATCAACTGGAACACCATATCCAGGATCGGAGTTAAATTGGGTTCGGACTTTACGCCGCCACCAGGAACGGAACCAGACATCGGTGATTAGCCTCCCTTTTACACTTTGGCCCGTGCCGCGGGGGCTGCCGCGCCGCCTCCCGGCTTGCGGGCAGCCTGGGCGAAGTGGCGGAGGAATTCGTCGGCACGGGTCATGGTGGTCACGGAGATCGCCATGGCACGGTTGCGGAAGAACGAAAAGAACGCGATTGCCGGCAGGGAGAGCGCTACGCCTTCAAACGTCAGCAGGAGGGCTTCCGAAATACCCTTGGCCACGCGATCCGACTTGATCGTTTGGCCCGCACTACGGGCAATTTCACCAAAGCTGCTGATCATTCCGGAGAGCGTTCCCAGCAGGCCGATCATGGGGCCTAGCGTGCCGAGCACGGCCATCGGACTGATTTTCTTCTCCATGTCGGTCGTGAGCATTTCGCCGATCCGCTCCATGGCTTCCCGGGCTTCGCTCAAACCGTTAGGCAGTTCAGTAATACCGGTCACCAGGACGCGGCTGAAGAAGGAGTCGTCTTCTTTCACCACGTTAAAAATACCTTTGAAATCTCGCTGTTCGAGCATCGCTTCGCATTGGGCGATGACCTCCGGAGGCATGGCCGTCTGCATTCTCAAGTCGACGAACATTCGCGCCACCAAGGCAACAAAGTAGACGGAGCAGATCAAAATGATTAGACCGATCAAGCCGGAGCACTCGATAAACCATCCAAACCAGCTTTGTTGCGGGGTGTTGGCTTTTTCGGTGCCGCCTTCCTCGGCAAAAGCGACCGAGGCGCAACTGACCAACATCAAGACCGCGACGAAGATTATTAAACCCCGTCCAAACCAACTGTGCGCCAAGCGCCGAGCGAAATACATTACGAATCTCCCTTGTGATGACCGGAAACAGGTAGGCTGCGATAACTGCGGTCAGGTAGGTAGTGATAACCGCCAGTAAACAAACATTCCGGGTGCGCAACCAATCCGCGGCGTGCAAGACGTTCCTGCGCCGCGGAAAAAGAACACAGAACCAACTCACCCATCATCCTATGCCGACGCTGGAATGTCAAGCAGCGAGAACATGGAAAGCAGCATAAGCCTTGCTGGTTAGTCAGAGTCCCTTCATGGATTGATTCGCCTGCCAGCAGCCCGATTATTCCCAGAAAGGAAAACTGATCGCAGACTTCAGTAATCCCCCCAATAATGGCTAGTCCGGTTCGCCGTAGGTCAGGCTTTCCAGCCTGACAGGTCGGGGCAGATCGCCGTAGGTCAGGCTGGAAAGCCTGACCTACGCATTTACTTTCCTGCCACAGCCTCTCGCTGAGGCATCGGCCGCAGGTAAGGACGGAGTGTTTCCAGGGTGCGCGCACCAATGCCGCGGACACGACGCAGGTCGTCGATATCAGTAAACGGGCCGTTTTGCCCTCGTGACTGCACGATCCGCTCGGCCAATTTTCGTCCGACGCCGGGCAAGGCGCCAAGCTCCGGCCAATCGGCCTTGTTGATGTCAACCTGGAAGTGGGCTGTCCGCGGTTCGGCATTCTGGATTTCAACCGTTCGCCCGCGCGCTCCGCCATGATGAATCCACCAGCCAATCACTGAAAATAGCCCGCATCCGATCAGGATCGCCACCGTTACCTGATCGGTCCGGCGAAGCAGCCAGTGGGGCGGTGATTTCAGCGGTGGAGGGGATGGCGGCATGGAATGACTTTTTGTCGCGAGCCGGTACAAATGGCTATCGACAAGTATACCAGGAAGAATGGCCTCTCGGAGACGCGGCCACTTTGGAGTGCGGGGGCTTGCCACCCCTATTCAATTCGGCAGGAACCAAGACGACATCTTCGGAATCAAGATGCGCTCCGCGCGTTTTGAAAAAGCGAAGGCAAGCCTTCGCACTCCAAATTTGCTGCCCGTTCCCAAGGCGCGCAAGGCATCCTAAAATAGAAGGATGAATAAAGATTTTCATCAGGCTATTTGGGATGAAGAACTAGAGCAGAATTGGCTGCGGATTCTCGACCTGGCTGTGCGCGAGGATTTGGGATCCCTGGGCGACTGCACGACCGAGGCATTGGTGCCGGAACAAGCCCGGGGGAGGGCGGATGTCGTCGTTCGCGAAGCCGGCGTGCTGGCAGGCGAGGCGGCAATCGCCGCGACCTTGGCGAGATTCTGCTCTTGTGGCAGCGTGGGCATCCCACCTGCATCGTCTGGCCTGAAATGGTCACCGCAGGCCCGCGATGGACAAGTCTTGGCACCGGGGCAATTAATCGGAATCCTGGAAGGTTCTGCCCGTTTGATGCTTGCGGTGGAACGGCCACTATTGAACATGCTGGGCCGGCTTTCGGGCATCGCGTCGCTCACTCGCCAATATGTCGATGCCGTGAGCGGCACGCGGACGAGCATTTATGATACGCGGAAGACGACGCCCGGTTGGCGGTTGCTGGAGAAATACTCCGTTCGCTGCGGCGGCGGGCGAAACCATCGCGGGGGCCTTTTTGAAGCCGTGTTGATTAAAGACAACCATTTGGCCTTGGGCGCCGAGTTGCGGCCGCAAGGTATCGGAGGCTACTCGCCGGCGGAGGCCGTGCTCAAGGCGCGGCAGTTCCTTTGGGAGCGATTGGGCGAGGCGGGCCGGCAGACGATCGTGGAAATCGAGGTCGATACGCTGGAGCAGCTCGATGAGGTGCTGGCGGTCAAGCCCGACCTGATCCTGTTGGACAATATGAGTCTTGCCATGCTCCGCGAGGCCGTAGCTCGACGCAATGCCGCGTGCGTAACGGTTGAGCTTGAAGCATCCGGCGGTATTGGCTTGGGCACGGTACGCGGAGTGGCGGAAACGGGAGTCGAAAGGATCAGCGTGGGGGCACTGACGCATTCGGCCGTATCGCTTGATTTTGGTTTGGATTGGAATTTGACAGCGCTCGGCTTCAACCTATAGTTGCTTGGCAACGGCGTTTCGGGGAGAAATGCCGCTGTTTTGACGCAGCGGGGAAGCTGGGAGCTCAAGGGGACCCCGCTGCGTCATTTTTTTTTGATGGCCAAGGTTTTCGGACCAGTTCTACTAGGTGGGCTATAACCCAATAACCAGGTTATCCTGGCCCGAAAAGTCGTAAATCTTTTCGCCTTTGTGGTTGAGTTTAACGACCACAACCTCGTTTCTGAATAATCGGTCGCTGGTGGCCGATTGCCGAGAGATGCCTCACTTGCGCCCTGTAGTGGATGCCCTTTGTGGCGTTCCGTGACTGGTGGAATGGAGCAAGGCTCGTTTCCTGCGGAATTCGGCCGCTGAGGTTACCGTGGCTTGAGCCATGCTGCGGTTTTCCGGATAAGGCGCGGAGATCGGCATCTTATGGGAAAGTACGCTGAAGAACTCCAGCTACTCGTGGAATTGGACGAACGGCACGATGAATTGCTGCGGGAACTCGACCATTTGGATAAGCAGGTCGAGTCCGTTTTGGCCCTCTGGCTGGCTGAGCGAGAAGCCCGACTAAAGAAGGCCGCATAGACTCCGCACGAGCGGTGGAATCACGGAAAACCCCGTATTTTCCTGCATTTCTGTAGTGAAACGCCTGGGTCTCGATATTTCTTTTCAGGCCCCCTTGTTACCTTGGATGAGCCGCGTATAATAATCTTTGTCAGTGGGGGAGCATTATCTCCGGCGGGTAGAAATGCCCGAGTTAGAAATTTTTCTGAGGAGAATTGCCCACCCTTTGACAAGTCTTGGCCGATGGATATAATCCAAGACTTACCGCTTCTGGAAAAAATCGTCGGGATCTCTTGACGAGATTGAGAGAAGTGGTAAACTGGAAGGCTCGTCACAAATCGCACCTGAGAGTGCTTGACGGCTTTTGAGGAGTTGCTAGAATTTAGAACTCTTCACTTGCGTCGTCCAGCAAAGTTGGGTCAGCGAGAGTGATGAGGGGTGAAGCGGTTTCTTTGGCGGTGATACTGTCGGAGAGTCGTGAGCCTATTTGTTCTTTGACAATTTGGTTATGGTAATGAAGTGGCATTTCACATCACGTGCGTTGCGCTCGTAAGAGCGTAGCAAACAAGATGTTTTTAAGAGAGCGCAAGAGATTATGTTTGGATCGTTACTCCGATCTTGATTCCCTTTATGAAGCGGTCAGTTTACTGGTCGTCTTTGTATTGAACTTTCTCAAGATCTTGAGTATGGGACATGAGTCTTGGTTTCGCAACGAGCTTTTTAGCTTCGCGGGAGCCTTCGATTCATGTGGCCAAGTTATTAAGGGCACATGGGGGATGTCTTGGCGTTAGGAGGCGTTGAAGGGCGTGGAAGACTGCGATATGCCCGGGGAAGTTGTCAAACGAACGTTGATCCCGGGATTCCCGAACTGGTATGCGCTGAATTCATAGGTGCATATTGCGAACGCGGTCAACTGAAACATCTCAGTAGCCGTAGGAAAAGAAAGAAAAATCGATTTCCCAAGTAGCGGCGAGCGAAAAGGAAAGAGCCCAAACCGCGGAGGTTTTCCTCTGCGGGGTTGTAGGGTCTCTCACATGGGAGTTACCAAGCTGTCGATTAGCGGAACCATTTGGAAAGATGGACCATAGCGGGTGACAGTCCCGTACGCGACATTCGTACAGCCTCCCGAGAGATACCTGAGTAGGTTGGGTCACGTGGAACCCTGACTGAATCAACGGAGACCATTCCGTAAGGCTAAATACTACCTGACGACCGATAGTGAATTAGTACAGCGATGGAAAGATGGGAAGAACCCCTGCTAGGGGAGGAAAGTGAACCTGAAACCATGTGCCTACAAGCGGTCGGAGCACTATGGTCCGCAAGGACAATGTGTGACGGCGTGCCTTTTGCATAATGATCCGGCGAGTTACCGTCTGCGGCTGTGGGTTAAGACCTTACGGGTCGGAGCCATAGGGAAACCAAGTCTTAATAGGGCGTTTGTCGTTGGCGGTAGACGCGAAACTGCGTGAACTACCCATGAGCAGGTTGAACCGCGGGTTATACCGCGTGGAGGACCGAACCCACTTGGGTTGAAAACCGAGGGGATGACTTGTGGGGAGGAGTGAAAGTCTAATCAAACGCAGAGATAGCTCGTTCTCCTCGAAATAACTTTAGGGTTAGCCTCGAGCCACTACGCACCGGGGGTAGAGATACTGAATCGGCCTGGGGGTCTTCCAAGACTACCCTGCTGAACCAAACTCCGAATACCGGTGCGACTATCTCGGGAGTTAGTCCCTGGGGGATAAGCTCCAGGGTCGAGAGGGAAACAACCCAGACCATCCGCTAAGGTCCCGAAGTCGGGCTTAGTCACTAAGGAAGTTGAATTGCGGCGACAGCCAGGATGTTGGCTTAGAAGCAGCCATCATTTAAAAAGTGCGTAACAGCTTACTGGCCGAGCAGTTCTGCGCCGATAACGAACGGGAGTAAGCCCGGCACCGAAGCGGTGGATTCGAAAGAATGGTAGAGGAGCGCTGAAGATCAGATACAAGCCGTACCGGAAGGAACGGTGTCGGGGTCTTCAGGTGCTTATGCCGGAATGAGTAACGATAAGACAGGTGAGAATCCTGTCCGCCGAAAGCCTAAGGTTTCCTGGGGAAGGTAATTCCGCCCAGGGTTAGCCGGTACCTTAGTCGAGGCCGAAAGGCGTAGACGATGGATAGCAGGTCAACATTCCTGCGCCAGCTAAGTGGACTGATGGAGGGACGGCGTCTGAAAGGTGAGCGGACGATTAGAAATGTCCGTGGACCACGATGCGGTGGGGGATAGGAAAATCCGCCCCCATAAGCCAAGTCGTGGGACCGACAGCATTTACGTTCTAGTAGTCATCCGAAGGACGTCCAAGAAAAGCTCCTAAAGGTTGAAGCTTAGTTGTCCGTACTAAAACTGACACAGGTAGGCGAGACGAGTAGTCTAAGGCGCTCGGGAGAATGGTGGTTAAGGAACTCTGCAATATGATCCCGTAAGTTCGCGATAAGGGATACCCTCGGGGGTTAACGCTCCTGGGGGTCACAGTAAATCGGGAGCTGCGACTGTTTATCAAAAACACAGGACTCTGCCAACTCGTAAGAGGATGTATAGAGTCTGACGCCTGCCCGGTGCCGGTAGGTTAAGGAAGACGGTTAGCGAAAGCGAAGCTGGCGACCGAAGCCCCGGTAAACGGCGGCCGTAACTATGACGGTCCTAAGGTAGCGAAGTTCCTTGTCGGGTAAGTTCCGACCTGCATGAATGGCGTAACGACAGCTCTACTGTCTCAACCACCAACCCGGTGAAATTGTAGCCGTGGTGAAGATGCCACGTTCCCGCAGATAGACGGAAAGACCCCGTGAACCTTTACTGTAGGCTGATATTGGGCTGTGACACGTCTTGTGTAGGATAGGTGGGAGGCGATGAGGCCGGCACGCTAGTGTCGGTGGAGCCAACGTTGAAATACCACCCTGGGCTTGTTTTAGTTCTAACTCTGTCCCGTGAATCCGGGCAGAGGACAGTTTCAGTTGGGCAGTTTGACTGGGGCGGTCTCCTCCTAAATTGTAACGGAGGAGTCCAAAGGTACCCTCAGCCTGGTTGGCAATCAGGCGTTGAGCGCAAAGGTAGAAGGGTGCTTAACTGCGAGACTCATCAGTCGAGCAGATACGAAAGTAGGGCTTAGTGATCCGGTAATCCCGTATGGAAGGGTTATCGCTCATCAGATAAAAGGTACTCCGGGGATAACAGGCTTATCGCTCCCGAGCGTCCATAGCGGCGGAGCGGTTTGGCACCTCGATGTCGGCTCATCACATCCTGGGGGTGGAGAAGCTCCCAAGGGTTTGGCTGTTCGCCAATGAAAGTGGTACGTGAGCTGGGTTCAGACCGTCGTGAGACAGGTCGGTCCCTATCTTCTGTGGGCGTTCGAAACTTGAGGAGGTTCTTCTTTAGTACGAGAGGATTTAGAAGGACGTACCTCTGGTGTTCCAGTTGTCGCGCTAGCGGCACGGCTGGGTAGCTATGTACGGAAAGGATAAACGCTGAAAGCATATAAGCGTGAAGCCTTCTCCAAGATTAGGTTTCGTAAGTGTTATACACGAGAGTCCCCTGGAAGACTACCAGGTTGATAGGCCGGATGTGTAAGCGCAGCAATGCGTTCAGCTAACCGGTACTAACGGACGAATACTTGGCCACATGAATCCAATGCTCCTGCGAGCTCTCTTATGTGGTTGGCTCCTAGAAAAAGGGGCGGCTAATGCCACCGATTTACCATGACCATACCAGGCGTCTGGGCCTTGATCGGCCCAGGCGTCATTTTCCGGTGACTATATCTGGAAGGCCACACCCGTTCCCATCCCGAACACGGTAGTTAAGCTTCCAGAGCCGATGGTAGTACCAAAAGTGCGAGAGTAGGTGTTGCCGGGTTTTTATACGAAAACCCCCGCAGTCGAAAGATTGCGGGGGTTTTCCGTTTTCTTGCCCACGGCCCTACCTACTACTTTCCCCCGCTTCTCACGGGAAGTGGCAGTGTGGGCACAACGCCCTTCAAATCGGTCCAAAGCGTGCCGGCGCCGGCGTAGATCATCTTCAGATCGATATTTTCCGGCAGGCCTTCGGCGAATTCCCACTGCGTATAGGCGGACGGCTCGCCAAATGCCTTGACGGCTAAACCGAAGAGTTCGGCCCTGGATTGCTGCTGAAGCTTTTTAGCCATCGAGTCGGCCTCACCCAAGGTCACGACCCTCTGCGCATCGATCTCGGCGGCCTGGCGATCGACCGCGGCAACCTTCCGCTCGGTGTCGGCCTGCATCTGCTCGGCCGTTTGTTGGCCGGTCGCCTTGACGTTGGCCACGAGTTTTTTCGTCTCCTCGATGATCTTGGCCGCTTCCAGCAAAACTTTCTGCTCGGCCTCGCGAAGATTGGCCTCGGTCTTGGCTGTCTTGGTTTCCTGCTCGCGAGTGAGCGTCAGCTCGTCGGCGATGTAGCCCTTCTGAATCGGCTCGCGGACGTCTTTGGGAATATAGATGTGCCGCACCAGGCCGTAGAGCAGCGTGAGGTTTTTCTCTTTCAGCACCTTCTGGAATGCCTTGTCGACGTCTTCCTGGAACTTTTGCCGCGTATCGCCCACGAGCAGTTCGACCGCCCCCATGCGGGAACCATTGTTGCGGCAGATGCTCTCGGATTGGGGTACGATGATCTTCTGTTCGACGGCCTCCAGGTTGCCAAAGCGGCGGATCATGTCCGGGCACTGGTCGGGCAACACGCCCCACACCACGCTAAAATCCATGTGGATCTTGAAGCCGTCGCTCGATGGGAAGGAAATGCCCGTGTCGAGTATCGGCAGACCTTCGCCGCTCTCGTCAACAACGATCCTGCCATTCTCATCCTTCTGCTTCTCCGTGGAGATTTCCTTGGCGTTGAAACCGATGGAGACGATGTCGATCTGCCGTTCCTTGGGGTTGAGAGCGTAGAGGCCGGGTGGGAGGACGTCGTCCTGAATGCCAGCCTGCCGTGGCTTGGGCTGGGCATTGGGGTCGTCGGTCAAATAGGTCTGCACACCGACGTAGCCCGCCGGAATTCGCACCCAGCCGGAATGCTTGAGCTGGGTCTTGCCGGTGACCTCGGTCTTGACGAGGGTGGCCTGGTAGGCATACGGGTTGATGCGATAGCGGCCCGGCCCGAGGATCCGGCGAAGCGTGCCTTTTTCGTGTGTCTGGCCGATGTCGCCGGGTACGAGGAACTGGCCTTTGCGGTCGGTGCCCTCTTCGCCGAGCATGCTGTTGAGGTAAGCGATTTCGCCAGTTTGAACCACCAGGTCAGGGACGAGGTTGCGTTCCCACCAGATCGGGCAATAGAAGTGCCGGCCTGGGCCGCGGAGCTGTTCCAGCACGCCCATTTCGCTTTTCGATTCATCGGCGAACTTGCCGATCTTTGCTTTCTTCGCCAGCCAGGTGAAGACCAGCGGTCCCTTGTAACGCAGTTGCAGGCTCTTGCCTTCGGGAACGTAAACGCGGTTCACGGTCCACTCGAAGGCTTCGTAGCCGACCAGGGCAACGACGACCAGGAAAATGATCGAACTGGCATATTGTCTCATGGTTTGGGTTCCACTTTAGATTAAGCGATTGCCTTTGGCTTGTGCGATAACTTCCTTACTTCTTGTCGATTTCCGCTTTCGCCGCCTTTGTCTTGAACGTCTTGAACACATCCATCAACGCGCTATTGTCCGTATTGACCATCATTGCCTTGTAGGCGGGCGCGATCTTCTTCAAGAGGGTGTAGCGTGCGAACTCCGCCCCGTCGCCGCTGAATGCCTCGATCGACTTCTGCCAACCGGCGGCCTGGGCCTCGTTCTGGAAACGGATGACGTCGGCCTCGGCCTTGCCCTTGGCCAGTGTGGCGGCCGCCAAGTCCTTGGCCGCTTCAAACTTCTTCTGGGCCACGCCCAGCCGCTTGTTGGCGTCGATGATGGCCACCTCCTGCTTCCGCTTGGCATCGACAGTAACAACCACGACCTCCTGTTCGGCCGCGACCTCGGCCTGCTTCTGTACCACGGTCGCCTTCTGCACGGCCAGATCCTGTTCGGCTGCCTGTTGCAAAATCTCCTTCGTATATTGCTTTTCCTGCTGTAGGGCAATCTGTCGCTGCCGTACCGGGACGGCGATCTTCTCCGGTGGATTGGTCTTGTTGATCAATGCCTGGATGACTTCGATCCCTTGCACGGCACAGGTGCTCTGCATCTCGCGCTGGAAGTCCTCTTGGAAAATCACCCGCGTATCGCCGGTGATGAACTCTTTGCCCGAATGGCTCGAACCTTTCAACCGCGTATAGGCACGGGCGTTGGGCACGATGATCTTCTGGGTGACCATCTTCTGGATGGCCTCCTCGTTGGTCGCGGCGATGTCCTTGCCTTCGTTGTAAAGCACGAAGACCTTGGCGGCCTCCTTGGGATTCACGCGAAACTCGATGATCCCCTCCAGGCTGACCCAGAAGCCGTCGCGGGTCGAAAAGCCGATGTCTTCCAGGTTATAGCACTGGCTACGGCAATCGATCTTTGCAACTTCGGTCACATAGGGATTCAGATAGTACGTACCCGGTTCCAAGGTCTCGGCCTGCACGCCGCGGGCTTCCTTTCCCTTGGGAACGACGATTTCATTGGCCGTCTCGGGGAGCGGCGAGGAAACCAGGGTCTTCACGCCTTTGAAGCCGGCAGGGATTGTCACCGGATCGTGCAGTTCGATGATCTCGGCATAACCATTATTAACGGAAACGAGTGCCTTCTTTTCGGCCGGATCGACCAGTTGCGCATTGATGGCATACCGGCCCGGGTAGAGAACCTCCGGCATGATGCCTTTTTGCGATTCCTTGGAGGCGAGCAGTTCACCCGTCGGCAGATTCTCGCCATAGAGGCGGACGCGAACGCCCAGCTTGCCGGCGGGGATTTCGATCTGCGGCACGACGGTCCAAGCCCAGTTGTAGGGGTTGTAATAATAACGACCCTCGGTCAACACGGCGGCCTGCACACCCTTGTATTCCTCCGACGGCGCGATCGATTGCGCGTTATCCAGATCCTTGCCCGTCTTGTGGATTAGGATCGCCATGTATTTGTTCGGTACTTCGATCAGGCACGAGTTGTAGATTTCGTAGAGCAGTACGCCGATCGCAATGACGGCAATCGCCGCCAAAGCAGCCGGACTGGGCAATTGAGGACGCCTCGAATTCATGGAAAGGTTCCTTATAAACGGTCGGCGACGCGAGAGCGGAACGATTTCAACTCCCCCGCAAATTGGTACGCACAAGTATTGCTTACGAAACCGGTCGGTGGCTGAAAGCTCGCATTATTAGAACAAAGGGTTGAAACTGTAGGGTGCGTGGAGCGAACCCCCAGGAGAATGGTGGGTTATGCACGAAATCTAACGAACGGCAGCATTCCACCCTAGTTTAGACCGGTTCGCGCAACGCACTACTGCGATTGAGTTTCCGTGCTTCACCCACCCTACAGTGAATAATCCGGGTTAGCCCTTCTTGACTCTTGCGAATTGGAGTCCCTTGTCATCGGTCGGGCTGCCGGCGGCGATGAACTGGAACTGGTCCGCCCCACCCGACTTGACCTCCGCGGCCATTGTGCCTTGGTCCTTGCTCTGCAAGAGAATCGCATCGCCTGCGGAGGCCAGCGTGCCGGCCAAGGTGACGGTTGGCTTGCCTTTGGGCGTGGCCTTCCAGGTGAACTGGCTATTCTCGTCGATGGACAGCTCAAAGACCGCGCCATCTCGCTGGGCATGCCAGTTTCCGACCAGATCCGTGGTTGGTCCGGCCTCGGCGGCCGGTGCATCGGCGGGCTGCGCGGGCTTGGGGATCTCCACGGTTTGTTCCGTCGGGGGAGGCACCAAAGCATCGAGCATTCGCTTGGCAACCTGGTCGCCCGGCTGTGCCTTCACCACCCTCTTGAGCGCGCTCACCGCAGCCTTGCTGTGTCCGGCAACCAGATAGTGATAGGCAAGCACGAACTGGGCTGCGGCATCGTCGGTTTTCTGCCGGCAGCGGGACTCCAAAGCGCGTAACTGCTCGGTGTAGACATCGATGCCGGAGTAGAGGCCGATCATGGTCGTCCAGTCCATTCCGGGCGCGACGGTGAGCAAATTGTTGAGTACCGAGGCGGCCCCGCTGTAGTCGCCCGAGGCGAACATGCACAGGGCGGCAACTTCATGCATCACCGGGTCTTGCGGGGATTTCTGAATGGCCTGCCGGTCGAGCTGCAAAGCGTTGGCGTAGTCGCCCTCCTTAAAGGCGGCCAGAGCCTGGTCGAATAACTGATAGGCTTCGGTCGTCAGCGGAGACTCGGGAGAGGGAGCCGCGGCGGCAGTTTGTTGGTCGGAGGTCGAGTCCGCCGCTGCATCGGTCGGTGTGTCGTAAGTGCTGACGGCAATTGGCTGCGAGTAGTTGTAAGCGGACGTGACCGATTCGGAGTAGTACGGATTCGAGTAGCCGTATCCATAGTCGTAACCCCAGGAGGGCAGTAAGGCGTTCAGCCCCCAGGCCGTCGCGCCAGCCACCATCGGAACGTACCAGGAGTTACCCCAGTTGCCGCTCCAGCAACCGTGATACCAGCCGTTGTGATGATTGTTGATGCAGTGATTGTTCCAGTGGTCGGCCCAGTGCCCGTAGCCCGGGCTTCCGCCGTTTCCGAGACCCCAGCCGGGGCGATTGTTGATGTTGACGAAGTTGTTACCGCCGGGGCGATTGTTGATGTTGCCGATGTTGATGTTGCCGCCGGGACGATTGACGATGTTGTTGCCGCCGCCGATGATCGGGCGGTTGCCACCACCAGGACGATTTCCACCACCGATGATCGGTCGATCGCCGCCGTTGCCTGGCCGATCTCCACCAATGCCCGGTCGGTTGCCACCAGCCCCCGGCCGATCACCACCAACTCCTGGTCGATTTCCACCAATCGCTGGCCGATCACCGCCACTTCCTGGCCGCTGACCACCGGGCGCTGGTCGGGTTGCGACACCCGGCGCCGAAATGGCGGGCCGATTGACGTTTCCCAGACTGGGCCGATTGGCCGGCACGTTAGGCTTTTGCGCAATCGGTGGTCGTGCAACCGGCCTGTTGGCAGGCGTGGACGGTCTGGACACGCCCATCGATGGTCGAGGTGTCGGCGTTGGCGCCGGCCGAGTGCTGGGTCTACTGACTTGAGAAAGCGAAGGTCGGGATTGAGGCGCGGGTCGGGAAGCGTGTGCCTGCGGCCGGGAAACATTTGCCGCCGGCCGTGGAGCGGGACGAGATGCACTGGGGCCCATCGACGGACGCGAGCCACCGCCGCCACCACGCGAGCCGCCACCGCCACCGCCACCCCGGCCATCGGCTGACATGGGAGCGATTGTCGCGACTAGACTTGCGAGTACAAAGGACGCCAAAAGGTTGGATTTCTTGCGTGTCATGGGAATTTCGGCTCTTTCGTTTCCAGGTACAGCAGTAGGGTGGGCCGAGCGCAGCGAGTCCCACCAAAAGCGGACCAAACCAGAGTTGGTGGGACTCGCTGCGCTCGGCCCACCCTACACAATTACTCACATTCCGCCCCCAGAACCGGAAGAGTCGGAATTTCCTTCTCGATTCACGTTCTTGGGACTGGACAGGCTTTACTCCGCTGGAGTGGGTGGTTTGCGGACGATCTTGACCTCAAAGTCCGGCTCTGCCGTCTTGCCGCGAATCCGATCGAAGCCCTTCATGATATAGCTGTCCTTGTCTCGCGGCTCCAGGGTGATCGTTGCCGAACCGGTCAGCCCGTCGGGCAGCACTGCGGTGGACTTGATCATCCAGCGGTTCTCGACTTGCGACCAAAGCCCTTCACCGTGGCCGCCATCGGAGTCGAACACCCAAGATTTTACTTTTTGGGTCAAAGGATCCCAGCCGATTCGTTGGCTGCTCTTCATGGCGGCCTTACCTTGGATCTTGGAGTCAAAGTTGACGAGCAGGTAGTTTTTGTCCTCGGACCACTTGCAGGACATCTGCACGACCGCATCGGAACCTTCGTCGACCCATTCACCCACGAGCCAAGCCAGCGGCTTGAGCCGGTCGTGCGGTGAAAGCGAATCGTCGTCTTCCACCTCGCGACCCGACGCGATCTTCCACTCGCCTTGCTGCTTGATCATCACCAACGTATAGCGCGTCGCAGCAGAAGCCCGGTCGTCTTTCGTGGAAACCAATCGCTGCCCCTCTTCGATTGCCAGTGTGGGACCGACCATCCATACGGAGTTGGCGGTCATGGTCGAAGTTGCCCCGGGAAACTTTTCAACAAATCGAGCGAAGAGATCCTTGATCGCGGCACTTCCCTTGTGGACATTTCCCGCGTCGTCGGTGAGTTCCGCTCCACTGTAGAAGAGCGAGGCAGCTTTATCCGCGCTGCCGGCATTGAAAGCCTTTACAAGACCTTGCGTGACTTGGCGGACTGCCTGCTCATCGCTCGTCACACCGCTGGCCGAGGCCGCCGCCGCAGTCTCCTGAGCATTCGCGAGAGTTGTTACTGAAATGGCAATCGAGACTGCCAGGGCTGGAAACGTAATGCGCGACATGGACTCTCCCTTGATTGTTTGATGCGATATCAATTCTTTTATTCGGTCTGTGTACAACGTATTCTACCTCGTAAACACCTTTGGGATAATATGTCTAGGCGGAAATCATTACTCGCCAGTTGAGGGGTATTGCGAACCAGGCAACTGTGGGAAAAAGTGTTGGTGGGACTTCCTGAGTGCGCGTCGCTCTCCCTCGCTCGATTTTCAATTTTTTGGTATCCTAGAGGTTTTTCCGGGAATTGTTAACTCCATGAACCTAAAGAAACTGCTGATCACGCTGGCAAAAGTCAGCTTGTCGCTGCTGATTATTGGCTGCCTCTTTGGTTGGGCACTTAGGAAGCCTGAGGATCAAGCGACGTTTCGCGAGATGTTGCAACAACCCAAGCGTTGGGATCTCTTGGGTGCTGCCTTCCTGGTAATGCTTGGCGGAATCTTGATTACCCTGATTCGGTGGTGGTATCTGGTTCGGGCAGCCGGAATCCCCTTCTCGCTCACCGACGCCATGCGAATTGGTTTCCTGGGCTATTTGTTCAATTTAGCGCCGATGGGCATCGTGGGTGGCGATCTGCTCAAGGCGTGGATGCTTTCTCGGGAGAAGCCTGGCACGCGGGCGCGGGCCTTTGCATCGGTCATCGTGGATCGAGTCGTTGGGCTGTATGTGCTTTTTCTGGTGGCCACGGGTGGGGTATTCGCGACCGGATTCTGGAGATTATCCGACCCCAACGCCCATTGGATTTGCATGGGGGTGATTGCCATCACGGCTGTTGCCACCGTGGGAATTGCTTGGCTTCTCTTGCCCGGCGTCCTGGAGGGTCCGTTCATGCAGTCACTGACACGGATCCCTAAAATTGGACACGCCGTAAGCAGCCTTCTGGACGCGTTGCGGATCTATCGCAGCAATCGGCTGGTGCTTCTGATGAGTGCCGCGATGACGATTCCGGTTCACACGCTATTGACGTTTTCGGTCATCCTGATTGCGCAGGGACTGCGGTTCACGACAGTGCCTTGGGTTGACTACTTCGCGATCTTTCCCATTAGCTGTATTTTCAGCACGATTCCTCTGCCTGCGGGTCCCACCGAATCGGGGATTGTATTTTTCTACTCGCAGGCCATACTCCGGGCCACAAATGATGTTGCAGGCGCTGCGCAGCAGGGTCTGATCCTCGCGTTGGTCTACCGCTTGAGCACGATCTTGATTGCACCGATCGGCGCCGCCTATTATTTTCTTGGCGGACGCAGCGAAGTGACCGAGGTTTTGCACGAGGCGGAAGTCGAGGAGGCGTGAGCCGTAGGGTGGGCCGATGAATTGCCGAGAGGTTCGGTAATCTGGGGGCAATGGTGTGTTAGCCGTTTGTTGCGCAGGTTCGTCGCTGTATTCGTCGCGTAGCGACGATGTGACGGTAGCTGAGGGTTTCAACCCACGGGTTGGGGTACACAGCAAATTCCGCTCGTCGCGTAGCGACGATTGAGTTCGCATTGGTAAGTTGGTTCGGCAAATTTCAGCCGTCGCTACGCGACGAAAAATGAATTTGGGGGACGCTTTTCCGTGGGTTGAAACCCACGGCTACCGTCGCATCGTCGCTACGCGACGGCCAAGTGCCGCAACGGCTACATGGGCGCAACAAAAGTACCGGCAACAGGTTAGGCGTTTCATCAGCCCACCCTACTAGGGCAATGGCGTGCGGCCGGAAAAAAAGGAAATTGGTCTATCTTCGGAATTCGCGTTGACCCACTTTGAGGCCAGGACTATAATCTGACCGCCGTGGATAATTCCGCTGGATGGTTTTGAGGTTAGCGGGAGATTCGCGGCACGGCAAAAGGAATTTGTCGTACTGTGTTTCGTGAAAATTACACGGTGCTGGGAGTCGGCTCCCCGCAAGCGAAATGGATGTCGCCCTACACACCGCACGGGAGACGAAGGTGGCCTTCGACTCGTCTTTTGATGCCAAGGAACAAGTTCGACAGGCGATCGATATCGTCGATCTGTTGGGTAAGTACAACCTGCAGCTCCGCCGGCAAGGTCGCAGCTACGTGACCCATTGCCCTTGGCACGACGACAGCCGACCCAGTCTACAGGTCAATCCTGAGCGGCAGTCTTGGAAGTGCTGGCCCTGCGACATTGGCGGCGATATCTTCAGTTTCGTGATGAAGATGGAAGGGGTCGATTTCCCCGAGGCTCTGGCCATGCTGGCCGATCGCGCGGGGATCAAACTGCAAAAGCCCTCGCACAGTGAGGTTGGTTCATCCGTTTCCGGCGGCGTTGACAAGCGAACGCTCTACAAAGCGGCCAGTTGGGTCGAGCGGCAGTATCACGATTGCCTCCTCCACGCACCCGAGGCCGAGCCTGCCCGGAACTATTTTCGAGAGCGCGGCATCACGGCCGAGAGTATCCAGCGGTTTCAACTCGGTTTTGCTCCCCTGGATCGCGATTGGATCCTCAAGCAGGCCGGTGGCAGCTCCAACCGGGCCAAGGTTCTGGAGACGATCGGCGCGCTGCGCCGCTCGTCCGCGGGCGGCAGTCATTACGATTTGTTCCGCGGCCGCGGATTATTCGCCATTCACGATGCCCAAGGCCGGCCAGTGGGCATCGGCGGGCGATTGCTGCCGGGCGTCGAGACCTTTCTCCCGGGCAAGTATGTCAACTCGCCGGAAACGCCCTTGTTTCGCAAGAGCCATCTGCTGTATGGCCTCGATCTGGCCAAGGAAGCCTTCCATAAGAGCAAGAGCAAGACCGCCCTGGTGATGGAGGGCTATACCGACGTCATCATCGCCCATCAATTCGGCTTCAATAATGCCGTGGCCGTGCTCGGCGTGGCGTTGGGCGAAACCCATATCAAGATCCTGAAGCGATTTGTCGACCGCATCATCCTCGTGCTCGACGGAGACGAGGCCGGCCAGAAGCGGACCAACGAAGTCTTGGAACTGTTCGTTGCCCAGCAAGTTGACTTGCAGATCCTCACGCTGCCCGACGATCTCGACCCGTGCGATTTTCTTCAACAGCGCGGAGCCGAGGCATTTGCCGAACTGCTGGCAACGGGCACCGTCGATGCGCTGGATCATGCCTTTCGCACGGCCACCCGCGGGCTTGATCTGGATCGCGACATTCACGGCTCCAGCCAGGCCCTGGAGCGGCTGATAGCGATCCTGGCCAAGGCCCCCCGATTGCGGCCCGATACAACTAGCGAAGATCGCTTGCGGGAAGAGAAGTTCCTACAGCGTTTTGCCGCATTGTTCCGCGTGAGCGAGACCGAGGTCCGCCGCCGCCTGACGACTTTGCGCCGCCGCATGCAGGACAAGGGATCTGCCGCGACAACCACGGCTCCCGCGTCTGCCGAACCTGCCTGGCGACCCGGCGATGCCATCGACACCTACGAACGCGAGTTTGCCGAGTTGCTGATCGTTTACCCCGATACATGGACCGCGGCCCGAGCGGCAATTGCTCCTATTGAGCTTAATTCGTCCGCGCTGCGGCGGATTTATGAAACCGGATGCCGGCTCTTGGACGACGGCGTGCTGCCCGATTTTGACCGGCTAATCCTTGAATTCGACGACCCCTCGCTGAAAAGCCTGCTGGTCGATCTCGACGAACAGGGCCGTGCCAAAGGGAGCCGAATGGCCGAGCCGGCCGAACTATTGAATGACCTACTCAAAGCATTTCAAAGGAGGAATGTGGAGAAGCAGCAGCCCGGCCAATTGGTCGCGTTGCGTGGACAAAACCTGGATAACGACCAGGAGATGGACCTGCTCAAGAATATCTTACAGCAGGAAAGGAGCCGGCAGGGTATTTCTGACCCCATGGACGGGTGATGATACTCTGGCACGGGTGATCCCTTGCATGGTGTGTAGAACTTAAGACTTAAGACTTAGGACTTAGCTAAGCGCTAGGTATCAAACACTCCCGCCGTACCCGCACGGTTGAGCAAGGCCTGATCGCAATTTTCGAGCAAGCACCCAGACGCCGCTACGGCGTAAAAGGAGTAGTAAGGTGGATCATTTCGATAAGGATATGCAGGAACTCGTCGCGAAGGGCAAAACACAAGGGTATCTGACCTACGACGAAGTCAACGAATACTTGCCCGACGAGGAAGTCAATCCCGATAAGCTCGACAATCTTCTCATTGCTTTGGAGGAAGAGGGCATTGATCTGGTCAACGAAGCCCCGATCCCGGAGTTCTTCGACATTGCCCTACAGGCCGATCCCGACGAACGGTTTGAAGAGCATCTGCACGACGGCGAGATTCCCGGCAGCTCTGCCGAGGCTCTGCCGCCTCCAGCCGATGTGAGTAAATGGAGCAGCGATCCGATCCGCATGTATCTCTCGCAAATGGCGGAGATTCCGCTTCTGAAGCGAGAAGAAGAGATTGCCCTGGCCAAGAAGATCGAAATCACCCGCAAGAGATTTCGCCGCTCCGTGATCGGCTGCAACTTGGCGATGCGCGACACGCTGGCCACGCTCGTCAAGGTCCATAGCGGGTTCCTACCCTTTGACCGCACGATCAAGGTCTCCTTGACCGAGCGGCTCACCAAGGAGCAGATCTCCGCGCGCATGCCGCATAACCTCAAGACGCTCACCCATCTGGCCGACGCCAACCGTCGCGACTTCTCCAAGTTGCTCAATCGCCGCACCTCGGAAAGCGAGCGCATGGCGGCTCGCAAGCGTTTCATTCGCCGCCGCCGCAAGATGCTCACTTTGATCGAAGAGCTTAGCCTGCGGACACGTCGCGTTCAGGCGATGATGCGGCAGATGGAGGATTCCCTCGCGCGCATGGACCAAATTCGTGCGCAGCTTCGCGGCTTGCCCCAGACCCCCGAGAACCGCGACCGTCGGGCAAACCTCCGCCGGGAACTTCGCGATCTGATGCTCGACACTCAGGAGACGCCCAAGAGCCTGCGGAAACGCGGCGATTTGATGCGCCGCCAGTACCAGGACTACGAGTTCGTCAAGCGCGAGTTGTCTGGCGGCAACCTCCGGCTGGTCGTTTCGATTGCCAAAAAATACCGCAATCGAGGTCTGAGTTTCCTCGACCTCATTCAGGAAGGCAATACCGGCCTGATGCGGGCGGTCGATAAGTACGAATATCGCCGCGGCTATAAGTTTTCGACCTACGCCACCTGGTGGATCCGCCAGGCCATCACCCGTGCGATTGCCGACCAGGCCCGCACGATCCGCATTCCCGTACACATGATCGACGTGCTCAGCAAACTGCGGAATGTGACGAAGCGACTCCTCCAGGAGCTAGGTCGTGAACCCTCCACAGAGGAGTTAGCAATGGCCGCCGGCCTAGGAATCGACGAAGTCCGTCGCGTTTTGAGCATGGGCCGGCAACCCGTAAGCCTTGACCGACCGGTCGGGGAAAGCGAAGATAGTTGTTTCGGCGAGTTCATCGAAGACGGTGGCTTGCCACGCCCCGACAAGGCGGCTGGAAATGAACTGCTGCGTGAAAAGATTGAAGCCCTACTCAAAACGCTTAGTTACCGCGAGCGCGAGATCATTCGCCTCCGATACGGCCTGGGCGATGGGTATACTTATACCCTGGAAGAGGTGGGGCGGATCTTCAAGGTCACCCGCGAACGTGTCCGTCAGATTGAAGCCAAGGCTGTCCAGAAGCTTCAGCACCCCGTGCGCAGCCAGCAGTTGGCCGGCTTCCTTGAAAAGGCCGCATAAGAAGTGGCTAGGGGCTGGGGGCTGGGGGTTGGAAGTCAACAGCTCGCCGTTTCCCTGGAGCTACCCGCATAAGAAGGCAGCGAGGGCGAGTGGTCATAAACCATTCTCCCCTCGCCCGTACACGGGAGAGGGGCAGGGGGTGAGGGCAGGTGGTTGTCCAATCCGTCTTGTCTCCTGTCGTCGGGCGGATCGGTCGGGATCGGTCCGATTTTGTTCGTCGCATTCTGCGAGCCGTGGTGAGTTTCACCACGGCTCGCTTTGTTTTTACACCATTCCCAAGTGAGCGAATATCTCATGTCATCACCCACCGTAAGCCTCGACGTTCTGCGAACCCTGCACCGCATCCATAAGCAACTGACCGATCTCAAGGATCGCCGCGATCGCGGACCCCGCCAAATCCTTGCCGGCGATGCCGGGATCAAGCAGCGCGAGGACGAGTTGAACCAGGTCCGCGAAGAGCTGAAGACGATGCGGAAGAACATCGATCAGCAGCAACTCCAAATGAAGAGCAACGAGCAGAAGATCAAAGACCTCGACACCAAGCTCAATACGGCGGCCACCAATCGCGAGTATCAGATTCTCAAGGACCAGATCGCCGCCGACAAAATGGCCAACAGCGTCTTGGAAGACGAGATCATTGAAATGATGGAGCAGGTCGACGCCTTCCACCCCAAGATCGCCGAGGCAGAAGGCGTGGTCAAAACGACGCGGGAAAAGGTTGCCGCCGGCCGGAAAATGGTCGAGTCCCAGGCCGACTCGATCCTGGGCGACATCGCGCGACTGGAAGCCGAGTTAAAGCAGTCTGAAGCGGAACTGCCGGAGAGGATTCGTGAAACGTACCTGCGTTTGGTTGGGAAGAAAGGCGAGGATGCCTTGGCTGCGGTCGTGGACGGCGCCTGTAGCGGTTGCTATCAACAGGTTCCCGTGAACGTCCAGGCGAACATTCGCCTCTTGCAGCCCAGTTTTTGCCGGACCTGTGGGCGGCTGCTGTATGTTGCGGAGGAGAAGTAGTGCGATCCGGATTGACTTCCGTGCGGAAAAATGCCACGCTGGGAGTTTATACTCCTCGCGGTTGCGACGGACACTAACTCGAAGTGCTAGCGTGTCGCTAAGTCGTTGTCTCGCTGGTACTTCGGGTTAGTACGATTTGTGACAATCTCAACCGAGAGCAGTGTAGTCCTAAAATACCTCGCGGAGATGCTCTGATGTCCCTGTGCTCATGGCTGTTAAGCGCAGTGCTGGTCAGCCAGATTGGCGGCAATCCCTCCGTCCCTGTAACAGTAGCTCCAGGCACTGCCAATCCCCGCGAGTCAGCAGTTCCAGCAGCAACTTATCCGGGAAATCCCGCGGATGGCGGGGGTCTCGTTCGCGAGCCAGCGGCGGTTCCGGCCGGGGTGGTTCAACCGCCAGCCACGCCCCTGCGGGCGACAACTACGCAACTGGTATACGACGCCCTCATTCTGCCGCCAGGTAGCTCGATAAGCGGCCAACCAGTTTCGCTGGTGTCGGTCGTCGCGACAGTTTCCGAGCGTCAGCGGCAAATCGAGGCGGTCCACGCCTATTGGAGGCTGGCGGAGGCCGTGGGCGAATATCATTTCAGCCACGAGCGCCAGCAGCGGCTCGCCCGGCTACAGGCGGGAAATGACGAAGCGACCGACCTGCGAACCGCTCGGGCGGTTGCCGCAGCGCAAGTCCGCGAGGCCGAACTTCAGGTAACGACCGCCCAACACGATTTAGCAGAGATTCTGCTTCTCACCCCCGGCACTCCCCTGCCTTTGCCAGCCAACCAACCGCTGGTGGGGCCTTATCGTACGCTGTTCGCTGAATTGTTTGCCGGAAAGAAGGCTCCGGAGCGCGCCCGGATGCTTGACCAGATGCTGCCGCTTCGCAACCGAGCGGTAGAAGGTCATGCCGCGGCTTTGTTGGCGTCCGAAGACGCACTGGACGCAGCCATTGAACTCCAGTCCAGCGGTCAGGGACGCGTGGCCGCCGTTATCGCGGCCCTGGATACCGAGGTCCGGCAGCAACAAGCTTTTCTGGCCGCCGTTTGTCGTTATAACCACGACATCGCCGATTATGCCCTGGTGGTCGTTTCGCCGCGGACAACGCCCGACCTCCTCGTCGGTACGTTGATCAAACTAAATCGGCCGGCCGGCCAGCCTGTTGTGCCGCTGCCGACAACGGCCGTGCCTGTGTTTGGTAGCGCAGGCGTTCCGCCTGCGATCTTGAACTTGCCAACGCCAGCAGTGCGGCCTAGCAGGATCGCTGGGCAAGCACTGGAAGCAGTGACCGCCGTCCGGGCCGAAGAAACCACATCTGCTGATTTGCCTTCCGTGATTACACCTCCCAATCCGCTGCGGAGCAATGAGCTTGAGGAACCCCGATTGGCACCACCGCAGGAATCGGCCATCCCACTGGTCCCGGACAAACCCGCAGGCTCCGCCGCGCCGCCCTCGAGTACAAAATCGACGGAAGGCCCCGTGCCGCACACCAGCCGAAAGCCGATCGGCGCAAGCAGCACTTCGCAGGCGAGGAGCGGGGAGCAGGGAGCGGGAAGTCCGATCGCCGTCAAACTCACGGCCGCTTGGTACGGCGCTCCTCGCTCCCCACTCCCTACGCTACGTCTGATCGATTGCGTGCGGACCGCACCTGCAAAGAGCCGAGTGAATGTCGTCGATGCCTACTGGACCGTCAGGCAGACGGCGGCCCAGTATCAGGGTCTCGTCGAACAGCTCCAGTGGCTGGAAGCCCTGAAACCAACGCTTTCCACCCAAAATCCGCCGTCGCCAATGGCGATGTTGAAATTTCGCGCGGCACGCCTGGCGGTTGAGGCCGATCGAGCCGATGCCGAGGCGGATTGGACGATGGCCAAATTGCAACTTATCGAGTCTGCGAGTTTGGGGAGCGAGAAAACCATGCCGCAACTGGTTACCGTCCCCTTCGTCGGCCGACTACCGCTGAGTGCTTCGTCGTCCGATCGCCCCTGGTCCCAGCGGCGCCTGGAAGCAACCATTCCACGGCGAGAACTAACGATTATCGACCAGGCAACGGTGGTCTTTGAAGCGGACGCATCGCGGGTGACGGCAACTGCCGATTTCCTTGCCGGCAGAGCCTCCGTCGAGCGAGTGCTCGCGGGAATCGAGGTTCAGGCTCGCGAGACTTCTGCTTTTCTGCGCGGTGTGACCGCATATAATCGAGCCATAGCCCACTACGAGACTGCCATTCTTCCCGCGAATACCGAGGCCGAGAAGTTGGTCGCGGCATTGATGGTGGAATAAGATCGGAAAAAGAATTTAGGAGTTGGAAGTTAGGAGTTAGAAGAAATTCTGATTTCCACATCCTAACTCCTAACTCCTAACTCCTAACTCCTAACTCCTAACTCCTAACTCCTAACTCCTATGGTTCGTCCGCTGGAAATTGGCCCGCTGGTCATTGATCCGCCGCTTCTCCAGGCCCCCATGGCTGGATTTACCAACTATGCCTTTCGGCAGGTGGTAAGGCGATATGGCGGTGTTGGATTGCCAGCCACGGAGATGTTCTGCGCGCGAGGGTTTCTGGAAATCAACTCCCGCCACGCCCGCCCGCCCGAGCGGCTGTGGGGCGTTTTGGACGAGCCTCGACCGCTGGCAACGCAAATCTGGGACAACAATCCCTCGCTCATGGCGGAAGTCGGCCAGCGGTTGGCGCGGGAGCATCGCGTCAGCGTAGTGGACATAAATTTTGGCTGTCCGGTTAACGATGTCGCCGAAAGGGCGCAGAGCGGATCGTATCTTCTGCGTTACCCCGACCGCATCGGTCAGATCGTGGCGGCCGTAGCCAAGGCCTGCGCCCCGACGCCGGTGACGGCCAAGATTCGCCTCGGCGCGTGCCGCGATACGATCAACGCCTGCGACGTAGCCCAGGCGGTGGAAGACGCCGGCGGGGCCGCGTTAACGGTGCATGGCCGCACGGCTGCCGAGATGTTTCGCGGTTCAGCCGATTGGGAAGAGATTTCTCGCATCAAGCCGTATCTGTACCGTATTCCGCTGATCGGCAACGGTGATATCTCCACACCGCAGGCCGTCGTTGAGGCCTTCCGCCGCTACGATATTGACGGCGTGATGATTGGTCGGGCAGCACTCAACCGGCCCTGGCTTTTTTGCCAGGCCCAGGCCGCCCTGCGCGGCGAGCCGATCCCACCGGATCCCAGCTTGGCCGAGCAACGTGAGATGCTGTTCGAGCACTTCCACCTCCTGACCGAGCAATTTGGCCAGGAGCAAAGCATCGTCCTCATGCGTAAATTTGCCTGCTGCTATGCCAACGGACGCCCTGGCGCCAGGGCATTCCGGGGTATGGTGAGCAAGGTTTCAAATGCACAAGAATTCCATTCGATCGTGGAGCATTACTTCCCGCGGGAAGAAATCGTAACCGGAATCCCTGCTTCGATTTCCGTCGTATAAATCGCATTCGGTCCGCGGCGGTCCCTGGCGGCCGCAATTCCATCAAAATCGGGGGGATTCGTGTACCGGAAAATTCCTCTCAAAATCATTTTCACAACGACACTTGCTAATATTAACGATGCGGAGTATGATACCCATAGCGTCGATGACTGCATTTGACGTGGAGAGCCAGTCTAGGAGCGAGTACTCCGCAGTGCTTGTCGCACGGCGCGGGTTGCCTTGGGCGAGGCTCCAGGGATATGTACAGTGAACGGTTAAGAGTGATCCCAATCTGTCCTTATCGCCACGATTCGGATCACTTCAGACCGTATAGAGTTTAGGATGGGAATACCATGAGTGTGGAAGCCCCTAATTCTGATGCCGACCTTTTGGACTTGATCCGCATTGCCGGTCCGTTGAGCGTTACCGAACTGGCGGATGCGATGGAAGTCACGGCGACGGCCGTGCGTCAACGTCTAACTCGGCTCATGGACCAATTGATGATTGAGCGCGAGGCGATTCGCGCAGGCCGCGGCCGCCCCAAGCACCGTTACTCCCTTACTGAAAAAGGGTTGCGTCAAACAGGCTCGAACTTCACCGATCTGGCACTGACCCTCTGGCGGGAGATTCGGACTGTCGGTGACGAGAAACTGGGCCGCGACGTGTTGCGGCGGATTTCGCGAGCCTTGGCGGCCGGCTATGCCTCGCAAATTCAGGGCAGCACACCGGCCGAAAGACTACAGTCGCTGTCCGAACTGCTCAACCAGCGGAGAATCCCTACTACCGTGGGATCAACGGACGACGGATCCTCCCTTACGGCCCATGCATGTCCCTATCCGAATCTGGCCGAGGAGGATCGCAGCATTTGCATGATGGAGAAAATGATGTTCTCCGAGCTTATTGGCAATGAGTTGGAATTGACACAGTGCCGGCTCAACGGTGGTGGTGATTGTCGGTTTCAAACCGGTTCATGAATGGCTATAATTAACGGGTTTACCTCGCCTTTCACGCAACCAGGAACGGATGCATGACTCAGCCTTGGATTGAAGGAAGATTTGACCCCAACGTAATGACGACCTCGCTCGAGCAGGCGATCAACTGGTCGCGTCAAGCGAGCCTTTGGCCGATGACCTTCGGCATCGCCTGCTGTGCCATTGAGATGATGGGAGCGGGCGCTGGCCGTTACGACCTCGATCGTTTTGGCGCCGGCGCCTTTCGGGCCAGTCCGAGGCAATCGGATCTGATGATCGTCGCCGGCACGGTGAACTACAAAATGGCCAGTCGCGTACGGCGGCTCTGGGAACTGATGCCCGATCCGAAGTATGTGATCGCCATGGGCGGTTGTACGATCGGCGGTGGACCTTATTATGAATTTGGATACAACATTGTCCCCGGCGTCGACCTGATTGTGCCGGTCGATGTGTACGTGCCGGGTTGTCCCCCGCGGCCCGAGTCGCTCCTGGAGGGCCTGATGCGTCTTCAGGACAAAATAATGGGCCAGAAGATCACCCGCCCGCGCCATGCAGAGGTCGCAAGCGTGGCGCCCGTGCGAGAAGGCGGGTACTGGGGCCGCTGGTTCGGTCCCGGCGTCAAGGCGCCCGATGAGTTGCCGCTAGCGCACCATTCCGGTTACGTTGACGTGGAAGAAACACCACTGGTCTTTCATCAACAACAGTTCAAGACAGCAGGGAAGAAAAACGAGACATGAGCGACGTTTTGGCGATCAGCGATCTGCACGTTCAGGTGACGGGCAAGCCGATTTTGAAAGGCGTCAGCCTCTCGATTCGTCGTGGCGAGATCCACGCCCTGATGGGTCCCAACGGCTCGGGCAAGAGCACGCTGGGCTTTGCCATCATGGGTCACCCTGGCTATGAAGTCACTGGTGGAAGGATCGAACTCAACGGCGAGGATCTGCTGGCCATGGAGCCGCACGAGCGTGCTCGGGCCGGCTTGTTCCTGGCCTTCCAGCGACCGGTGGCGATACCGGGCGTGAAGATGGCTGACTTCCTTCGCCACGCCGTGACCAATGTCCGCCGGCCGAACCGCAAGGAAGGCGAGGAACTGATCCCGATGCGTGAATTCCGCAAGGAACTCCGCGAGAAGATGGACAGTCTTCGGGTCGATCAGGAGTTCGCCCGCCGCTATGTCAACGATGGTTTTTCCGGCGGCGAATCGAAACGCGCTGAAATTCTACAGATGGCCATGCTGCGGCCGAAGTTTGCCGTGCTGGATGAGACCGACAGCGGTCTGGACGTAGACGCCGTGCGGCTGGCCAGCTTGAGCATCGCGCAGATCGGCGGTCGCGAAATGGGAATCCTGATCATTACGCACCACGAACAACTATTAGAATACAACCAGCCGCAATTCACCCACGTGATGCTTGGCGGCCGGATTGTGGAGTCGGGAGGGCCGGAGCTGGCCATGGAGTTGCACAAGCAAGGCTATGACCGTGTCCGCGCCGCCCATCCCGAAGCCAGGAACGGCCCGGTCCTGACGCTGCCAGCCGGGTGGGAGCCGTGCTGGACCGCCAGCGAGTTGCTCGGGCCGAAACCCGGCTCGGCCGGAGCCTCCGATCTGGCCCAACTCGCGCGGGACCTCCATGACCAAGGGTGGATCGCCTATAGCGCCAAAACCGAGCACGGGGATTGGGATCTGTTCCTGATGCGC
>Ga0118677_10002009_pt1 | contig 41842 bp, 43 predicted proteins | sample AliMusrvi5mmetaG_FD_86154 | JGI IMG/M metagenome (GOLD analysis project Ga0118677, IMG submission 86154)
AACTTAAATAACGCAACGGTGCTGGTCATCGGCGCCGGCATCATGGGCGCAGGCATTGCCCAAGTAGCAGCACAGGCGGGCCACAGCGTGATGCTGTTCGACATGCGCGAAGGCGCAGCCCTTGAGGCCAAGGAAAAACTCAGCGCCAGCCTGAACGCATTGGTTGCCAAGGGCAAGCTGGGCGCCGACGCTGTAGCGCAAACCCTGTCCCGCATCAGCGCGATCGGCAACTTGCAGGAAGCCGCAGCGGCAGGCCTGGTGGTCGAAGCCATTGTCGAAAAGCTGGAGGCCAAGCGCGGCTTGTTTCAGCAATTGGAGCAAATAGTCAGCGCCGATTGCATTCTGGCCACCAACACGTCTTCGATTTCGGTGACGGCAATTGCCAACGGGCTGCTGCATCCCGCGCGCCTGGTCGGCATGCACTTCTTCAACCCGGTGCCGCTGATGAAGCTGGTGGAAGTGGTTTCGGGCCTGCAAACCGAAGCGGCAGTGGCCAACGCCATTTTTGCGTTGTCACAAACCTGGGGCAAGGTGGCGGTGCATGCGCGCTCCACGCCGGGCTTTATCGTCAACCGCATTGCCCGCCCCTATTACGCAGAGACCTTGGCGCTGCTGCAGGAACAGGCCGCCACACCCACCGTGCTGGACGCCTGTCTGCGTGCGGTGGGTTTTCGGATGGGGCCCTGCGAGCTGATGGACCTGATAGGCCACGACACCAATTTCTCGGTGACGCAGTCGGTCTATGAGGCCAACTTTTTTGACAAACGCTATAGCCCTTCGCTGGTGCAGCGCGAGATGGTCGATGGCGGCCTCTTGGGTCGCAAATCGGGACAGGGCTTTTACAGCTACGCAGCCGATGCGACAAGACCCACGGTTGCTGCCGCTCAGGCCATGCAAATGCCGATTGCCAAGACGCTCTGGCTGCATGGCCGGGGCCCGCTGGCCGATGCGCTGCAGGCTGCCTGTGAGCGCGCCTTGGCCTTGGTGCCCACTGCTGCACCCGCGCTGCTGCGCGACGAAAGCAGCGATTGGATAGGCCTGGAAATCGGTGGCTGCCAACTGCGCATGACGGACGGCCGCTGTGCCTCGCAACTCGGGGCCGAGGTGGCTGTGTTCGACCTGCCGCTGCAAACCACCCAAGACACGGTGCTGGCCTGGGCGCCCTCCTCGCGCGCCTCTGCTGCCTGGACCGCACAAGCCGAGCAATGCTTGCAGGCGCTGGGCTTCAACCCGCAGCGCGTGGCCGACACGCCGGGCTTGGTGGTGGCGCGCAGCGTCGCCATGCTGATCAACGAAGCGGCAGACGCGGTGCACCAGGGCGTCTGCAACGAGGCTGCTGCCGATGCCGCCATGAAGCTGGGGGTCAACTATCCGGCTGGCCCGTTTGAATGGCTGAGCTCGTGGGGCGCCGTGCCGGTGTGCCAGTTGCTGGACGCGCTGGATGCGTTCTACCGTGGCGAGCGCTACCGCGCCAGCCCGCTCTTGCGCCAGCGCACCTGGCAGGATTGACATGAAATTTACCGAGTTCACCGAAGGCCTGGTCATTGAGGCCGGCCCCTACCACCTCACCGAAGACGAGGTCTTGCAATTTGCCAAGGCCTGGGACCCGCAGTGGTTCCACACCGACCCCGAGGCCGCGGCCAAGGGGCGCCACGGCGGTCTGATTGCCAGCGGCTGGCAGACCTGCGGCATCGCGATGCGCCTGATGGCCGACCAGGCCTTGCAGGGCTCTGAGTCGTTTGCCTCGCCCGGCCTGGCCTACATCAAATGGCTGCATCCGGTGCGCCCCGGTGATGATTTAAGCGTTCGCGCCACGGTGCTGGAAACCCGGGTGGCGCGCAGCCAGCCGGGTATGGGCATCCTGCGCTGGCGCTGGCAGTTGTTCAACGCCGCCGGTGTGGAAGTGCTGGACCTCGAAGCCACCAGCCTGTTTGATCTGAACCAAAACCCTGTCGCCTGAACTGAATCGTCCGCCATGAACCAAGCCTTTATCTGCGACGCCATCCGTACCCCCTTCGGTCGCTACGGCGGCGCGCTGTCTTCCGTGCGCACCGATGACCTGGGCGCCATTCCGTTGCGCGCACTGATGCAGCGCAACCCGGGTGTGGACTGGGCGGCCATCACCGATGTGATCCTGGGCTGTGCCAACCAGGCCGGCGAAGACAACCGCAATGTGGCGCGCATGAGCGCCTTGCTGGCCGGTCTGCCCTTGGAAGTTCCGGGCGGCACCGTCAACCGGCTGTGCGGCTCCGGTCTGGATGCGGTGGGTACGGCAGCGCGCGCCATCAAGGCCGGCGAGGCCACGCTGATGATTGCCGGCGGCGTGGAAAGCATGAGCCGCGCACCGTTTGTCATGCCCAAAGCGGAGAGCGCCTTCAGCCGCAACAACGCCGTCTATGACACCACCATAGGCTGGCGCTTTGTCAACAAACTGATGAAGGCGCAGTACGGCGTGGACTCCATGCCCGAGACGGCCGAGAACGTGGCCACCGATTTCAATATCGAGCGCGAGGCGCAGGACCGTATGGCCCTGGCCAGCCAGCTCAAGGCCGTGGCAGCACAACAGGCCGGCCACTTCGCCCGCGAAATTGTCGGCGTACCGATTGCACAGAAAAAGGGCGACCCGCTCGTCTTCGATACCGACGAGCATCCACGTGCCACCACGCTCGAAGCCCTGGCCAAACTCAAGCCCATAGTCCGCCCCGACGGCAGCATCACCGCCGGCAATGCCAGCGGCGTCAACGACGGCGCCTGCGCCCTGTTGCTGGCCGATGAAGCCACGGCGCGCAAGAACGGCCTGACGCCGCGCGCCCGCGTCGTCGGCATGGCGACAGCCGGTGTGGCACCGCGCATCATGGGCATGGGCCCGGCACCCGCCACGCAAAAGGTGCTGGCCCTCACCGGCCTGAGCCTGGCACAACTCGATGTGATTGAACTCAACGAGGCCTTTGCCGCCCAAGGCCTGGCCGTCTTGCGGCAACTGGGTCTGCAGGACGATGACGAGCGCGTCAACGCTTGGGGCGGCGCCATTGCGCTGGGCCACCCTCTCGGTGCCTCGGGTGCACGCCTGGCCACCACCGCCATCAACCGCCTGCACGCCACCGGCGGTCGCTACGCCCTGTGCACCATGTGCATAGGCGTGGGCCAGGGCATTGCTCTGATCCTGGAGCGGGTGTAACCAAGATAAGGCGCAGCGCCCTAGGCAATACTGGCGCTGCTTGCGGACATCAAATCGGCCACCACGCGCCGCAGCCACTGCGAGCCGGGGTCGTTGTGAAAGCGTTCATGCCAGTGCTGCTTGACGTCGTAGGGTGGTAACTGGAACGGCACCGGAAAGATGCGCACCGCCGCCCTCCCCTGCAGCACATCGGCCAGGCGCTCGGGAATGGTGAGTATCAAATCGGTGTGCTCCACCACCAGCGCCGCACCTATGAAATTGGGAATGTTGAGCGAGATCTTGCGCTTGAGGCCAAAGCGCTCAATCTCCTGCTCCAGCATCTGCGGTGCCGCACCCGAGGAGCTGACCACCGCGTGGTTCTCGCTGGCAAACTGCTCCAGCCGCAACTCTTTTTGGATGCGCGGATGGTGGGCGCTGACCATGCAGGCAAACTTCTGCGAGAACAGCACGTTCTGGTAAAAGCCGGCCTCGAGCTGCGGCATCAGGCCAAGCGCCAGATCGGCCTCGCCACTTTCCAGCAGGCGCGCAATGTCGTTGGAGAGCGGCAGCACGTCGATGCGAATGCCGGGTGCTGCCAGGCGCAGCCTCTCCCACAGCCTAGGCAATAGCACCAGCTGGCTGATGTCGGTCATGCAGATGCGAAACAGGCGTTTGGAGGTGACGGGGTCAAAATGGTTTTGCTGGCCCATCACCACTTCCAAGGCTTCGAGCACGCCGCGCACCGGGCGCACCAGGCCGTCGCCAAAGGGGGTGGGCTCCATGCCGGCAGATGTGCGCACAAACAGCGGGTCGCCAAAGTGATGGCGCAGCTTGGACAGGGCCACGCTGACCGCCGGTTGCCCCAGGTCCAGGCTGACTGCGGCCTCGGTCACGCTGCGCGTCTTGTAGATTGCGTCAAACACCTGCAGCAGGCGGATTTCTATCGTGTCTAGGGCCATGTCTTGATTGTGGGGGCGGGTCTTATTCGAATTTCGAATACGCCATATTAAGCGCCTTGGATTGTCAGCGCCCGACCCCGCTTTTACGCTTGCGTCCTATTCCAACAACGCCGTGGAGACTGCATGTCCTTACCTGAACTGGGCCGCCTTGAAGACCTGCCCCAAGACTACCGTGACGACCTCACCGCGCAAAACCTGGTGCCGCTGTGGCCCAGCTTGCGTGCCGTGCTGCCTCCGGGCAAGCCCACACCGCGCACCCGCGCCACCGCCTGGAACTACCAGGCCCTGCGGCCCCTCTTGCTCAAGGCCGGTGAGCTGACTCCCATGGAAAAAGCCGAGCGCCGCGTGCTGGTGCTGGCCAACCCCGGCCACGGTCTGGAAAAAATGCAGGCCAGCTCCACCATTTATCTGGGCATGCAGCTGCTGCTGCCCGGCGAATGGGCCCCGGCGCATCGCCACACGCCCAATGCCGTGCGCATGATTGTCGAGGGCGAAGGCGCCTACACCACGGTGGACGGCGAAAAGTGTCTGATGCAGCGCGGCGACCTGATCCTCACGCCCACCGGCCTGTGGCATGAACATGGCCATGACGGCGACCAGCCGGTGGTCTGGCTGGATGTGCTGGATCTACCCATGGTCTATTACATGGAAGCGTCTTACGTCACCGAGGGCAAGCCGCAGACCATCAGCGGCGATGCCGCCGGACTGGCATACCAGCGCGGTGGCGTGGCGCCGGCGCCGATGTTCGAGCGCAGCCAAACAGCCTTCCCGATGCTGCGCTACCCCTGGGTGGATGTGCGCACCGCGTTGCAAACCCTAGCGCGCACCCAGCCGGAAATTGAAGCCGTGCAAGTGGCCTATATCAACCCCGAAACCGGAGCCGACGCGCAAAAAATTCTGGGCTTCTCGGCCCTGATGCTGCGCCCCGGTGAGACCCTGAACATGCCGGCCCGCTCCACGGCCATGGTGTTCCATGTGATCGAAGGCGGCGCCTCGGTCACGGCAGATGCCAGCCACTTTGCGCTGGGCGAGGCCGATACCTGCTGCATACCCGGTTACACGGCCATCACCTTGGTCAACGCCTCGACCACCGAAGCCTCTTTTGTATTCATGGCCGACGACGCGCCGCTGCAAAAAAAGCTCGGTGTCTATGAAGTCCGCGATGGCCGCAATGTCTGAACATTGCACACTGCTCTTTTTATCAACCGATCACACCCCATGACAACTTACACCTTCGCCCCCGCCCCCGTCTGCTCCCTGCCCGTTGTGGGCCAGGACGCCCGCTTCCCCGTCAAGCGCATCTTCTGCGTGGGTCGCAATTACCACGCGCACGCCGTCGAGATGGGCCGCCCGGTGGACAAGTCCACCATGAAGCCCTTTTACTTCATCAAGGACGCCAGCGCCCTGGTGGAGTCCGGTGCGACCGTACCCTACCCCGCAGGCACCAGCAACTACCACTATGAAATGGAACTGGTCGTCGCCATTGGCGCTGAAGGTTTCCGCGTGAAGGAGTCCGACGCAGATCGCCTGATCTACGGCTATGCCGCCGGTCTGGACATGACAAGGCGTGATTTGCAACTGGTGGCACGTGACCAGGGCCGCCCCTGGGACCTGGGCAAAAACTTCGAGAAGTCCGCCATCTGCTCGCCCCTGGTGCCCCAGGGCAAGCTGGGCGTGCTGCAAGCCGGCGCCATTGCGCTGCAGGTCAACGGCACGGCAAAACAAAGCGCTGACCTGTCGCAGCTGATCTGGAACATCCCCGAACTGCTGGCAGACCTGTCGCAGTACTACCACCTGCAGCCCGGCGACCTGATTTACACCGGCACGCCCGAGGGCGTGGGCGCCGTGGTCAGCGGTGACCTGATCAGCGGCCAGATCGAACAGGTCGGCTCGGTGCAGCTGACCATTGGCACGGCCGAATAAACCCCAAGGAAACAAGATGACACAGCAACTTCCTGTACTGGTTTCCGGTGGTGGCATCGGCGGCCTGGCCGCAGCCTTGGCCCTGGTGCGCCAGGGTTTTGAGGTTACGGTGTTCGAGCAGGCACCGGAAATAGGTGAAATCGGCGCCGGCATCCAGCTTGGACCCAATGCCTTCCACGCCTTTGACGCACTGGGCGTGGGCGACAAGGCCAGAGGCCGCGCCGTCTACACCGACTACATGGTGATGCACGACGCGCTGGACGAATACCAGGTCGGCAAGATCCCCACCGGCGAGGCTTTTCTGAAGCGCTTCGGCAACCCCTACGCCGTAATCCACCGCGTCGATGTACACCTGTCGCTGCTGGAAGGTGCGCAGGAAACGGAGAAGGTCAAGTTCCTGACCAACACCCGCATCGTCCGCGTCGAGCAGGACGAAAATTCGGTGACCGTGTTTGACCAGAACGGCAAGTCCTACCGGGGTGTGGCCCTGATCGGTGCCGATGGCGGCAAATCGGTGGTGCGCCAGCAGTACGTGAACGACCCGCCCCGCGTGACAGGCCATGTGGTCTACCGCGCCGTGGTCGACAAAAAAGACTTCCCCGAAAACCTGCAATGGAACGCGGCCAGCATCTGGGTCGGCCCGAACTGCCACCTGGTGCACTACCCGCTGCGCGGCGGCGAGCAATACAACGTGGTCGTCACCTTCCACAGCCGCGAGAAGGAAGAATGGGGCGTGACCGACGGCAGCAAGGAAGAGGTGCAGAGCTACTTCTTGGGGCTAGCCGCCAAGCCGCGCCAGCTGATCGACCTGCCCAAGACCTGGAAGCGCTGGGCCACCGCCGACCGCGAGCCAATTGGCACCTGGGTCTTCGGCCGCGCCACCATCCTGGGCGATGCCGCCCACCCCACCACGCAGTACATGGCGCAGGGCGCCTGCATGGCGCTGGAAGACGCCGTGACCCTGGGCGAGGCGCTGCGCGTCCACCAGAACGACTGGCCCAAGGCGCTGGCGCTTTACGAAAAATCCCGCGTGGCACGCACCGCCCGCATCGTGCTCTCGGGCCGTGAAATGGGCCGGCTCTACCACGCCAAGGGTGTGGAGCGCCTGGTGCGCAACAGCCTGTGGAAGGGTCGCTCGGCCGAGCGTTTTTATGACGCGATGGAATGGCTGTACGGTTGGAATGTCGAAAACTGCTTGAGCACGGATTGATACCCATGCAACTCCATAACTTTTTCCGCAGCGCCACCTCACACCGCACCCGCATCGCCCTGAATCTCAAGGGTCTGAACTACGAGTACGTGGCGGTGGACCTGCGCAAGAACGCGCACCAGAGCGCAGCCTTCAAGGCACTCAACCCGCAGGGTCTGGTGCCAGCGCTTGTCGATGGCGATCTGGTGCTGACGCAGTCGGTGGCCATTATCGAATGGCTGGAGGAGCGCTACCCGACGCCGGCGCTCTTGCCCACCGACCTCAACGAGCGCGCCCATGTGCGGGCGCTTGCCGCAATAGTCGGTTGCGACATCCATCCCATCAACAACAAGCGCATTCTCGACACGCTGCGTGCCAGCTTCGGCGCCGATGATGCCGCCATCAATAGCTGGTGCGGCACCTGGATCAAGGCCGGTTTTGAAGCGCTGGAAGCCATGCTGCAGGCCGACAAGAACCGCGGAGACTTCTGCTTTGGCAAGGCCCCCGGCCTGGCCGATGTGTATCTGGTTCCGCAGGTGGAGGGTGCGCGCCGCTTCAAGGTGGACCTGACGCCCTACCCTGGCATCCTGGCCATAGACCAGGCCTGCAGCGCGCTGCCTGCCTTTGCCAGCGCCGCACCCGCAGCCCAACCCGACGCTTCCTGAACCCAACAATAACCGAGGAGAACTTATGACGACGATCACCAAACGTTTCTTTCTGTCCACCCTGACAGGCGCCGCGATGCTGGCCCTGGGCGCTACCGCTGCCCTTGCCGGCGAGCCGCTGAAGATCGGCATGGTGCTGCCCATGTCCGGCCCCTTCGCCTCTTATGGCAAGCAGATCGAGTCCGGCGCGCGCCTGTATCTGGCGCAAAGCGGCGGCACTTTTTCCGGCCGCAAGGTCGAGCTGATCATCAAGGACGACACCGGTGTGGCGCCCGAGATCAGCAAGCGCGCCGCGCAAGAGCTGGTGGTGAAAGACAAGGTCGACATCCTGGCCGGCTTTGGCCTGACACCCTCGGCCTTTGCCGTGGCACCGATTGCTACGGAGGCCAAAAAGCCCATGATCGTGATGAACGCCGCCACCTCGGCCATCACCACCAAGTCCGAATACATCCTGCGCGTCTCGCACACGCTGCCGCAGGTGACCGCACCGATTGCCAGTTGGGCGGCGAAGAACAAGATCAAAAAGGTGTTCACGCTGGTGGCCGACTTTGGCCCCGGCCTGGACGCTGCAGCCCAGTTCAAGAAGACCTTTACCGCCGCCGGTGGTGAAGTGGTGGGCGAGGTGCGCACCCCCGTGAAGAGCCCGGACTTCGCGCCCTTTCTGCAAAAGATCAAGGATGCCGCACCCGAGGCGGTGTTTCTGTTTGTGCCGCCGGGCGAGCAGACCATTGCCTTTATCAAGGGCTTTGCCGAGCGCGATCTGGCCAAGGCGGGCATCCGCATCATCGCCACCGGCGACCTGAGCGACGAAGACATCCTGGACAGCCTGGGTGAAAGCGCCGTCGGAGTCGTCAACTCCATGCAATATTCCGAGGCCCACAACTCGCCTGAAAACAAGGCCTATACCGCCGCCTTTGCCAAGGCCTATCCCGGCATGCGCCCCGGTTACATGTCGGTGGCAGGTTTTGACGGCATGCAGCTGATTGCCAAGACGCTGGAAAAAACCGCTGGCGACTCGGACGGTGACAAGTTCATGTCTGCGGCAAAAGGCATGGCCTGGACCAGCCCGCGCGGCCCCATCAGCATCGATCCGCAGACCCGCGACATCATCCAAACCATTTACATCCGCAAGGTGGAAAAGGTAGCCGGCAAGCTGCAGAACGTCGAGTTCGACCAGGTCGCCAACTTCAAAGACCCCGGCAAGCAATGACCGTTTTATTCGATGGCATTGCCTCGGGCATGCTGCTGTTCCTGATCAGCGTGGGCCTGTCGGTCACGCTGGGGCTGATGAACTTTGTCAACCTCGCCCACGGCGCCTTTGCCATGGTGGGCGGCTATGTCTGCGTCACGCTGCTCAACCGCCTGGGCCTGCCGTTTCTGCTGTCTCTCCCGCTGGCCGCACTGGCCACGGCGGCCGTGGGCGTGCTGCTGGAGCGCCTGCTGTACCGCCGCCTATACGGAGCCACGCACCTGGACCAAGTGCTTTTTTCCATCAGCCTGGTGTTCATGTCCATGGCCGCGGCCAGCTACTTCTTTGGCGCCAACCAGCAGCCCTTGTTGTTGCCGGAATTCCTGCGCGGCCAGTTCAAGCTGCCGGGTCTGGACATGGGCGTGTACCGTTTGTTCCTGATCGTGGTGAGCGGCCTGATTGCCTGGGGCCTGCAGGCCCTGGTGAGCGGCACGCGCTTTGGTGCGCAGCTGCGCGCCTCGGTGGACAACCCGCGTGCCGCGCGCGGCGTAGGTATCAACGTGGAGCGCATCTTCACGCTGACCTTTGCTCTGGGGACGGCGCTGGCCGGCCTGGGCGGCGCCATGGGAGTGGAGATGCTAGGGCTGGACCCGGGCTTTCCGGTGAAGTACGTGGTGTACTTTTTGATCGTGGTGGCCGTGGGCGGCAGCGGCAGCATCACCGGCTCGCTGGTGGCCTCGCTGATTCTGGGTGTGGTGGATGTGGCGGGCAAGTACTACGTGCCAGAGATCGGCTCCTTCCTGATTTACGCGGTGATGGTGGTGACGCTGGTGTTCCGTCCGCAAGGCCTGTTTGGCCGCAAGGCTGTGCGTTAAGGCGCTGCAAAGGAATCTCATGCAAACCGCTACTTTGATGAATAACGTCGCCAACAACGTCGCCGTGACGCAACTGAAAAACGCCGACCGTTGGCAAGCTCCCGAGTTCGTGTTCTGGCTGCTGCCCATCGCCGCCTACTTTGTCTTCCCCGACAACCTGGTGCTTCTAACACAGATGGCGATTACCGCACTGTTCTGCATCTCGCTGGACCTGATCCTGGGCTACGCGGGCATCGTCTCGCTGGGTCATGCCGCCTTCTTCGGCCTGGGTGCCTACACCGCCGGCCTGCTGGCGGCCAATGGCTGGGGCGAACCCTTGAGTGGCTTGGCTGTCGCCGCGCTGGTGAGTGCCGCACTCGGCCTGCTCACCAGCCTCTTGGTGCTGCGCGGCGCGGACCTGACGCGGCTGATGGTGACGCTGGGCGTGGCCATGATGCTGTTTGAGCTGGCCAACAAGATGACCTGGCTGACCGGTGGCGTCGATGGCCTGCAAGGAATGGAGGTGCAACCGGTGTTGGGCATGTTCCGCTTTGACATGGTGGGCAAGACGGCCTTCTGGTATGCGCTGGTCGTGCTGTTTCTGCTGTTTTGGGCCGCGCGCAAGCTGGTGCACAGCCCGTTTGGCCTGGGCCTCAAGGGCATACGCCTGAATGTGGCACGTATGCCGGCGCTTGGTGCGCCGGTGAACATGCGCCTGGCTGCCGTCTACACCATTGGTGCGGCCTATGCCGGTGTGGCCGGTGCGCTGATGGCGCAGACCACGCAGTTTGTGGCGCTGGATGTGCTGTCCTTTAACCGCTCGGCCGAGCTGCTGCTGATCCTGGTGTTGGGCGGCTCGGGTAGCCTATATGGCGCCCTCATCGGCACCGTCGTGTTCATGTCGGCCCACCATGTGCTGTCGGACATGAACCCCGAATACTGGCAGTTCTGGCTCGGTGCCCTGCTGCTGGCGATTGTGCTGTTTGCCCGCGATGGCGTGATGGGCGGCCTGCGCCGTGCCGCTGCGCGCCTGGGCCTGGGTGCAAACCAGGGAGTGGCCCAATGAACTACGCACTGCAAACCCAAAAACTGGTGAAAAAGTTTGGTGGCTTTGTCGTCACCAACGATGTGAGCCTGAAGGTCGAAGCCGGTGCGCGCCACGCACTCATCGGCCCCAATGGCGCAGGCAAAACCACGCTGATCAATCTGCTGACCGGCTTTCTGGAACCCAGCAGCGGCTCCGTGCTGCTGCAGGGCCAGGAGGTGACGAATCTGGCGCAGCACCAGCGCGTCAAGCGCGGCCTGGCCCGCACCTTCCAGATCAACCGATTGTTCTCGGAGCTCACGGTGCTGGAGTCGGTGGTGCTGGCGGTGAACGAACGCCTGGGTCTGAGCGCCAAATTCTGGAAACCGGTGGGCGCCCACACGCAAGCGATTGAAGAAGCGGCCGAACTGCTGCGTACCTTGAAGCTACTGGACGTGGCCCACGAGCAGACGCGCAACCTGGCCTATGGCCGGCAGCGCCTGATCGAAATTGCGCTGGCTCTTGCCGCCAAACCTTCGGTGCTGCTGTTGGACGAACCGGCAGCCGGAGTGCCCACTTCGGAAAGCCGCGAGCTGTTCGAATCCATCGCCGCCCTGCCGCGGGATGTGACCATTCTGCTGATCGAGCACGACATGGACCTGGTGTTCCGCTTTGCCGACACCATCTCGGTGCTGGTCAGCGGCGCGCTGCTCACCCAAGGCACGCCACAAGAAATTGCCAACGACCCCCGGGTCAAAGAGGTGTACCTCGGAGAAGCCGCCCATGTCTGAATTGCTCACTCTTGAAAACGTCTGGGCCGGCTACGGCGAGGCCATCGTGTTGGAGGGCATCTCCTTGCAGCTCAAGGCCGGCGACAGCCTCTCGCTCTTAGGCCGCAACGGCATGGGCAAGAGCACGCTCTTGTCCACGCTGATGGGCGCCGCCCGCTTCCACAAGGGTTCCATGCGCTGGCAGGGCCGGGACCTGGCGGCAGTGAAACCCCATGCCCGCGCGCATCTGGGTCTGGGCTGGGTGCCGCAGGAGCGCGACATTTTCCCGTCGCTGTCGGTGGAAGAAAACCTGAGCGTGGTGCAGACCAAGGGCCACTGGGATTTGCAAAAGATTTACGCCATGTTCCCGCGCCTGCAGGAGCGCCGCGCCAATATGGGCAACCAGCTTTCGGGCGGCGAGCAGCAGATGCTGGCCATAGGCCGCGCACTCATGCTCAACCCGCAACTGCTGCTCCTGGACGAGCCGCTGGAAGGCCTGGCGCCACTGATCGTGCAGGAGCTCTTGAGCATCATCCAGCGGCTCACCGAAGAAAGCGGCATAGCCGTGATTCTGGTGGAGCAGCATGCGCGCCAGATCCTGCCGCTGACCCAACAGGCGCTGGTGCTGGAGCGGGGAAAAGGCGTCTACCTGGGCCCGGCCCAATCACTGCTGATGAATAGCGCCCTGCTCGACAGCTGGCTGGGCGTTGCTGCCCACTAAAGTGCCCCTTGGCGCGCCCATTGATGCCATCACAAAGAGACACCATGAAAGCCATAGACATCATCCACGCCGAACACCGCGCCCTGGGCGCTGTGGTGCAAGCCTTCCACCATGTGCTGGACAGCATCCACAGCGGCGCCAAACAGCCCGACTTTGTGCTGCTGAACGCACTGATCGAATACATCACCGAAGTGCCAGACAGGCTGCACCATCCCAAGGAGGACGAGGTGCTGTTCGTCAAGATTCTGGAAGTGGTGCCAGAGGCTGCTGCACTGATTGCCAAGCTGCAGGACGACCACGTCAAGGGCGAGCAAAGCACCCGCCATCTGCGGGAAGCCCTGCGCGCCTACCAGGCCGCCGGCGCAACAGGTTTTCCCGAGTTCGAGTCCGTGGCCCTGCGCTACATAGACTCCACCTGGAAGCACATCAGCCTGGAAGAAAAAGAGCTTCTGCCCATGGCGGTGCAGCGACTGGCGCCTGAGGACTGGGCCGGTATCGATGCCGCCTTTGAAGCCAACAAAGACCCCTGGTCCGGCCCCACCGGCGAGTTCCGCGCGCTGTTCACAAAAATTGTGAATCTGGTGCCAGCGCCCTATGGCTTGGGCCCGGAATAAGCAACACAGCAATGGATGCGCATCGCCAGGACTGGGTAGCGTCGAGAATTTTTGCGCCTTTAGGACGCAAACTGCAGTGCCATGGCGGCCTGGGCGCTGGCCTGCTGCGACAGCTGGGCAAAGAATTCGCCCTGGCCCTTGGTATCGAGCCACTGACCATCGACTAGGTGGTAATGGTAGCCACCAGCCTTGGCCGCCAGCCAGACTTCTTGCAGCGGCTTTTGCAGATTGATGACGATCTGGCTGCGATTGGGAAAGGTCAAGGTGATCATGCCGCCCGTGCGCTGGTTGTCGATGTCGGCGTCGCTTTCGTCGTTCATCCGGTCGCATGTCGCCTCCACGGCTTTGAGCAGTTTTTCGGCTTTGTCCAGATAGTCGAGGTCGGTCATAATTTCACCATGTTGATCACAAAGCAAATTCTAGTCCGCGCGCTGTTCCTTGGCTTGGTGGGGCTGAATCTGGTGGCCTGCGGGCAGACCGGAGCGCTTTACCTGCCCACGCCGCCGACCGCTGCGGCACCGAAATAATTGCGCCAGGCGCCGCTCCAACGACGCTGCACGCGCCAGCCCAGCAAAATCCCAAGGATCAGCGCATAGACCGCCACCTCGGCAAAGTTATTCTTGCCCGCACGCATCCAGAAGAAATGCAGCAGCGCCAGCCCGGCCACGGCATAGACCAGCCGGTGCATAGCCTGCCAGCGCTTGCCGCCCAGGGCCTTGATGGCGCGGTTGAACGAGGTGAGCGCCAGCGGTGTCAGCAGAACAAAGGCGCTAAAACCCACCAGAATAAACGGCCGCTTGGCAATGTCACGGGCAATGTCCGCGACTTCAAAGCCCATGTCAAACCAGGCATAGGCCAGCAGATGCAGCACCACGTAAAAATACACAAACAAACCGGCCATGCGCCGCAGCCGCGCCAGCGCAGTGAGGCATAGAACGGTGCGCAGCGGCGTGATCGCCAACACCAGACACAGGGCGCGCAGGGTCCAGTCGCCCGTGGAGCGCACCAGCGCCTCGGCCGGATTGGCACCTAACCGATCGGTCAAGGCGGCAAACACCAGCCACAGAAACGGCAGGCAGGACAGAATGAACCAGACCGGTTTACCCCATGGGCTGGACAGCCCACGATTGACAAGAGCGCGCATGGCAATCATCAGTAAAACTTTTTCAGGTCCATGCCGGCATAAAGCTGACCCACCTGGGCTTCATAGCCGTTGAACATCAGGGTCTTGGTCTTCTTGGCAAACAGGCCGCCGTCGCCGATGCGGCGTTCGCTGGCCTGGCTCCAGCGGGGGTGGTCCACGTTCGGATTGACGTTGGAATAAAAGCCGTATTCATTGGCCGCCGCCTTGTTCCAGGCCGTGCCCGGCTGCTTGTCGGTAAAGCGGATCTTGACAATGCTTTTGCCGCTCTTGAAGCCATATTTCCAGGGCACCACCAGGCGCACCGGCGCGCCGCTCTGGTTGGGCAGCACCTCGCCATACATGCCAAAACCCAGCAGCGTCAGCGGGTGCATGGCCTCGTCCAGGCGCAGGCCCTCCACATAGGGCCAGTCCAGCACGCGCGAGCCGACAAAGGGCATGGTCTTGGGGTCGGCCAGACTGACAAACTCCACATACTTGGCGCTGCCCAGGGGCTCGACCTTGCGTATCAGTTCGGCCAGCGAATAGCCCACCCAGGGAATCACCATGGACCAGCCCTCGACGCAGCGCATGCGGTAAATCCGCTCCTCCAGGGGGCTGAGCTTGAGCAGATCTTCCAGTGCAAACTTGCCCGGCTTCTTGACCATGCCTTCTATCTCCACACTCCAAGGGCTGGTCTTCAGCGTGTGGGCGTTGGCCGCCGGGTCGGCCTTGTCGGTGCCGAACTCGTAGAAATTGTTATAGCTGCTGGCGTCCTTGTAGGGCGTGACCTTGTCCATGGTGAACGCGCCTTCCACCTTGGACAGGCTGGCGTTCAGGGCCGCCAACTTGCCAGGGCGAGCGCCCCATGCCGATTCGGCAAGCGCATCGCGCGCGGCCCAGGAGGCCAGGCCGGAACCGGCCGTCAGTGCGGCGATGCCCTTGAGCAACTCACGCCTACGGTTGTAGACGCTTTGGGGCGTAATCTCGCTAGAGACTGGGTGCTTGAAACCGTCGCTTGAGGATTGGATGAGCATGGATGTTTCCTTTGTTCACCGTTGGTCCGCCTGGCGCAGAAATTCTTACAGTGAAGATGCGGAATAAAACGGTTTGCCAAAACTACCATGTCCGCCTTGGGCCGCCTAGGCGTAGGGACAAAAAAATAGCGGGTCACTCTCTCAGAGGACCCGCCACGTGGGGCGAAGCTGGCAAACACCGGCTCCACATCCGGAGCCCTGTTGCCTGAACCGTGCTTAGTGCAGACCGGCGATGTAGTCGCTGACCGCCTTGATTTCGCGGTCATTGAGTTTGGCAGCCACTTGCGTCATCTGGATGCTGTTCATGCGCACGCCGTCACGGAAGGCCGTGAGCTGGGCTTGCGCATATTCCGCATTCTGTCCGGCCAGACGCGGGTACTGAGCCGGAATGCCAGCGCCATTGGGGCTATGGCAACCGGCGCAGGCGGGCACCTGGCGATCGGCAATGCCGCCGCGGTAAATGCGCTCACCCAGGGTCACCAGGTCCTTGTCCTTGGAGAAACCTGGCTTGGATGTCTTGCCGCTGACCCAGTAGGCAATGTTCTTCATGTCCTCTTCGGACAGGGTCGATGCAAAGCCCAACATGATGGGATTGGCGCGCTTGCCGGCCTTGAACTCGGTCAACTGCTTGACCAGGTATTCAGGGTGCTGCTGCGCCAGTTTGGGATAAATGGGCAGGATGGAATTGCCGTCCGGGCCATGGCAAGCGGCGCACACGGCGCCAAAACTGGCTTCCCCTTTGGCTAGGTCCGGCTTGTACTTGGCCGGCGCGGCCTCGTTGGCCACGGCCGAGAATGAAAATGCGGCCATCAAGCCGGCGACGATCAAGGGTGCAATCAACTTCATATGGTGTGGTTTCTTAGAAGCAAAACTGAGCCATTCTACAATGGCGCTTTGGGTTTACCGTATCTATCCATGTCCACTTCTCCAAACCCAAGCCAAACGGCCGTCCCTGCCGCTGCCAAAACAGCTCCCGAAAAGTCCGCCGCCGCTGTGGCCATGGGCTGGTTGCACACCGCCAAATTTTTGACCACCGCACCGCAATTGCATTTTTTGCCAGAGCTCAACGTTCCGGAAATTGCCTTTGTCGGGCGCTCCAACGCCGGAAAGTCCACCTGCATCAACACGCTGACGCAGCAAAAGCAGCTGGCCTTTGCCTCCAAGAAGCCGGGCCGCACCCAGCACATCAACCTGTTTTCGCTGGGCAAGCAGGGCATCATGGATGCGGTGCTGACCGATCTTCCCGGCTACGGCTATGCGGCAGTGCCCAAGCAAGACAAGATCCGCTGGCAACAGGTGATGGCCAATTACCTGGTCAGCCGCGAGAATTTAATGGGCATTGTGCTGATGTGCGATCCGCGCCACGGCATGACCGAGCTGGACGAAATCTTGCTCGAAGTGATACGCCCACGCGTGGAGGAAGGCCTGAAGTTCCTGATCGTGCTGACCAAGTCCGATAAGCTGACCCGCGCCGAGGCGACCAAGGTGCTGTCCATCACCAAGCTGCAGGCCGGTGGCGGCGATGTCATGCTGTTCTCGGCGCCCAAGCGACAGGGCATTGAAGAAGTGGCGCAACTGCTTTACAAATGGGCCCATCCGGAAGGCAAAAAAGCGCTCCCGACAAACGCCATTGCCATCACCGAAATCGAAGAAGAAGTGCCACCGGAGTTTCCGGAAGCAGACTGAGCGCAGTACGCAAAGTGTTCTCGCAGAGCGGCGAAGCCACAAGCGTGGGGGCACAGTTAATACGGCGGAGTTTCTCCGTTGGGCCGGTCCTTGAAGCGCTTGTGGACCCAGTAATACTGGGCCGGCATGCTGTCGATATAGGACTGCAGGCGCAGGTTCATCAACGCCGTATCGGCCAGTGCATCGGCCGTGGGGAAGTCTTTCCAGGCTGGCAACACCTCGATGTCATAGCCCTCGGCCGTTAGGCGCGCCAAGAGCGGCACCACCTTGGCCCGGCTTAGGCGGGCAAAGCGGGATAAGGACGGCACGGTGCAGGCCTGCACGCCATAGAACGGCACAAACACCGACTCCTCCGGCCCGAAATTCATGTCCGGCAGCAGGTAAAGCGGCTCACCCGCCTTGAGGGCGGCGATGATGGGCTTGACACCCTCTATGCGCCTGAACAGTCGCACCCCGCCAAAGCGCTGGCGTCCCTGCAGAATCCAGGCATCTGCCTCTGCGTTGGCCTGATCCGTATAAATGGTGGTGAAGTGCCGGGGCAGTTGCTGGGTGATGGCGGTCCAACCGGCATCCAGGCCGACAAAATGCGGCGCAAAAATCACCGTGGGCGCGCTGCCATGCAACTCATGCACGGCACCGGTCAGGCGCAGCCGCCGTTGGATGGTGTCTGGGTCGGCATGCCAGAGCCAGCCGCGGTCCAGCCAGGCCTTGGCAAAATTCACAAAGTGCTGCCGGGCGCAGGCGCGGACCTGGGCCTCGCTCCACTGCGGAAAACACAGGCGCAAATTGGTGAACACCACGCGACGGCGCGAGCCCACCACCAGATACAGCACCCAGCCCAGGACCACACCCAAGGCCCGCACCCAGGACAGAGGCAAGCGGCGGGTCCAAGCCACCAACGCCAGTGTGAAGCGCGTCATGCGCCCATCCCCTTGGGCTTTTTGTAACGGGCATAGCCCCACAAATACTGCTGGGGCTTTTGCAGAATCAGCAATTCCATGGCGCGGTTGATCTGCGCCGCGGCCACTCCCATGTCCTTAGAAAGCACAAGCGCCAGCGGTGATACATGCACCACGTAGCCCCGTCCCCAGGAAAGGCGCTCGCCCCAGGCCACCAGCACCACAGCGCCGGTTTGCAAGGCCAATCTTGCCGACAAGGTCATGGTGTAGGCCGGCTTGTCAAAAAATGGCGCCCAGACGCCCAGCCCCTCGGGTGGCACCTGGTCCGGCAGCAGGCCCACACATTGGCCGCTTTTTAGCGCCTTGATCAGTTGCTTGACGCCCGCCATCGTGGTCGATGCGGTGGCCAGGCCGGGGCGTTGGCGCGAGGCCTGCACCACCTTCTGCAACCAGGCCTTGCGCGGCGGCCTAAACAACACCGTCATGGGCTTGCCGACGGCTCCAAAACGCGCGGCATAGGCCTGGGCCGTGATCTCAAAACAGCCCAGGTGCGGGGTCAGAAAAACAATCCCCTTGGCCTGCGCCAGCGCCGCTTCCACATGCTCGGCGCCATCCCAGAACACCGGCACCGGCCGACCCAGCCACAGGCGCGGCAGCTCGGCAATCAAGCGTCCAGACTCGCCCACGGCAGCCATCCAGTGGCTGCGCCGTACTCCGGCCAGGGCCGCGTTTTCAAGGAAACGGCGACGGTAATCGGCAGAGCCCAAGAACGCGATCCAGCCCAACAGCCAGCCACAGGCCTGCAGGGCCCACAGCGGGGCATGCGAAAGCAGTCGAAACAAAACAGTCATTGCTGGGATAAGATAGGGGCGTGTCGCTGAGTTACAGAACTACTTGCAGGGCGATACACACGAGGGCTTTCTTGTAAGAGGTCGCCATTGTGCCTTGCCAATAGAGGCAAATCTGCTAAAGCGTTCGCTGCAAGCCCGAAAGCCCAAGCAACGCGCCTTGTTGAACTTTTGGAGAAACTTTATGGCGAACGACTTTCTTTTCACTTCCGAATCCGTATCAGAGGGCCACCCCGACAAGGTAGCCGACCAGATTTCCGATGCCATACTGGACGCGATCTTCAAGCAGGACCCCAAGTCCCGCGTCGCGGCCGAGACCCTGACCAACACCGGTCTGGTCGTGCTGGCGGGTGAAATCACCACCAATGCCCATGTGGACTACATCCAGGTGGCGCGCGACACCATCAAGCGCATAGGCTACGACAACACCGAATACGGCATCGACTACAAGGGCTGCGCCGTGCTGGTGGCCTACGACAAGCAATCCAACGACATCGCCCAGGGCGTGGACCATGCCTCAGACGACCACCTCAACACCGGCGCCGGTGACCAGGGCCTGATGTTCGGCTACGCCTGCGACGAAACCCCCGAGCTGATGCCCGCGCCGATTTATTACGCCCACCGCCTGATGGAGCGCCAGGCCCAGTTGCGCAAGGACGGCCGCCTGCCCTTTTTGCGCCCGGACGCCAAGAGCCAGGTCACCATGCGCTATGTGGACGGCAAGCCGCACAGCATTGACACGGTAGTGCTGTCCACCCAACACAGCCCGGACCAATCCGAAGACCAGCACCACATGAAGGCCAGCTTTACCGAGGCCATCATCGAAGAGATCATCAAGCCCGTGCTGCCCAAGGAATGGCTGCAAAACACCCGCTACCTGGTGAACCCCACCGGCCGTTTCGTGGTCGGTGGCCCGCAGGGCGACTGCGGCCTGACCGGACGCAAGATCATTGTCGATACCTACGGAGGCGCCTGCCCGCACGGTGGCGGCGCCTTCTCCGGCAAGGACCCGTCCAAGGTCGACCGCTCGGCTGCCTATGCCGCCCGCTATGTCGCCAAGAATGTGGTGGCCGCCGGTCTGGCCAAGCAATGCCAGGTACAGGTGGCCTATGCCATTGGCGTGGCCCAGCCCATGAACATCACGGTCTACACCGAAGGCACCGGCGTGATCCCCGATGACCAGCTGTCTGCACTGGTGGCCGAGCACTTCGACCTGCGGCCCAAGGGCATCATCCAGATGCTGGATCTGCTGCGCCCGATCTACGAAAAGACCGCTGCCTATGGCCACTTCGGCCGCGAAGAGCCCGAGTTCACTTGGGAACGCACCGACAAAGCCGCAGCGCTGCGTGCAGCAGCAGGGCTATGAGCCGAAGGACTCGTAGACAATAGGACCCATGAAACTTCAGACACAACGCTTTATTGACCGCTGGGTGGGCCAGCTGCTGTGCGGCGTGGTGTCTGCCTGGGTGCGCTTCACCGGGCTGTTTACCGGCCCGGCCCAGCCGATCCAGAATCCCAAAAATATTCTGGTGATCCTGCTGTCGGAGATGGGCAGCATCGTGCTGGCCGGCCCGATGTTTGCCCAGCTGCGCCGCAATTACCCCGGCGTTCACATCCACATCCTGCAGCTCAAGAAGAACCAGGAAGTGTCCAAACTGCTGCAACTCACCAACCCCGAATACATGCACAGCCTGGATGACAGTTCCGGCGGCAAACTGCTGCGGGACATCCTGTCCATCAGCGCCAAGATGCGCGCGCTGGGCCTGGATGCGGTGATCGACTGCGAACTGTTTTCCCGCGTCAGCGCCCTGCTCTCGTTCAGCACCGGCGCGCCGCTGCGCGTGGGCTATACGCCGCACACGCAAGAAGGCCTGTACCGCGGCAGCTTTATCAATCAGGCCATTCCCTACAACCCGTATCAGCACATCAGCAAGCAGTTTCTGTCGCTGGTGGATGGTCTGCAGTCTGCTGGCAGCACGCCGCGCAACAAGGCCGCAGCGATTCGCGAACTGCCAACAGACACAGAACTCAGCGTGAACTTTTCGGCGGCGGAACTCCAGGCTTACCGCTCCAAGCTGCACTCCGATCACCCGGTCACGACTTCCCGCAAGCTGGTGCTGATGTATGCCGGTGGCGGCATCCTGCCCGAGCGTGCCTGGCCGGCCGCCCACTATGCGCGTGTGGCCCAGGGCCTGTGCGCTGCGGGATTTGCCGTCGGTTTGATCGGTCTGAAGGACGACGCCCAGCTGGCCAAGGATCTGCTGGTGCAAATCCACAGCGATGCCTGTCTGGACCTCACCGGCTATACGCGCAGCATTCGCGAGCTGCTGATGCTGTTCCATGCCTCCGAGTTGCTGATCACCAACGACGGTGGGCCTGGCCACTTCGCCACGCTCACGCCGATCCAGACCATGGTGTTTTTCGGCCCCGAAACCGGCAAGCTCTATGGCCCACTGGGCTCACGCAACACCGTTCTGGAAAGCGGCATTGCCTGCTCGCCCTGCCTGTCGGCGTACAACCACCGACTGACCTTTTGCGACGGCGACAACCAGTGTCTCAAGCGCATTGCGCCCGACCCGGTGCTGGACCAGGCCCTGCACTTTTTACAGGGCACGGCGCCAGCGCTATGAGTGAATCCGCTTCTCTGTCAGGCCGCGTGCTGGCGCTGCTGCGCTGGCTGGAAAATTTCCGCTACATCAAGTTCGGCATCGTAGGCGCCAGCGGCACCGTGGTTAATTTGCTGGTGCTGCATCTGGGCCATGAATACCTGTTTACCGCCATTGAACCGGTGGGCAGCAAGCCCTATGCCTCACTGGCCCTGGCCATCACCATTGCCACGCTCAACAACTTTAGCTGGAACCGGCTCTGGACCTGGTCGGACCGCGTCAAGGCCGAGGCAATGGTGCTGCACACCGACCCACTGCATCCCAGCCCCGGTCAACTCGGACGCGAATTTGGCAAATACGCCACTGCCTCCGGTTTTGGCAGCGCCTTGCAATACGTGCTGACGCTGTTGCTGTCGGGCTCCATGGATTACCGCATCGCCAATGTGATTGCCATCGTGGTGGCAAGCGTGAGCAACTTTTTGGCCAACGACAAATGGACCTTCAAGCGCCGCAGCTAGGCCTCGCCAGCAACCCCACAGCGCAACCCGCCATGTCCCTGCTGCGCGCCCTGCTCCGACCGGCCGTGCTGTGGCCGACCCTGCTGCTGCTGATCGTCGCCCTGTACCTGTGGGGTCTGGGCGGACCCTACGCCCCCACCAATGGCGACGAGATGGTCTATGTCCATATCGCCCGCATGACTGCCGAATCCGGACACTGGCTGCCCCTGCAAAGTGAGCTGGTGGGCATGCGCAATACCAAGCCACCGCTGCTGATCTGGCAGGCCATCGTCGCCAGCGGCTGGGGCGCTCACTGGAGCCTGCTGGCGCTGCGCCTGCCCGCCGTCGTCTACAGCTTTGCCACGGCCGCCCTGCTGGCGTTTTTTGCCTGGCGCATCAGCGGCAAGCGCAGCACCGGTTTTTTGGCGGCCGTGCTTTATCTGCTGTACTTCTCCACCTTTCGCTATGGCCGGGTATATCTGACCTCGGCCCCCGAAACCTTCTGGCTGGCCCTGCCGATGTGGTGGGTGTTGTGGCTGAGGCTACGCGCTAGCGCACCAGGAGCAGTGGCGCCAACGCGTATCGGCTGGCTGGCCTACACCCTGTTCGGCATCGCCATGGGCCTGGGCTCGGCCTACAAGTCCTTTGCCCTGATTGCACCCGCCAGCGCGGCGCTCTGGTGCGCCATTCTCTGGGGTGAGCCGCGCCTGGACTGGAAAACCCTGTGGCGCACCACGGCAGGGGTGGCCTGGTGCGCCCTGCTAGGCCTTGGACTTTTTTGCCTTTGGTTTGTGCTCGACCCCAACCCGGCCGCCGTCTGGCAGGAGTTTGTGCTGGCGGAAAATGCCGGCAAGCTGTCCAACAGCATGGGTTACTGGCAGAACGCCTGGAATGGCCCCTATCCGATGTGGACACAGCTGCTGGCCTACCCGGTCAATGCCGGGCTACTGGCGCTGACCGGCCTGGGCTTTTGCTGGCTGGTCGTCCAGCGCGGGCTGCGCATCAGCAGCTACCGTGGCCTGACCGCAGCCCACAAAGTGCTGCTCGCCTGGCTCCTGGTCTGGCTGATCGTGTTCACCATCCCCAGCCAACGCTCCGAGCGTTATGTGATTCCGGCCGTGCCGGCCCTGGCCATCGCCATGGCCTTGTTGTGGCAACAGATAGGCCGAGTCTGGTCACTGGCCACGCTGCTATTGCTTGCTCCGGCCCTGGTGCTGCTGGCGCGCATTGCCTGGGTCATTGGCGCGATGGATGTTGGCTCGCCGCTGCTGGCCCGACTGACGCTGCTGGTGTCCGGCTTGGGCCTGCTGGCGGTGGCCCTGGGCTTGTTCAATGCCCGCTGGACGCGCAATGCCAGTCTGGTGGCCTGTGCGGCAGTCTACGCCAGCTTTGGCCTGATGGTCTCGCCGCTATCGCACCCGAATACCGACTATTCAGAGGCCGTACACGCGCAGCTGGCTGGCAAGCGCGTGGCCGTGCCCAATGGCTTTACCGGCCAGTTTGAGCACTACCGATTTGTCCTGCCCGGCGCGCGCACCACACCGTATGACGCCGAGGGACGAAACACCGGCGAGCTGTACCCGGACATGGCGCCAGCCGAGCGGCTGCAGCGTCTGCTCACCGAATTTGACGCCGTGGTCTGGCTGCAGGACAACGAAGATCAGGAACAAGCCACCTGCCTGCCTAACTGTCAGCTCTTAGCACAGCGCTGGCATGTGAAGAGCCGCCACAAATCGGGCGAGGTCACGCTGGACAACCTGTGGTACCCGCAGGAATGGCTGTTCAGCCGCGAATGGCTGCTGGTGAAGACTGCGCCCTGACAGTAAATATTGCTAGCGTCGCCAGCGTTGGTACAGGGCGCGCAACAAAGCGATGTGCAGCGCCGACCACAACCAGGGGTCCAGCAAGGCGTCCCAAAGATTGCCGCTGGGCAGGCGCGTGGCGGCAAACATCAGCAGCGCCAGCGGTGCGACCCAAATTTCCGGCCCCGCAGCGACCGTCGTTTTTCCACGCAGCACCCAGGGCAGCAGGCTCAAAGCCATCAGGCCCAGCACCAGCGCCGGGCTAAAACCCCAGGAATAAATCTGCACCGGCAAAAGGGCAAAAGCATCCAGCAACAGCGCATAGCCCAAGCCTACAGCAGCCATCAGCCACCAGCCATTGGCCACGGCCACAGAACGCCTCCAGGAGACGATTGGCACGGGGAACAGCAAACGTCGCAACAGCCACAGCGAGACCAGCATGGCCGACAGGCTGGGCGCGTGGAAGGCCAGGCCCAACCAGTAGTCGGGCGATTTTTGCCCTGGCACCAGCGTCCACAGTGCCAGTGCGAGCGCCAACGCGCGCCGCAGCGCCAGTGGCAGACGGTATGTCAGGGCTGCGCCTAGCAGCGCCAGCACCAGGGCCCAACCCAGCGAAAGCCCCAGGCGCATGACCCAGCCCACGGGCAAGGCCGGAGCGGCATCCGTCCCTAACTGGCTCCAAAGACTCAAGTACCCGCTCATGGTTTGCCCCCCGCGCCAAAGCGCTGCCAGGCAATACTGCGCCTATGGTCGGTATAGCTCACCCATAGCGAGCCATCGGCCCAGGCTACTGCCGGGTACGAATATTCGTCGTCGGTGCCGCCATGGGCCAGTGGCTGCAAAAGCGTCCAATGCACGGCATCGGTCGAGCGGCTCAGATCCAGCAGGTTGCGTGCGTGGGGCGAGCTGTTGTGTGTCAGCACCATCTGCCCCGGCGAGAGCGCCATGCCTGATACGGCGGCGTCCGGATTCACCAACGCCAGGTCCGGCAGGTCGCTCCAATGCCGGCCAGAGTCCAGGGTTTGCACCGCGGTGATATGTCCGTCCGGCCTGTGGTCGCGCATCAGCGCCGTCCATTGGCTAGGAGTCTGCGCCAACAGTGTGGGCTGCAGCAGGTAAGGTCGCCGCGACATGCGCACCATGCCCAAAAACTCGCCCTGCCGGTCAAAGCGCAAGGCCACAGGGTATTTTTTTCCGATCTCGAAATGCACCGGCAGAATCATGCCGCCGTCGGCCAGAGGCAGCGGTACATTGCGCACCAGAAAGCTGATATTCCATAGCCAGGACAGCGGCAACACCCGGTCCGGCACCAGCACCAGCTTGTCCAGGGTGTTGTCCGCGCTGCTTTGCACCAGGTGCAGGATGCGCCCCGCTGCCCAACCGCCCCAGCCGGTAGCCACCACAAACAGATGCACCCGACCGGACGCGTCCAGCCAGGCCACCGGATTGCCCAGCCGCCGCAGCCCGAAGTCCAGCTGCGCGCCCATTGTGTGCCGGTCCACCACATAGCGGGCGGGCAACCAGCGCTGGGTGGCGCGGTCAAACTGCGAGGCTGCTATTTGCACATTGGGCGCGCTCTCGCGGTCGCCGGCAAACCAGAAGGCGGTGAGCGCGGCCGCGTGGCCTACGGGCATGGCCAAGAGATTGCTGGCATGGGCCGCCAAAGCGCCTTCGGGCATGGGTATTTTCCCGGCCGCCACCGGCTTGAGCAAGCTGGCGTCCACGCCTTGGGCTCCCGCCGGAAACAGCGCTTGTGCAACGGCCGGTGCCGGCGGACGCTGCCAAAGGTCGAGCAGCAAAGCCAGGGCCACCAACAGCAGTGCCGCCAGGCCACGGCCTAAAGGCGCCCGCAAGAATGAAGTCAAGCTCATGCCCGCCCGGCATCTGGCGCATGGGCCGTGAGTAGCGCCGCCATGGCCTGCGCCTGTCCATCCGGCAGTGCCCCCAGAGCCTGTACCACACCGGCACGGTTGACGGCGGGCTGGTTCTGACTGACTTTCCACTTGCCAGCCCAATGCGTCACCTCAATCGAAATGCCCACGACGGCCTTGAGCATGGCATCGGTGTAATCGCGCGGTGCATCGTCCACGGCCCAGGGTTTGGCCGAAGCACGCTCCTGTTGCTGGGTGATTTGCGTGACTTGCTCTCTCACCCAGGCGGCATCGTCATGCACGCGCAACAGGCCGCGGGCCTGCACCACGACATAGTTCCAAGTTGGCACCACCTTGCCATGCTCCTGCTTGGTCGGGTACCAGCCGGGGCTGATGTAATGCTGCGGCCCCTGAAAAATCACCAGCACCGGCGTCTCCAGCCGGGTCTCGCGCCATAGCGGATTAGCCCGCGCCACATGGCCCACCAGCGTGCCCAAGGGGCCCAGGCCTACGCGCAAGAGCATGGGAATCTGGTCGGCCACCAGACCGGCGTCGCTCAGGGTGACCAGGGTGCTTAAGGGCTGGCTTGTCACCAGGGCCTGCAGCACGTCCAGGCGGGTTTCTTCGAAGTGTTGCGGTTGGTACATGTTTAGTGGTGCTCAATGCTCAGTTCGGCGCGGGGCTGCCAGTCGGCCGCAGGGGCGTCTGTTTTGACATCGCCTAGAAACAAGCGTTCGGAGGGCAATTGTCGCGCAGTCAGGTAGTCACGCACGGCAATGCTGCGATTCAGTGCCAGTTCGCGCACCGTATCTTCATCCACCGCCATGCTGGCCAGCAACAGCGCCTGCATTTCGGCAGCGCTCAAGTCCTTGACCAGGCCCAGCAGATTGCGCGGCTTTTTGACGCCGGAGCTGCGGTAGACTTCTTGCAGCAGGGCCGGGGATTCTTGCGGCGTCACATAGTCCACGGCCGTGACGTCCTTGCCTGAGGTCGCCGCCGCACGGCGCTTTTCAGCCAGCAACAGGCCCTGCAAACGCTCGCGTCGGATGGCATCCGCCTCCCGCTCCAGGCTGGCCGTTCCGACCACGGTGAGGCGCAGACCGGGCTTGTCGCGCAGGGCCTGGGCCACGCTGTCCAGTCCTTGCAGCCCGGCCGCGGCAACGCGGGCCGTGCCGGCATCAAACACCACGTTGCTGAGTTCGTCGACAGCGCCTTCGCCGCCCAGCAAGCCACGGATCAGGCTAAAGGGCGAGGTCAAGGCCTTGGCGACGATATTGCCGACCACCTTCCAGATCAGCGGCCAAACACGAAACTGAGGGTCGTTGAGCGAGCCGCTTACCGGCAGGTTCAAATCAATCACCCCCCGGCTGTCGGCCAGCAGCGCCACCGCCAGCTTGACCGGCAAGGGACTGGCAGTCCCCTGTTCCGCATCACCAAATACCAGCTGGTTCAGCGTGATCTGGTTGCCTGCCTGCAGCATCCCGTCCGGGCTGATGGCGTAACTCAGGTCGGCGCTCAGCTTGCCGCGCTCGATGCCATAACCCGCGTACTTGATCGCATAGGACGACAGCGGCGACAGCTCCAGGTCCCGCACCTTGGCCTTGATTTCAAGCGCCGGCGGCCGGGCCAGCGGGTTGAGCTTGCCGGCAATTTCCAGGCTGGCCGTGCCCTCGGCGCGGCCACGCAATTCCAGATTGGCCATCTGCTCGCCTGCTTGAGCGGAGCCGAAGTGGCCAAAGGCTCCGGCCAGCTCGGTCAGGTCGGCCGAGTAATTCGGCTTGATAAAGTGGTCCGAAAAGGCCACCCGGCCATTGACCAGACGGACGCCGCCTATGTCAATCACCGGGCCACTGGCAGAGTCGACCACCGGCGCAGCTGCGCCAGCCTGCAGCGGGGTGGCTGTCGTACTTGGACTAGCCGCAGCATCCTCGGAATGGACCAGATCTTGCAGCACCAACCGGCCCTGGGCATTCACAACCAGACGGGCAAAAAAATCGGACAGCGACAACTCACCCAGTTGCAGACGCAGTGGCGTTCCAGGTGCCATGTTGAAGGCGATGGCGGGCACCGACAGCGCCTTCCAGTGCAGCAATTCCTCGGATGTAACCGCTTCAGCCGTTGCGGCCGTGCTGGCCGCTTCGGTCAGCGACACGGCGCTATCAGCGCTATTCGCCTTGGCACCTGGCACCGCCGTCGGGGCAGCGTTGAGCACCAACTCTTCGATCGCGCCATCGCCACGCAGTTGCAGCTCGGGCCCGTTGGGCAGGCTGGCATAGCGGATGTCGCCCTTGAAGCTGGTGTCGGCGCGCAGCAGGTCCAGCCGCAACTTGCCCATGGCATAGGGGGCCAGGGATTGGGCCGGAAACTGCTTAGCCTCCAGCCTGCCCTGTGCCACCAACGGGTCCCAGCTCAGCGTGCCATCAAAACGCAGGCTGCCTGTATCGGTGCGGGCACCGCGCACCTTGGCCAACAGGCTGACCGGGATCGGCTTTCTGCCGTCCAGGGTCAGATTTTTAAGCCGCGTTTGCAGAGCCGAAAGCTCCAGAAAGACGGGTTTTGACGCGGCCCGGTCGACCCAGCTCAGCGCGCCGTCATCCACGGCCAGCTCGGTAAGCGCCACGCTCCAGGCTGGGGCCGGAGCTTTGGGCGGGGCGGCCGAGCCGAGGGCAAACCACTTTGCAGCCAGCCACTGGCCGTCCTGCCCGCGTGACACCCGCAGATGGGGGCTGAGCAAGGCCAGCCGACCCAGCGTTGCGGAGCGCTTTTGTAGGTCGACGCTGATGTCGCGGGCTTCCAGCAGCTTGAACGAAGGCAGGTCCCGGGCGGCAATGTCACCGACGCTCTTGTCGCTCTTTGCGGCCGGTGGACTCAGCGCAAAGTCGTGCAATGCCAGACGCTTGGCCTGCAGTTGCAGGGCGCCGCCGTTCCAACTGGCGGCCAGCTCGCCTTCCAGCACGCCACTTGCCTGGGGCAGAAGGACTTGGCTCAAATAGGGCGCTGCCAGCGACAGGCCCAGATCCGACAGCTTGGCCGTCACCGAACCGGCAGTGTCGGTGCCCTCGCCCGTCAGCTGCAGCGTGGCCGGTTTGGAGCCCTTGGCAGTTTTAACCCCCTTGGCGTCTTCAGTCTGCAAGGTGGCACTGGCCTCGAAATGCGCCGGTTGGGCAAGCGGCCAACGCAGGTCGCGCACCTGTACCTGGGTATTGGTGAACGCCAACCGGGCCTTGGGCGCCACGCTGTCATCGCTCCAGCGCAGTTGCCCATCGTGGAGCTGGATGCGCTGCACCGCCACCTGCCAATCGGCCGACGCTGGCGTGGATTTGCCGGACTGCGCCACGCCGGGCAGCATCCAGACCCCGGCAGCGTTGCGGCCCACCGCCACGGTGGGCTTGTTCAGCTCCAAGGACTCCAACACCACGCTGTGCTCCAGCGGGCGCAGTTCCTTGAACACGGCCTGCACCGAGGCGGCCGACAGGGCTTTTGCACCGGCCGGGTCATCCAGCCTCAGGTCTGACAGCTTGACGGTGCCTGTGATCAGGAGCTTGGTGGGCTGGGCCTGCTCAAACGACAGCGTGAGCGCGCCATCCAGCAGCGCCGACCTTAGCCGTAGTGGCAGACTGGCAGGCAGGTAGGGCAGATAGGGCGCAATGTCCAGATGTGTGACCTGCAGGTTCAGCTCGCCCTTGGGGCTGGTCGCAAACGGTGTGACCTGGGCAGCGGAGTCAAAGGCGCTGCCATTGAGTTCAAACGCCAGGTGCGGCTGCACCATTTGTTCGCGCTGGGAATCCAGTCTGCTTAAAAAGGGGAGCGAAGCCTGGAGCTTGCGCAGGCTATGGTGGCGCTCGCCAGACGCCAAATGGTCGACCACATCGGCGGAACCGTCACGGATCGCCAAATTGTTCAACACGAAGTGCATGGGCGCAGACGGGGGGGACTCCGGCGCAGTATGGAACCGCGCCAGCACATCTTCAAGGTCGGTGTGTCCGGCTCCCAGATGTGTCAGCGCAAGCTGCGGCTGCATAACCGTCAAGCCATCCAGCACCGGCGCCAGGCGCCAAAGCGACTGCAACTCTAGCTTGGCTTGGATGCGCGCAATCGACAGCTGGGTGGACTGGCCGTCGGCGCTGGCCACCCGGATCTCGGAGGCGCCAAGCTCCAGCGTCCAGGGCTTGAAGTCCAGCGTGCCGATGCTCAGCCTGCGCCCCAGTGCATCAGAACCGCGCTGCTCGGCCTGGCTCTTGAGCAGCGGGGGCAAGGCCGACCAGGCCAGCGCGCCCAAGCCCAGGCAAACCGCCAAGCCCCAGGCCAGGCGGCGTAGCCATGTGATGTGCAGCATGCGCTTGAGATCCATGGCGCATTATTGCTGACAGGCGGGTGTTTAATCCATGCCAACAAACCAAGCAAGAAGCCGGCAATGAAAGCAACTCCGACAACCGTGGCAGCCCGACGCAGCGCCCTGGCCCTGCTGCAGGCACTGGCCTGCCTGCTGAGCCAGAGCGCTGCGGCAGAGGTCCCGGCGCTGGCGAGCGCCACCAGCATCCGGGTGCCGCGCATCGCTGGCAGACTGGTCGCCGCCGACCTGGGGCTGGTAATCAATGTGGACGATCCCTATTCGGTGGCCGTGGGCGCGTATTACGCGCAGCGCCGCGGCATCCCGGCCGAGCAGATCGTGCGCGTCAGCCTGCCGCTGCGCAACAGCTTAAGCGTGGTTGAACTGGATTTGCTGGCAGCGCAGATTGGCAGCGCGCTGGGACCCAAGGTCCAAGCACTGGCGCTGGCCTGGGCCAGGCCCTACGCCGTGGAGTGCAACTCCATCACCTCGGCCCTGAGTCTGGGCTTTCAAGCCGCGCTGTGCAAGCAGACCTGCGCCGCCAGTGCCCCTTCGGCGTATTTCAATCACAACACCCTGCAGCCGTTTACCGACTTGGGGCTGCGGCCTTCCATGCTGCTGGCAGCCAGCAGCGTGGAAGCGGCCCAGGCCCTGATCGAGCGCGGCATCGCCTCGGACCAGCAGCTTGGCAAACGCGGCGTTCCCAATGCCCATGCCGTGTTTGTCAGCACCGCAGACGCGGCGCGCAGCGTGCGTTCGGTGCTGTTTCCCCCAGCCGGCAGATTCGACGCTGCGGGTCTGGAGGTGCAGCGCGTCAACGGCCCATTGCCCGAGCTGCAGCGGGTGGTGCTGCTGCAAACCGGCGCGGCCCGGGTAGATGCGATCGACGCCATTCCCTGGCTGCCCGGTGCGCTGGCCGACCACCTGACCTCGTTTGGCGGCAAGCTGTTCGAGGCCCATGGTCAGATGACGGTGTTGGACTGGCTGGACGCAGGCGCCACCGCCAGCTATGGCACCGTGACCGAACCCTGCAACCACCTGCAAAAATTCCCACATCCACAGGTACTGCTGCTGAACTACCTGCAAGGCAGTAGCGCCATTGAGGCCTATTGGCGCAGCGTGGCCTGGCCGGCCCAGGGTCTGTTTGTGGGCGAGCCTCTGGCCGCACCCTTTGGGCACTAGAATGATCTGCCCCATGAACGACCATTACACCGCCCTCGGGCTAGGCAGCGACGCCTCGCTTGCCGATATCAAGAAGGCGTTTCGCCAGAAGGCGTCACAATTTCACCCGGACCGCAACGATGCCGCCGATGCTGCGGCGCGCTTTCGTGCCGTGCAAGAGGCCTATGAGGTCTTGAGCGATGACGCCAAACGCCAGGCCTACGACGACAATCGCCGTCGCAACCTGCTGGACGACCCGGCCGAGACGGCACGCGAGATCTGGACTGGCTACTTTGCCGCCCTGCTTTCCGCACTACCCCAAAGTAGTACTTAAAAACCGAAAAATCGAGACCTCATGAGCACCTCCACTTTCTTCCTCGACCTGCGCTCGGCCTACCAGGCCGAACTCGACGACCTGGCCACCGACTCCGAGGGCCGTGACGTGCTGCGCAAACGGCTGACGGAGAAACGCAAGGAACTGGGCTTTTTGCTGCAAATGATGGAGATCAGCCCGGAGATGGTGGCCGTCGTGCTGCACCAAGCCTTCCGTTTTACCAGCCCGGCCATGATGGACCATGTGCTGGCGCAGGACGCCGATGAGCTGCCCGAGTGGGACAGCATCAGCGCCCAAATTGAAATCGCCGCCTGGGCCCGCGACATGGTGAAGACCATTCTGGCGCAACCCATGGGCGACTGGTTCATGACCCTCGCCGCCGCCCTGGAATACATGCACCACAAGCCTTTGAGCGCCCAGGAGCGCGCGCAACTGGCTGGCCCTGTTAATAAAGATGAGGAAGACCAGGACGAGGTGCGCAACGAGCGCCATGACGACAACCACACCGAAGACCAAGACGAGGCCGATGCCCGCGCCCGCGAGGACGCCGGCAACGACTGGATGGTGGAACAAGGCTTTGACAGGAAAGACTAAAAATGACCGCACTTGCACTGATTGCCAAGACCCAGGCCCTGATTGCCTCAGGCGACATCGTGGCGGCCGAGGCCGCGCTGGTGGAGCTGGCCGATGAAGAGGGCGACCATGCCCTGCTGGTGGTGCTGGAGCAACTGCCGCCCAAGGACATCCTGGCCGTCATCCGCGAGTACGACAACTCCAAGGAGTCGGTGATCAACCTGCTGGTCACGCCCGAGCTGTTTGCCCGCGCCGTGGTCATCGAAAAGCAGTACAAGGACCTGAGCCGCACCCATCTGCGCGGCATGGTCAACTCAGTCATATTCCGCGAAGGCGCCGACCCGGTGGAGTTCCTGACTGCCATTGGCGAGCTCGAAGGCGGCTCCGAGGCCCTGGCCGATTACTTTTCTGAGAAGTGGAGCCGCATCGAGGCCTTTGCCCGCAGCGGCACCTTTGATCCGATGGAGGACGATGGCGAAATCCTGTCCGAGACGGCGCTGCTGGCCAGCGCCTTCGTCAAGCCGCGCGTGGAAGAGGACGAGATCGCCGACCAGGACTGGATGCAACTGGCCTGGCTCTTGCGCCACGAATGCCAGGACCTGTTTATCGAGATGCTGCTGGTGCTGCGCGCCAAGGCCCGTGCCCATGACCTGGGCCTGGGCGAAGAGTTCGAAGCCGAAGAGGACGACGGCAAATTCGAAACCAGCGACACCGACCGCGGCAAGGCCACACCAGCGGCGCTGGACGCATTGGATGCAGACGAAGAGTCGGCCATTTAGTTGCCCATGTCCGAATCGCTCACGCCATCCAACGCGGCGCCATCCCAGACCGTTGCGCTGTTTGACGCCCGCCCGTTTTTTGAAAAGGCGCTCGCCCATGGCCTGCAGCACGGCATCATAGCCCAGGCCAAGCTCGACGCCATACAGGCCGACGCGCCCAAGGGCATGGTGCAAATTGCGCGCTATTTCGGCAGCGAGTTCCTGCGCCCCGAGCTCGAAAAAGCGCGCGACCGCATCGTCAACCTGGTCAGTCTGAATCTGGAGCACAGCAGCGGAGGCGACCTGAAGCGCGCGGCCGAGTCCCTGCGCGACCACAGCTTCATGTCGCGATCCAAGGCTGGCTCCGACATGCTCAAGGCCCTGATTGCCATGCCGCAAAGCAGCCACTTCGGAATGAACGAACAGGGCGGCTTCCGCGACGACCATATTCCGCAACTGGCCAAATGGTCGCTGCGCAGCCTGGCCGATTACCAGGCCGAACTGGCCAAGCGCCAGAAGGTGGCGCAGGTGATTGATGCCGCACTCTGGCTGGCCGACTACTTAGGCCTGGACGCCGATGATCTGGAAGACGCGGGTCGCGATGCCGAGGCCGTGATTCGCACCGCCCTGCTGGTGCTGGCGCTCAAGCAGACGCAGCTGCCGGACTGGGTGGCGTTCCAGAAGATCATTGCCTTTCTGCGCAAGAAGGCGGCAGCCTCCAAGACCGCCAGCGTCGCCATTCCCCTGCCCAAAGAACTGCCGTCCGAATTCCGCGCGGTGGTCGATGGCGTGCGCAAGTCCGTGCTGGCCGATCTGCCCAAGATCCTGGACAGCAGCCTGCAGGCGCGCAAACTGTTCGACCAGACCCCCGCCTTTATGGGCCGCTACTTCTGGCTGGAAGACGGCTTGAGCGAGGTTGACGACTTTGACCGCGCCGCATCCGCCGCCTGGAACAAGGCCACCGGCGGCCACAGCGACGACAGCTCGCTACTGACCCTGTTTTTATGCATAGCCTGCGGCAGCGCCCACAAGACCCTGCTCACCGCCAAGACCGCCGCCACCCTGGTGCGCAAGGTCCGCAAGAGCGGCTGGCAGCCGGAGCTGGTGGTGCCCTATATCCTGGCCAACGCGCCCGAGCAGCACCAGAGCGGCTACCTGCAGATGTGGCAGGACTTTTCCGAAGAAGCTCAAGGCCGCCTGCTAAGCGACCACGATGACAAGCTGTATGACGCCCTGGCCCTGCTGCGCCAGGAATGCAATGTCAGCGGCTAACAAACGGGCTTGACCCCTCCTGCGCTTGCATAAGATCAAGTCCTTGCCAGTGGTGGATGCGTTTGGAAATCTGATTGGCATCGCGACCGTTGCAGATTTCTTGCGACAGATGGATGACACGTCCGCGGCCGGACTGGCGGTGCGTTTGCAAGGCTTTCTGCGCCGAACGCCCGGTCTCACTTCCGAGAAGGCTGAGGTGGTCGGGCAGATCATGACAACCGATGTTTTTACAGCGACACCGCAAACGCCAGTCGCGCAATTGATTGCTCGCGTATCGGATAAAGGGTTGGCACATATTCCCGTGGTCGATGCCGGCCGCAAGGTGGTTGGCATCGTGACCCAATCCGATATGTTGGCCGCACTGTATAAACGGCTTGCGATGTCCGAGGCAGTCCCACGGGCGTGAGCGCCTAGGACTTCTTGTCGTCTGCTGTCTTGGCTTTAGTGGAGACGGGCATGGCCATTTTGCTGGTTTTCGCCCGATTGGCCGCAGGTGCAACCAAGTCTGCCAGGGTTACACCATCGAGTACCGCAAGAAAGCTATTGGTCGCCTGGTGCAGCACACCCTTGAGGCGGCACTGGGGGCTCAAACAGCATTGATTGGTTTGCGCGTCAAAACACTCGACCATGGCGAAATCCGTCTCAGTCTGACGCACCCCCGCCCCGACATTGATCTCTGCTGCCGGCTTGCACAGACGCATGCCGCCCCCACGCCCGCGTGTGGTCTCCAACAGTCCATGCGCGCCTAACTGGTGAACAACTTTTGTCAGATGGCTGCGTGAGATTCCGTGGCTGTCTGCAATCTCGGTGATTGTTACCGGCAGGTCACGGTGCTCCCATGCTGCGCAGTACATGAGCACGCGCAAGGAGAAGTCGGTCCACTGGGTCAGTTGCATGGTGTTGAAGTCATTGAATAAAGATTCATTTCACATGAATCATATCGTATAGAATACATTCATATTAAATGAATCTTTATAAGGACCCTACCCATGAACGCCCGCTTGCAAAACGCCCAGCCTGAGGCTTATGTCCTCGATGACCAACAAGCCATAGGTCACATCGCCGTCCAAATACCAGGAGCCACCGCCATTTTTCGCCGCCACAAACTCGATTTCTGTTGTGGAGGCCAAGTGAGTTTGGCGCAGGCCGCGTCTGAAAAGGGCTTGGACGTGGTGGCGGTGATGCGTGAGTTAGCAGCCATTCAGCGTACCGACGAGCCCGTGGAACATGAAAGCCCTGAGACCCTCATCGACCATATCTTGGAGCGCTACCACGCAGTGCATCGCGAGCAATTGCCTGAGCTGATTCGTATGGCACGGCGTGTAGAGGCGGTTCATCGCGACCATCCACTTGTGCCAACCGGGTTGGCTGATGTGTTGGAGGAAGCTGAGCAGGACTTGCTCTCCCACATGATGAAGGAAGAAAACATTCTGTTTCCCATGCTCAAAGCCGGTGGAAATCCCTTTGTATCGCAACCCATAGGCGTGATGCGCGCAGAGCACACCCAGCACGGGGAAATGCTGGTGCAATTGATGCATCTTTGCAATAACGCCAACCCACCGCAAGGCGCCTGCAATACCTGGCGTGCACTCTACGCCGGGATTGCACAATTGCACGATGACCTGATCAACCACATTCACCTGGAAAACAACATTCTGTTTAGCTACTTCGAAGCATCCGCTCTAGCTCCAGCCAAGTCCGCGTGCTGTGGATCATGCGGATGAACTGCTGAAAGCTGCAGGTTGATTCACGATGTCAAGTGACGTGGTAACTAAGAAAGTCATTCCGATCCAGCCTGTGAAATCGGGCGGTAAGGATTCGTCAGAGTTCTCGTTGTACGAGAAGACTGAGAAGGTCTATCCACGCTCTGTGAGTGGACAATTTGCTCGCCTGCGCTGGGTGATGGTGTGGGTGACGCAGATTGTTTTCTATGGGTTGCCATGGCTACAGTGGAATGACACTAGAGTCTGAGAAGTTGGCGTTTTTCATGCTATTTCCCAAGACCCACGATGGGGAAAAATCCGAGCTCAATGGCGACTTGATCTATAGCGTCGGCGGCTAGAGCGAGCCACTCAATCTGAGTGGCGTTTGACATGCCGGAACTCAAAGCAGTTCCCGCCGTGTGATGTCGTACTGCTCCATCGACGAGTGGCGACTGCACGCCCTTTCTGCGAAGTGCGTTTTGCATGAAATGGCGCCCATCGTCCAGCTTGAGTTTGAGCTCTTTGGGCAATGCGTCGCTTACGTCTGCGGATCCAATATTCACAGGGTAGCCGTCCACAATGCGAAAGAAGAGAGGCACGTTGGCGCCTTGTAGCACCTCTTGAATTCGCTTGCGAGCTGGGGTATCAGGAGTGATCCCTAGCTTCTCAAGCCTGGCGTCAAAGATCCTCAGGTTGGCGAGCCACAGATCAATCTGGGACGCGACGCAGACAGGTGTTAGCGGCTGTGTAGGAAGGCGCAAATATGGCGGAGTTCCGCATGGGTACGGACAAATGGCAAGGGCCCCGAAGGGCCCTGGAACAAGTGAATGGATACCCGGCTAGTTAGAACAGATCTTCGTCGTCAAGGTTGATGTCGGTTGATCTGGTGTACTCAGTACGGTCATCCTGCAGGTATTGCTGGATCTGCAGTAGATAGTGGCTATAGATAACTTCCCGCAAGTCATCCAACAGTTCGACCACGGCACAAGCCTGCGCAGGCGTCCAGTCATCCTGAATCAAGAATGCGAGTCCCCGTTGCAAGCCAGATGGCAGATGGAGTTTCATGACTTGACCTTCTTACGTTTTGACTCGGCCTGCTCGGCGCGTTCCAGGGCTTCCTTGAGCCGGTAGGACTCGCCCTCGATGGGTATTACCTCGGAGTGGTGGACCAGACGGTCAATCAGCGATACCACGCAGGCGGCATTTGGAAACACGGTATTCCAATCGGCGAAGGCCTTGTTGGTGGTGACCATCGTGCTCTTGGATTCGTAACGCCTGCTCACCAACTCAAACAGCAAATCGGCGTGCCGGTTGGAGTAGGACAGGTAGCCGATCTCATCAATGACCAACAGATCCGGACTGGCGTAATGGTGCAGACGCCGGCGCAGTGCGGCATCGCTGTCCAGTGCGGCCAAGTCACCCAACAGTTCTCCGGCAGTGGTGAAACGAACGGTGTGACCCTGCACCAGCGCCTGATGGGCCACGTTCCTGGCCAGCATGGATTTGCCCACCCCATTGGGGCCTCTGAGCACCACGTTGGCCCCACCCTTGATGAATTCGAGCGTCATCAAACTCTCAACGGCGCCACGGTCGCACTTCGTGGGCCAACTCCAATCGAAGTCGGCCATGGCCTTGAAGCGCCCGATCCGACCGGCGCGAATGCGTCGCTCCAGGGATCGCTGTGCGCGAGCTTCCTCCTCCCACGCAATAACGCTTTGCAACCAATCGGCCTGGGACACCTCCGACCAATGGTCCAGGATGCCGTGCATGCGCAGGTCTGCCGCACGCTGCTGCAAACTATTCTTCTTGGGGCTCATCGGTATCTCCTTGGGTCTGAGGTTGTTGGGTGGTGCTGAGTTGGTCGTAGCTGTCCAGGCAATGGGCATGGATCACGCCATCGCGCAGCCGGGCCTGAGCGCTTAGCTGTACGGCTACTGGTGCCGGTGCATGGCGGGCTTCACGTTGCGTCTCCAGCGCCAGACGTACCGCGTTGGGGTGCGGTACCCCGCGTTCCAGGGCCGCCAAGATGGCGATTTGCACCTGGGCCGCACCATAGCGATCGACCAGACGCAGCAGGCTCATGGTGATGGAGCCCAGGTTCTCGCCCCGTGCGGCGGCGCCCTCTAACAACTGTTGGCTGGCCGGTGCTGCCTGACACAGGCGACTCATGCCCCGCTGGGCGCTGGCGAGGGCTTTGCGTTCAACCAAATCCTCGATATGCGAGCGCTCCTCGATTTGCTGGTCCCGGTCATACGAGCGCACATGGCTAGCCAGTACCTCCTGTCCATCCACAATACGCAGACTCTTCTCGCCAGCAAGTACCGTCAGCACCCGGCGCACGGCGGTATACGGCACCGAATAGTCGTTGAGGTCAAAGCGTACGTAGGGTGTCTTGCCGACCTTGACTTCCAAGCGTTCCTCCACCGTATAGGGGTTGACGGGTAAAGCCAACAGGCTTGGCCTCTCCTGTGCAAAGGCCCGCCCGACGGTGAGCGCTTTATCCTGCGGACACAGCCGCGCATCGGCCTGCCCCAGGCACCAGGCCTGCGCCTGCTCATTGAGGTCCTCGACGCTGGAGAACGTGCGTGCGGCAAAGAAGTTGTCGCGGATATAGCGAATCGAACGTTCGACCCGACCCTTCGAATAAGCAGCCAACTACAGACGATCAGCTCGATCCGTATAAGGTTTTCCAGGTCACGCACCCCTTTCATCCGCTCTATGGACGAGAGTTTGCTCTGATTGAACGGCGTAGCGCTTGGGGAGAAGAGCGCGTTTACTTTCACGATGACAGTGGGTGCCTGCGGCGCATTGCTGCTGCCTGGACCAATGCGACTGGGCCTGATCCGTTCGACCTGGTGTCCGGGAGGCGCTCGCATTTCCGGATCGATGACCTCTTACAACTGGTTGCTTTGATTGAACGCCACAACGCGGCCAAGCGCTTGTCCAAGGTCACACATTGCCATCCATCAGTGTCAAGTAAATAATGTCATTTGTGTTAAGTAAAATATGCCCTACATCAGGGTTCAATAGACGAATTCAACGCGGCGTGAGCTTCAATTTACGCGTGGCAGACTGTTCTGCAAGACTGGGAGCTACCGAAGCCATAAAAATATCGTTTGATATTTTCTGCATTGTTGACATAATTACAATTACATATGGCCAGGCAATCCAAACCGGACCCAAAGCTCGCTGCACTTACCGCAAGTGGAACCGTGAACCCACATGCTCAGGATGTGCGCGATCCCGTCTTTGTGGACAGCAACTTCTTCGATGCCCGCGATTTGGTACAGGTGCGCTACGAGATGTTGCGGCGTGTGCGCCTGGAGGGGCAAAGTGTTGCGCAGAGTGCGGCCCGATTCGGAGTTTCTCGCCCAACTTTCTACAAGGTGTTGGCCGACTTCAATCGCGATGGCCTAGCTGGACTTCTCCCAGTCAAGCGGGGACCCCATGGGCCTCACAAGATTACCAACGAAGTTTTGGCATTCATCGAAACGTCGATCGCCGCAGAAGACGGATTGGATCCACAAGTGCTGGTCGAGAGAATTTCTCAGCACTTCGGAATCGTCGTACATCGACGTACCGTAGAGCGCGCCTTGGCCCGACGCAAAAAAAAACGATAATCAATGCGGTCAGCGCTTGCGCCGGCAATGCCTTGACCGAGTGTTACGAGTCCCTACGCCAAGAAGTGATCGAGCCGCAAGTGCGCAGCCACTCGCTTTCCGGCCGAGCCCTTTTGATGTTCAAGGGAATGGCCGCTTGGATGGGCGGCATATTGGATTACACCCCTGATATACCGCCAGTCACCCCCAGAAGCGATGCACGCTTGCCTGTCGGAGTTGAAGAGAACCTGATCAATATCGTCGCCTCCATGACGATCACAACCGCAAGGGAGATCATGCAATGATGATGGGCGAATCACACTCCAAGGTACAGCCACGGCACATCAAGAGAAATGCCTATCTTTACGTGCGTCAATCAACACTTCGTCAGGTGTTCGAGAACACGGAGAGCACCAAGCGACAGTACGATTTGCGTGAGCGCGCCGTTGCACTTGGCTGGCGTCTGGACCAAGTGACCACCATCGATTCTGATCTAGGACTCTCTGGTGCCAGCGCGGTGGACCGTGAGGGATTTCAACGACTGGTCAGCGAGGTCAGCATGGGGCGCGCCGGAATCGTCATGGGTTTAGAGGTCTCCCGCCTGGCGCGTAATTCAACTGACTGGCACCGTCTTTTGGAGATATGCGCTCTGGCCGATACGCTCATTCTGGATGAAGATGGCGTGTACGATCCTGCCCACTTCAATGATCGCTTGCTTCTTGGTTTGAAGGGCACGATGAGCGAGGCTGAGCTACACATACTGCGAGCCCGTCTGCGCGGCGGCATTATCAACAAGGCACGCCGCGGGGAACTGGAAATACGTTTGCCTGTTGGCTTTGATTACGACCCGGCAGGTCGCGTGCGCCTGGATCCGGATGCGCGTGTGCAGGAGAGCATCAGACAGTTCTTCCGCACGTTCCGTCGAACAGGTTCCGCCACTGCCACCGTCAAAGCATTCCGCAAAGAAGGCTTGACCTTCCCACACCGGATCTATCGAGGAGCTCAAACGGGCGAATTGGCCTGGGGCGAACTTGAACACTCACGTGCGCTATGGCTCTTGCATCATCCCCGCTACACAGGCGCCTTTTGCTTTGGCCGAACGCACGTCCAAAAGCTACCCAATGGCTCACACCGGCACCAACAACTGCCAACAGATGAGTGGATAGCACTAATTCGTGATTCCCATGCGGGATACATCACATGGGACGAGTACGAGCAGAATCTCAAGATTCTGAGCGACAACGCGCAGGCTCCTGCTACCGGGCGCGATCGAGGTCCCGCCCGCGAAGGACCTGCTTTGCTGCAAGGGCTTGTGATGTGCGCAAAGTGCGGCGATCGTATGACGGTGCGCTATCACCTGCACGGCACGCGTCGCGTGCCTGACTATGTGTGTCAGCGCGGTGGCATTAAGCATGCTGAACCTATATGCCAACTCATCGTCGGCGGTGAGCTCGATGCTGCGGTCGGCAAACTGTTGGTGCAGGCTGTTACTCCACTCACATTGGGGGTGGCACTCGCTGTGCAAAAGGAACTGGAGAGCCGATCTGAAGACAGTGATCGATTGCGTCTGCAAGCGGTGGAACAATCTCGCTATGAATCCGATTTGGCACGGCGTCGGTACATGCGATGCGACCCAGATAACCGCTTGGTTGCCGATTCACTTGAGGCCGAATGGAACCTCGCGTTGCGAGCGCAAACTGCTGCACAGGAACTCTACGACAAGCAGCGCAAAGCCGACCGTGAACTCAACGATGCCCAGCGTGCCAGCATCGTGGCCTTGGCCACGGACTTTGCCCGCCTTTGGAATGACCCGCATACGGCCGACCGTGAGCGCAAACGCATGGCCCGTTTGCTAATTGCCGACGTCACACTTCTCAAAGACACGGATATCCGGGCGCAGGTTCGCTTTAATGGGGGTGCCACTCACACACTGCATCTACCGCTACCCAAACCTGCCTGGATGCTACGGCAGACCCCTGCAGCAGTGGTAGCCGAGATTGACCGACTACTGCAAGACCATACCGATGGTGAAGTCGCAGCCATACTGAACGAGCAAAATCTTCTGTCAGGTGAGGGCAAGCCGTTCCACCGGCTAATCGTTCGAAAGATCCGCATTGCGTATTCGCTGGCCAGCCGATATGCTCGATTGCGAGCATGCGGAATGCTTACAAAGTCAGAGTTGGCAGAACGCCTCAACGTCAGCGTCGCTACTGTAAAACGGTGGCGCCATCTCGGACTGCTTCTCACCCATAAATACGATGACAGAGGCGAGCATCTATACGAGCCACCCGATACCAACACGCCGCTCAAGTATCAGCACCGAGACAAATTCGCCGCGGAATCAAATCCCATCAACGAAACTTTATCCACATCGACCCTATGAGGTGCAGTATGCAACGCAGTCCTTCTGATTGCCCCGGGCGGGCGCCACGGGCCGTGGCTCGAAGTGGTAATGTGCCGCGAGTGCCAGCACGGTGGGGTTGAAGCGGATGGCCTGTCCCTTGCGTTCGAGCACAGCACTCTTCAAGTTATCGTACAAAGTGACCCTGGGCACCGCACCCCAAGATTCAAAGGTCTGGACATGGCCGCGCAGGAAGTTCTCCATGTGCGCGCCCAGGAAGAAACGCAGAAAGATGCGTCTGGACCAGGACAGGACCATCACAAAGGCCATGAGTGGACGC
>Ga0118677_10001448_pt1 | contig 41831 bp, 21 predicted proteins | sample AliMusrvi5mmetaG_FD_86154 | JGI IMG/M metagenome (GOLD analysis project Ga0118677, IMG submission 86154)
GCAGATCCGCCATGTGCGCGGGGCCGGGCTCGTCCAGATAGTTGTCGTTGTCGTCGCGCATCCCGATCTGACCGAGCGCCAACACGTGGCCGCCCTTTTTGATGTAAGCACGAAGGTCGGCGGCGAACTTCTCGTCAATCATCACCAACGACGGCAGGATCACCACTTTGTATCGCCTCAGGTCCGCCCCCGGGGGAATGATATCGTCCTGGATGTTCTGCCGGTAGAGCGCCTTGTGAATCCCGTAGATCAGCCCCAGATACTCGATCTCCTTCCCGACCCGCGATGATTCATAGCCCCATAGTGTCTGGTAGTCATGGACAATCGCCACGTCCGCCTTCGGCAGCGGCAGGTTCTTGAAGCGGTCCCGCAGGGCGGCCATCTCCTGAAAACAGCTCCGGACGGCCCGGTAGCGATGCCGCGGTTTGCCGGAGTGTTCCAGGATCCCTTGGAGTTCCTGCTCCTGCCCGGAAAGGCAGGTGCGCCACCGGAAAATGAAATGCGCGTCCGCGCCGTGCGCGAAACTGCTCCAGGCCCAGGCCCGGAACTGATCCTTGTGCGGCGGCTTGCCGTGGTCGAGCGCGCCCGATCCGGTCTCGGTCACCCAGTAGCGCTGGCCCGGTTTGATCGAACGGTAAACGTTCATCCCGGCGGTATTGGCGTCCATGGTGCCGATGTCGAAGTAAAGATCGTCGCAGGCCACGTCAAGATCACGGAACAACTCGTAGGAATCGATGAAGGGATAGATCGGCCCCATGCCGTTGGTTGTCACCAGGGCTGCGGGGTGGTTCTTCCGAATGATGACGGTTTGGCTTTGGGCAAAGTCAACCATCAGGTGACTCCAGAACCGGCGACTGTCGAGCTTCTGCGCAGGATAAACATCCGTCCGGCCATCATCGAGCCTGACTTCCCGCCAGTCGGAAAAATCCACGCTCCAGAACCCGGTTTTCCAGCGGGCGTTCAGTTCCGCAACCGTGCCATACCTCGCCTTGAGCCACGCCTGGAAGCGCCCCTGGCAGTTCTCGCAGTGGCACCAGCCCATTTCGGGCCCGAATTCATTGTCCAATTGCCACGCCACGACGTTCTTGTGTCGCGCCATCTCCCGAGTAAGCACCTCGGTAATGCGCGCGCTGTGGCGGCGATAGGTATCGGAACTGCTGCAATAATGGCGGCGTGAACCGTGGACGGTTCGTGTCCCGTCGCCCCGCACGAGGAGCACATCGGGATACGCCGTTGTCAGCCACGCAGGCGGTGTGGCTGTCGGGGTGCATAACAGGACGTCGATGCCGTGGCGCCCGAGCACGTCCACGGCATGATGCAGCCACGCAAAGGTGTACTGCCCTTCCTGCGGTTCCAGGCGCGACCAAGCAAACTCGCCGATGCGCACGATGTTGATGCCGGCATCGCGCATCAAACGTCCGTCAACGGCAACGCGTTCCGGTCCCCAGTATTCAGGATAATAGGCACAGCCCAGGTATTTCATGACCCTCCCTTTCGCGTTTCCTGGCGGGGTGTCCCGTCGGTCCATGTGTAGGTGTGGCAGGCCTCGAGATCGTACATCTTGCAGGTCGGCAACCACCGCCCGGTCGTGATATCGCGCACACGCCCCGGCAGCGCCAACCGGCGCGCCTTGAAGTTGAAAAACGCGGTGTGCCGGCCTCTCCGGTCGCGCCACAGCACGCCCAAACCATCCTCCTGCAGGATACGCCGGTGCAGGTGCGGCAGCACGGCGTGAAAATCCGCCAGCGCCTGCTTGTGCTCCGCCGTCCAGACCTGGTCAATCCGCTTGCCATCCTCGAAGAGCGGCAGTCCGCCGTAGGCCATGTGCGCCAACGCGTAGTACACACCGGCCGCGCTCTTGGGCATCACGTCCTTCAGTTCCGCGCCGGTCGGCACGGTGCTGTAGTCATTGCCCAGGCCGACCCGGTAGCAGGCAAAAATGGTCGCAAAGTTGTACGACGACGGGTGCCCGTGTTGCGGGCTGCCGAATGGACCGAACGACTCGATGGTGAAATGCACGCCGGCATCCTGCAGTTGCTTGAAAGTCTCCAACAACCCGCGCCAGATCGTCCGCGGCTGCATGCCCCGATAGTTCACCGGCATGAATGCGAGGTTGTAGAAACTGTCGAAGAGGTACCAGCTCAGCCCGGTCTCGCGCTTGATCTTGCGGTGGGTCTGGACGAAGTAGTCGCGCGCCTCTTTCACGCCCAAGTCGAGCGCGCCCATATGGCGCGCGTAGGAACCGCCATAGGGTTGCCGGGTATCCTCCAGCAGCACAAGCCAGTCCAAGTGGGCGTTGAGTACGGGGCTGGAATGGGCCTGGTCGTTGTTGGTCCACGACTTGACGAAGATCCCGTGTTGGCGGGCCTGCTGGACCAGCTTCTTCACGCCCGCGTTGCCGCCGAGCTCGGGCGCGATCTCGTATTCGTGGCCGCAGCACATGTTCCAGTTAAACTTCCCGGGAAACGGCGTGCGGTCGGTCATGGCCGACTTTTTCAAATTATCCACAAACACCCGCCTGCACCCGACCGCGGCCGCTGCCGGAACCAAATCCTGGAGGTACGTTTCGGCTGTGAAGTTCACCCAGCAATTCTGGCCCATGGTCGGCAGGTACGGCTCCTGCCTTAACCCGAACTCGGCGCGCGCCCGGTCCTCGACGTCCTCATGCACCCAGGTCCAGACATTCTGCTGGCCGATCTCGCTCTTCGGCGACGTGTTCAGCAGGATCTTCTTCGGCTGCGTATTGACGGAAAGCGCCTGGTCGAAGATGTGCTTGTCGAAATGCTTGAGCTCCGGCCTGCCGGCGTCGCGGCAAATGACGGAACGGATCAACTCCACGCGCTCAAACACACCAATCAGCGTCGCGTCACCTTTGTACTGGAAATCGAACGCCCCGTGCGACGCCCAGCGCGGCAGGTTGTGGGTCATCACCGGGTTCTCGTTCCCCTTTGTGACGAGGAATGCCAGTATCCCCTCCGTGGTCCACGAATTCGTGCGGTCAAACTTCACCACCGGCGCCGAGCAAGACGACTGCGACACCGCCGTGGCGCCCGTGATGTCGCCGTCGAGTTCCCACGAGGCTTGGTCCATCAGCCAGTAGAGCGGAACGTCCTTGCTGCGATATTCCCAGTGATAGGAGAAGCCGGCAAATTTGACGCCATTGAACGCATCGCGGGCAGGCTTGATCACCAGGTCCAACCGCCCGGTCCCGGCCACCGCATCCCGGCCCCAGTCGTCGGTTTCGTGGATCGGATCGAACGAATGGTCCCGCATGACCTTGACCGGCATCTTGCGAAACTGCGCCTCGAGTTCGATGCGTCCGCCGCCCACGCGCAGGAGTTTCAAGCCGGACAGTTCGAGACCGGTGAACGTCTGGGTGTAGGGCCGCAACGGCAGCCGCCCGGAACGCACCAGCGTCTTGCCGATCCAGATCCGGCCCAGGCCGAGAAACGTGGATCCCTCGGTTAAGACCTCATAACTGAACCTGTTCGATCGAATCACCTTTGTCCTCATTTCCATTCCAGTGCCTCCTGCGCGCAGTGCCTGCCCGCCTTCTACCTGCCCAGCCGGTCCTTCTCCATCGCTTCCACGCGGAACTCGCTGCCGGTGGACACCTTCTCGATCAGGCCGTCACGGATCCAGCAGACGCGATCGGAGGACGCCAGCATCTTCGTGTCGTGCGTCGAGCAGATCACGGTGACGCCCTTCTCGGCATTCAATTGCTTGAGCAGGTTGATGATCTCCGAGCCGGTCTTGGTGTCCAGGTTGCCGGTCGGCTCATCCGCCAGCACCACGTCCGGTGTGTTGGCCAGCGCGCGGGCGATGGCGCAGCGCTGCTGCTGGCCACCGGACAGTTCGAGCGGCTTGTGGTCGAGGCGGCGGCCGAGACCGACCCGTTCCAGAATGGCCGTGGCGCGCGCCGTCGCCTCCGCGCGGGCGGCGCCCTGGAAGATCATGGGGAGCATCACGTTCTGTAGCGCCGACATGACCGTGATCAGGTTGAAAGTCTGGAAGATGTAGCCGATCTTGTTGCAGCGCACCCAGGCCTGCTGCGATTCGGAGAGATCGAACAACGATTGCCCCTCGAAGAAGACGCGCCCCTCGGTGGGTACATCGAGCGCGCCAATCTGATTGAAAAAAGTCGACTTGCCGGACCCGGAAGGTCCCATGATGGAAAGGAACTCGTGCCGCCGGATGTCCAGGGACACACCCTTGAGAGCCCACAACTCCTCACCCCCGAGGACGTAGCGCTTCTTGACGTTATCCGCTTTGATGATGATGTCGGACATGATGATTTGGGATTTCTGATTCTCGATTGGTGATGGGTAACTGAACATCGGCAATTGAAGATCCGCCATCGACAATCTTCAGTCGACAATCTTCAATTCCACCAGGTTTCTCCGCATCAGTTGTTTCGTGAACTCGATGATACACCAACGGGCAACGGCGGGATCCAGGCCGAACCGCGCCTGCAACTCGCCCAGGATGACCGTGAGGCTGCGTTGCCCGTCGATCCGCCCCCAGAAGAATGCGCCCCGTTCGTCGAGCACGACGCGCATGGGCATCTTGCCGCCCAGCCGTCGCACCAGCCAGCCGCCTGCGCCACGCCCCGGCGGCAGGCACCGCGACACGGTCACGCCGTTCGGCGCGGCCTCCACCACCACACCCTCCGAAATCCGCGGCACGGCCAGCATCGGATCGCGCCCGGGTTGCGCCGCCGCCCGTTTTGTCCATCTTCCCAGCCAGTTTCTCACCGTTTCTCCCATGGCCGATTGCCGATTTGCAATCCGCAATTGGCAATCGAAAAGCTTCAATCCCCACTATCCTCAATCTTCAATGGAAATCCCCTGCCCCGAAATCGACGTCACTCGGCTTGGCGGCGCGCACAATGCGGCCGTCCTCGATCCACAGGATGCGGTCGGAGCGCTTCAGCATCTTGAGGTCATGGGTGGCGGAGATGATCGTGACGCCGAGTTCGTCGCGCAACTGCGCAAAGAGCTCGATCATCTCCTCGCCCGTGTGCATGTCGAGGTTGGCCGTGGGTTCGTCCGCCAGGATGATATCCGGGCTGTTGGCGAGTGACCGCGCCAGCGCGCAGCGTTGCTGCTGCCCGCCGGAGAGTTCGGCCGGCTTGTGCAACGGCCGGTGGCCCAGCCCCACCAGCTTGAGGATGTACATGGCCTTGTCGCGCGCCTCCTCGCTGTCCAACCCGGCGAAGCTCATGGGGAGCATCACGTTCTCGAGGCACGTCATGACCTGGATCAGGTTGTAAGTCTGAAACACGTAGCCGATCTTTCGGCAGCGCAGCCAGGCCAGTTCGTTATGGTCGAGGTGGGCAATGTCCACCTGGTCGATATAGACCTTTCCGGAGGTGGGCTTGGCCAGGCCGCCGATCATGTTGAACAGCGTACTCTTGCCCGAGCCGGAGGGCCCCATAATGGACAGGTATTCGCCCTGATAAATGTCGATGGTTGCGCCGCGCAGGGCGTGCGTCTCCACCGCGCCCATCCGGTAGGTCTTGCGCACATCAACGGCACGGATAATGCAGCGCCTGCCGGCCTCGCCCGAGGCCGGGAAGAGCGCGCCGAGTTTGTGTTGATCGAGTGGCATGTGGGTGTCGGGTGTCGAGTGTCAAGGACTGGTCTAAATGGTACTCCGCAAGGCGGTGGCCGGCACCATGCGCGATGCCACGCTGGCCGGGTAGATGGCGGCGACAACCGCCAGAATGACGCCCGCCGTCAGGCTTAGGACACTATGCAGCAACAGGGCGCCGGGAGACAGGGACGCCAGCACCAGCCCGACGCCGAACGACACGCTGTACGCGGCGGCCGCGAACACGATGCCGAACAGGCAGCCGGCGAACGAGCCGATGAACCCCATCAGGCAGGCCTCAATGAAGAAGACCTCGCGAACGAACTGCGAAAGGGCCCCCAGGCATTTCATGGTGCCGATCTCGCGGAAGCGCTCGGTCACGGACATCAGCATGGCATTGCAGATGCCGATCACCGTCACCAGCAGCGAGATGACGATGATCCAACCGGTCCGGAAACGCAACCGCTGGGCCGCGGCGGTGCGCGTGGCGACCTCGTCCGGCTGCCATTCGCGTTCCAGGCAAACGGTGACAACCCCTGGCAGCACGGACAGGCTTTGCAGGCGTCGCGTCGTTGCCACGACTCTTTGTTCCGCGCCGGCAAGCCGCGCCTCCCAACCCGCGTCAGGCGCCGTACCGTCGCCCATCACCAGTAATGCTGCTGCGCCCTGACCGACCGCCGCATCGCCAACCGGCTGCAGGAAATCTCCGGCCGCCCGCTCCGGCAGCGGACCCGTCCACCGCAACCGTGCCACCTTGCGACTGCGCAGTTCGCCCACCAGGCGCTGCTCCATCTCATTCAGCGGCCCCAGCGCCACAACCCCCAGCGTCCGCCTCTCCACCGGCCCGACTTCCGCGGTGAGAAAACTCAACATACGCTTTCCCTCAGCGCGCAGATCCGCCTCACGGCTCACGCCTTGCCGGATGGTCTGTCCCGTCAGAATGGACATCAGGAACGCAATGCCGAGCACGACGCCCATGAGCGTCACGATCGCGCGCCCGAGGCGGATGCGAAGGCCCTGCATCACGACGTCAAAGGCGACGGAAAGGGGGAGGCGAACTTGATTTTGGATGGTAGACATGCGCATCGACTCGTCAGTTGTCCAGAATCCCTATTTCGCAATCTTCAATTCTCACTTTTCAATCTCCAATGTCAAAACGCCGCTGCTGACACGGCCGACTGGATCAGGCGCATGGCAATCGTGGCCATGCTGATCAAGCCGACTCCCGTAAAGTACCCGGCCAGCAGCGTGGGCGCCATGCGCAGGAAATTGGTCGGCCCGAACTTCTTCTGGTAGTAGTAGCGCCCGACCAGCGCGCCCACGATCTCCAGCGCCATCGTATGCGGCAGCGCGCCAAGGCCGCGGATGATCCCATAAATGAAAAGCGTCGGGAGGCCCAAGGCGCCGAACAGCACAAAGAACAAGGTCGTCAGCCCAAAGCCAGCCGCCACGACCTTGCCGTGGATGGCCTGCAGGAATGCGCTGTCCAGGATGCTGTGCGCCACCGTGCCCGGCGCAACAAACGTTGAGGTGTAGAGCAGCGTGTCGGTCTTGGTGCGCAGATCCCAGTTGATCTGCGCCGCCGGGAAGGAGTCGGACGGGATAGGCGAGGCGTGCCAGATGAACGCCCAGAAAAGCCAACTCAGGAGGAACATGAACGGCAGCAGCAACAGGTCGGCCTTGATCAGCGAGCGGAAGCTCACGCCGGTCAGTTCGTTGACACGGAAACTCTGCGCCTGGCCGCCGTAGTTGGCGATGGGGATGGGCGCCAGCCAGATTTCGACGCCCTTGGCGCCGGAGAGAATGAACGCGGTTTCCTTGATGAAGGGGATGTCCACGCTCTGGCCGGAAATCCCGAGCAGCCGCGCGTTGACGTAGGAAATCAACGGGTTGTAAATGAAAACGAAAACGCTCAGGAAGATCAGCACGCCGATCCGGCTCGTGCCGGTGTCCTTGAGCATCCAATAGCAAATCGAAATCAGGGTGATGGAAACGACCACATAGCTGCACAGGGAGAGCCACATGGACCAATCGCCGCGACCGGTTTGCGGCGTGGCCCATAGGCTGCGCAACCCCTGCCCGGCTGACTCGGGACGCGCGGAGAGTTCACGGATGCGCCGCCGCACATCGCGCACCGTCTGAAAAATGGAGACACAGGCAACCGCAAAGGCCGCGCCGATACCGAAACTCATCCAGAAATCCATGCTGTTGGCAAACGTCGTGTTGATCGTGTCCATGCCCGGCTGCCAGCGTGTCAGCACGCCGGCGTGATGCAGCAACGGATTGGCGACGATCGTCAGGATAATGGCCGTGCTGGTGCCGACCACGGCCCAGAAGGGGAGTACGAAGCCCATCAGCACCACGCCCATGTCAATCACCAGGCCGGTGGGCGTGGCAGGCAGGATGACCTCCGTCAGGGTCGTGGTGTCCAAAAACGGCTGCGGAACCAGGAAGATCGGACTCCCGAACAGCAATCCGGTGATGGCCGGAATACCAACCTGGAGAGCGCCGAATGCCAGCCCCAGCACGATACCCAGCGAAAAGAGCCGCCAGCGCTCGCTCGTCTTGCGTTCGCCCTGCTTCGTCCGCATGAAGGCCGCGCGGCCGGCATCCTCGCCGCCGGTGCGGCTGGATTGCGGATCGTGCTCGGCCAAGGCCATGGCGCCCTGCGCCTGAATGGGCGCCATGGGGAATGGCAGGCGTTCGATGTCGGACGTAAGGCGGAAGAAGAAGTAGCCCAGAGTGTACCGGTTTACGAACCCGAGCACCATCATGAACGCCAGGAAACCGATCGGCACCAGCCAGTCATGGTGGAACAGGTTGCGCTGCAGAATGGCGGCGCTGTCGGCCTTCGGCACAAACCATGTCGGGAAGGCATCGCGCATGCCGGCGTCACGCACGGCCTCGCTGGAAACCAGGTAGGCGCGGTAGACAAAATCGCCGAAGATGAAGCCGCCGCCCAGCACGCCGCCGGCGGCATTCAGCAGCACCACCAATTCCTGCTTGGAAAGCGTGCGCATGGCACGGCGCGCAACTTCGCTGAACAGGATCAGCGTCACCCACGTGGCGGCGGAGCCGAGGCTGCCGCCGGTCATCAGCGACAGGTAGATGGAGCCCGGAATCATGATCAGGCCGCAGAAGACGACGCCCGCCACGGTGGTCCAGCCGAAGCCGTCCACGAACTCCGTGGGGGTTTCGAGCAGGGAGCGGTATTGCTCCAGTTCCTTGTCCGGTCGGCCGCTACGCATGGTTTTGCTCCCCGGCGACAACCGCCTGCTCCAGCATCTGCCGCGCCTCCGCGAACAGCGTCCGGCGTTCGGCCGGACTCACGGCGCGCCAATAGAGGAAGTGCTGGCGCAAGACCGCCACAAAGGCCTGGTTGAGGCGCACCCACGATTCCCGCGTGCCGGAAAGGCGCGTCAGTGTCACGCACGCGGCAAACTCACCGGTCTCCGAGTCGACCGGCAGCAGGATCTCCAGACGCTGCGATGCGCCGAGGTCGAACGGCTTGAGCCAGATCGTGGTCGACAGTCCAGGCACATAGGCTCCGCCTTCCGCCTCCTCGGTCACGGACAGGCGCGGCACATCCGCGAAAAAGCGGCCGGCGCTGCCTTCCCCGTGATCCGCAAAATAGCGGCGGAAGAAGGCCAGCACCGCAATGCGGTCCTGCGCGCCAAAGGTGAAGGGCAGCGCGAACGTCATGCGATCGTCCCGCGGCTCGGGCAGTTTCCACCCCGCCTCTTCGGCCGGCGCCGCAATCCGCATGGCGGAGCGCGCCGGGAAAAGCGTGGAAAGAAAGACCGCGGCCATGATCGCCAGCGAGGCATAGATGGTATTGATCGACGTGAAGGTCATGTTCAAGGCGGTCAGCGCGCGCCCCAGCCCCTGGCTAAGCAGGAACCCGAGAAGCGACCCGACGACCGAGTAGACGAAGGCCTCGCTGAAGAACATGGCGAAGATGTAGCGCGGCGCAATACCGACAGCATTATAGACGAAGATCTCGTCGCGGCGTTCATAGACCGAACCGCGCATGGTGTTGAGCACGGTCAGCGCGGCGATCACCAGCGGGATGAACAACTCCAGAAACCCGCCGGCGGTCTGGGCACGCGCACGGCGGCCGCGGTAGGACAGGCTGCCCAGGCCGTAGTAGGTGGTCTGGCCGCTCTGTTCGAGGTACTGCTCGACCTCATCACGGGCCTGACGGTAGGAAGCGTCGGTCATACCCACCGCCACGGACACCAGGCGGAATTGCCCGTGGCTGCCGCGAATGCCGATGTCCGCGGGGACAATGACCATGCTCTCGGCGCTCAGCCGAGGATCGCTGTCATCCGCGAGCACACTGCCATCGGCGATCTGCGCGGTGCGCATGGCCTCGATATCGAACGGCAGCAGGTCGCGGCCGTCCAGATCGCGCAGGGCGGCCAGCGAGGCGGCCTCAAAAATTCCATGCACGCGTACCTGTCGGCCGTTGACCTTGATCGTGACTCCGCCGCGATCGACGTCGGTCGGCCGGAGCCCCAGTGCCGTAGCCAAGCCGTCGGCGATCAACACCGGCGGCACATCGATCTCCGCGGCCACCATGTTGGTGGTGAACCAGCCGCCCCGCGTCAGCAGACGCACCTGGTTCCGCAACGGATCCCTCGGCCCCAACTCCAGCACCGACGCCACCGCACGGCGCTTTGGCACATCGTCCGCCGGCTCGTAAACCGCCTCGAGATCCGGGTTGTAATTGATGCGGTCCCAACCCTGCTCGCCGACCATCATGCGCCGGGGCGTCAGAGTGCAGGCTGGCTCATATCGGTCCCGGAGCGCGGCTAGTTCCGCGTCCTGCATCGGCTTCAACTGCTCGGGCTTGATCAGCATCCCCTGGTAGGGGGCCTTGCCGATCGCCGTGACCGTGTCGACCACATCCGACCGAACCGACGTGAAGCAGATCATGGCGAAGGTCAGCAATACCAGTGTGGCGCAGGTCAGCCCGGTCCGCACGATGCGGCGATGCATGTTGTTCAGGCCGAGCGTAAAGGCCGTGCCCAGCACGCCCATGGTGTTGACCGCGGCCGCCGTCACCTGTCCGCGCTGTTTCTGCAACTCCTCCAGGTTCTCCTTGAACTTGCCGGAGAAGAGAATCGTGATACCGCCGGAGATGAGCAAGATCACGAACCCCAGCAAGATCATGAGCGATGACCGGATCATGGCGAACGCCGGATGCAGGAGGCGCAGCAGCAAGAAGACGGCCAAAAAGATCACGGCCTGCGCGGCCAGTTGCTTGCGAATGTCGGAAAAGCCGAAGGCCAGCTTCTCGAAGAAGAACGCGAACGGCACCAGCAGCCCCAGGTACCACAGAATGCCGACAACCGCCTCGCTGATCGTGTCGCGCAACACCGGATGGTTGAGGGTCGCATACGTGACAGCGGCCCGTTGCTGCAGTTCCGCCTTGTGTTGCGGTGTGCCCGACGCCCGGCTGGCGGCCAACAGCCCCTTGCTGCGCTCATGGAAGGCGCTGGCCATCTCGTCAGCCATGTGGTAGCGCCGCTGCAGGGCGAGGCGTCGTTCGTCGACCGACAGCATGGATTGGGCGACCTGCCGTGGCACGTCCAGCAAGAAGGCGTGGTCTGCGGCCAGATACCCCGGGCCATCGATCTCGCGGTCGGGATCGGGCCGGAACGAGTCGTCGTCGCCCAGCAGAAAGGCCCGGATGGTTTGAACCTTCTCGTTGCCCGGCGAACCGGAGCGAAGGGTGATGAAGAACCGGGAGTCGGGCTCCAAGAACATCGTGGTGATACCGTTTACCATCTGGAAACTGTTGAACTTGCCGACGGTCGCCAACCCGTCCCGCGTGACAAAGCCGAAGCCCGTGTAGTTCTTCAAAGTCTGCGGGTTGATGGTGTCGAACAGCGTCACCGGCGCGGCGCGGAAGGTCACAATGTTGATGTTGGCGCTGCCGACGTTGATGGATTTATAGAGGCGCTGCCCCTGCGGGCCTTCATCCTTGATGTACCGGATCTGTCCGTCCGGCCCGAATCCGACCGCCTCGGGACTGTAGCTGTCCCCGGCCCTAATGCTGGCGCTCGAATCCGGCAGTTCGTACCAGCCGTACGGGTCGGCCATCAGGAAGGGCGTTCCATAGAACCCGTTCTGCGCAAAGTCGGGGGCTCCGCCCTTGTGACCGACCAGTGCGCCGGACAATGGGTAGTTAGGGATGATCGATTGCCCCACGTTGGACACATAGACCCGCCCGCTGTACGTGGCGAGCCCTGTTGTCTTGGGCGGCTCAAAGGCGCCTTGCCCATACGCCAGGGCCAGCGTCACCCGGCCCAGCAGGCGCAGCGACTGCGACAGAGTCCCGATCTGGTGAAGCCGCGGATCATCAACTGGAGATCCAAAGCGCCCGTAGGCATCGGAGCGATCCGTATTCATCAGCACAAAGGCCGGGTACCCCTTGCTGTTCCAATGCAGAACATCAACCGGCACGCCCGCCATCAACCCCTGCGCCCAGGAGTTGTGGTCGCGCCCCCGCAGCGGCTCGTAGGTCAATGCGATGTCCGGCCCTGCCCGCTGCAACACGGAGTTGATCGCCTCATTGATGGCTGGCGATTGACGCAAGGCATACTGCTCGACGCCCGCCCCCATGCAGAACGAGACCTTCTCGCCCGTGGTGCGCAACGGGTCGGCTGGTGCCAGGAAGGAACCGATGGCGATCAACTGGCGGTAGCCGGCCAATCGCCGGTGGATGGCCAGCGCCTGCACGTAGCAGGCATCCCGGGATGCGTGAAAGGCCGCCAGTTCTCCCAGCCGCTCGGCCAGCCGCGCGCGCAACGCATTGTCCACCACAAAGGCGCGCGCCTCGCGCGTTTCAAGCAGTTTGCGCACAGGCAGTCCGGCCATGGTCATGCCCTCGTCATACCGCGCCTTCGCCTCACGATACCGCGCAAAAGACGGCGTGGTCGTGTCCCGTCCGCCGGCGCGCAGGAAGGCCAGCCGGGCCTGAAGCTGCGCCTCGGACCGCTCCAGCAGCAGCGTGTCGATCGTGTAGCGCCACTGCTCCTCGAACATCGCCTGCGCGTCGACGGACTGCGCGGCGAGTTGCGTCGCGGTGGCAGTGGCATCCACCAGGAACTGCGGATTGCCCAGGCAGTCCAGGCAGGCCTGAACCGCGGCCCGCTGCCGCGTGTTGTCCTTCTGTGCCGTTTCGAGCCGCTTGCGCGCCGCGTCGCGATCCCACGCGGGGCCCAGCACGGTGGTCAGCGCATCGGCGGCCAGGAGCCCCATCATGCGCGTCGAGTAGCTGACAAAAACGATGTCGCGCTGCCGGTGCGGGTCGTCCCGGTAGGCGCAGACCCCCTGCAGCAGGGAAAGCTGCGCCGCCAGGTTGACCGCCGCCAGCGTGCCGGGCGCAAGGTCGGGCAACACCGACGGCGCGTCGGAGCAGGCGGTCACAACCAACGCCTCGGCCGCCGGCCGCGGCGCGCGCAGGATGCCGATCAGGGTCTGATCGTGCATGTTCTCCCACACGACCTTGACTCGCACCGTTACCGTCTCGCCCAGGTGCGCAAACACGCCGGACGTGGCGGCCAGCCGCAGGTAGTTCACGGTCGTGCTGGCGCGCAAACTGCCGATCTTCTCCCATCGCACCTGCTCCAGCCCCTGGCGATGGGCCACGATCACGCCCTGAAAGCCAACCTGCGCATAGCGGATCCAGTCAAGGCCGTAGCTGGCGGGCGGCGCGTCGACATCGATGACGGCGATGCAATTGGTGAAGGTGTCGCGCGTACGCAACAGTTCGTCCGTGGCGAGCACCAGCGTCGCCCGGCAACCCGACTCCGGCGTCACCACAGGCTGGAAATGATTGGGCAGGAACGGATAGATCTCCACGTCCGCCAACGGTTGGCCGTCGCGCCCCTGGATTTCGCGGATCACGGTGCGTGGGGCGACTGATTCCTGCGGAAGTTCATGGATCTCGAGATGGGCGGCCTGCAAGGCATCCCGCACGCGCTGCTGCGCGCGGGACAGGCCGGGCTGACCCTGGAAGCGCGAGCCGCAGGCAAGAATCGCCTGCAGCTCATTGGATACGCACGCCGGCGCCATGGCCTTGTCCATGGGACCGCGGTCATAGCCTTCGTAGGACGGCAGACGGGCGAGCGGCCGGGCAGGCGCGAAGGTATGCAGAAAACCAAGCGCCAGCAGGACGGCCAGCAGACCCAGGCCAACCGCTCCGGCGGAAGCGGGCCACGCGACGGTGATGCGGGAGCGCATGCTCATGGCGTCAATGTCGGGTAGACCGCCTCCACACCCACGGTACGTAGATAGCCCGAAAGAATCAGCACCACAAGATAGGCTGCGCAGGAACCCAGGAACAGGCCGACCGCCAGCGGCTGCAACTTGTTTCGCACCGTGGCGGCGCCCCCGAAACGCAGCACCACGGAGCGCACCGCCCAGGCGGTCAGCACACTGCCCCAGACGTAGTTCATGAATTCCGTGCCACCCAGCACGAAGCCCACGGGATGAAACCAGAACCCCGAGAAAAACTGCCGCAGGAGGGTGAGCGCCATGGCCACGACCCCGGCGAGGATCATCGCCATTCCGGAGGGGTCGGAAGCGCCGGCGGCCGCCGCCTGTCCCAGCATGCGGTTGTTGGCGGCCGTAAGGTCCTGATTATAGTTGAAGAAGTACCACCACTTCGTCTCGAACGCCCACTGGTAGCGGCTCGCATCACCTCCCAGGGCGTACGCGTTGGAAAGAAACACCCAGCCGCCGATCAGCATGCCACCCAATACCCCCAGCAGCACGCATCCGACCAGGTGACGCGGTGTCACCTGCCACCGGCGCCCCAGCCCGAGCAATTCCATCTGCGCGCCCGGGATCAGGAAGAAGACGGTCGGCCCCAGCATGAAACTGGCAAGGTAGCAGAAAATGATCGCCTCAGGCCCGAACCGCCACACGCCGCCCAGCAGCCCTATGACCAACGCCAGATTCCAGGGGATGAAGTAGCCCCAGGGCGTGCCGCATTCCGCGCGAATACGCGATGCCACCAGAGACATGGCGACCAGAAACACAAAGAAAACCAGCATACTCGCCGCGGCAATCCCCAGAGCATGCGCCCACAACACGCCGCCCGCCGTCGCGCCAATCAACAGCAGGTAGGCGTTGCGATACGAGAGCGCCTCCCCGGCCGAGGCCTCACGTTTGCCACGCCACGCCGCCTGCACGGTTTGCCACAGGTACTTGCGGGCCAGCACCAGCAGGATCAGCGCGTAGCCCAGGTACGCGCCGGTGGTTTGCGCATCGGTATAGGGGTAGTTGGGATCGACGGTCAGGTTGGCGATTTCGCCAATCCAGAGCTGACTGCGAAACAGCACATAGCCCACGACGAGGCTCAGGAGCACGTTGAGTTCCATGAACAGGCACATGGACAGGAAGATGCCGTCAACCTCGAACCGCCACCGATCCCACATGTGGCCCCATGACGGATCGTGAAAGAACTGTCCAAGGTAAAACTTCACGGCGACGTCCGGCACGCGGGGGTTGTAGAAATGCCAGACTTTCAGCAGCATCCAGAGGAGCGCCACAGCAAAGCCGATGTGCATCATCCGGTTGGTCCAGATGGACGGCAGCGCCCGCGCCGCGTCCCCCTCCTCCTCGCCCAGCAGCGCCGCCGGGATGCGAGCCGTGGGCAGCAGGAAGCGCTCGTTGTCCAGCCACTGCCGCCGCATGATGATGTTAATGGCCAGCACGGCCGACAGGAGCAGCAGCACAAACAAGGTCCACACCGTCACCGGGCCCGCCCAGTCACGCACCGGAATGTACCCCGACAGCAGGAACGCGATGCCTCGCAGGCTCCATAGGCGGTCGGGTTTCACCACCGTGCCAACGCGTTCGGCCGGCGTCATGGCCGCGTATTCCCGTTCCGTGACCAGCACGCGCCCCTTGTAGATCGATTCCAACGCCGCCACACTGAATAGCTTGGGCGCGGCCAGTTCGAGGCGTCCGTTCCCCTGCAGCGCGAGTTCCAACGTGTAGAAATCGCGCGCCCCATCCGGGAACTTGACGCCGTAGGCGCCGACACGCCGGAAACCGGTCCGGTGCAGGAAGTTGATCTTGGGCGTCTGCGCCGAGGAAAAGAACTCGGTGAATGCCGGCGCATCATCCGCATGCACGCGGCAGGTATACCGCGTCTGGGGGCCCAGGTCCGTAGCCCGCGCCAACACACTCACAATGCAGGGTTCCGCCGGCACGACGCCTAGACCGCCGTTGCGGCTCACCGGCAGACGGATGCGAACGCAGGCCGAGCCATCGCGGTTGGAGTTGACCAGCACCGGCAGGCGCGCGCGCCGGCCGGCATCGTATTCGATCTCCTCCCAGCGGCAATCGCCCGCCGTGGACAGCGCCGTGTTCGCCGGGTCGAACGCCGCGCCGATCACGTTCGGTCCGTGCGGCCAGAGACTGTCGTTCATGGCGTCGAGCTTCTCGAAGTCGGCCGCCCGCGGATTCGTCGCCACGATGGCAACGATCCGGTGCCAGAACCCCTGGGTCATCAGCGGCGCGCTGATCAGCATGCAAAAGACGACGCACAGCATCTCGGCGCGCGACAGCAGCCGCCAGCGCGTGAGCAGAAACACCAGACCGCTCAGGGCGGTGAGCGCGGCCAGCACCCAGATCGCGGGCAGCGCCAGGGTGTGCTCGGAAGCAAACCTCACACCGACGTTGATGTCGCTGTACTGGATCAGCATGCCCATGGCCAGCATGCCAAGCAGGCAGGCCATCACGGCTTTCGGCGTCAGTCCTGGATTCATGCGGTGGTCTATCATGCTACGTGCTCAACTGGCGCGAGCCTTCACGACGGTCAGCTTCACTCTATCCAGCGCCTTGACTTTGAACAAGGTGTTCGTCTTCCCGATCGTGACCGTATGCTTTTCCCTGGCTGCCAGGTAGGTGACCGGCACCCAGTCGCCGTTGACGGGAATCCTCAGGCGACGCGATCCGGGTTTGCTGAGCGGGGCAATCAGCAACTCGATCTCGTCCACAGGCTTCTCGCCGACATAGTTCATGACAGGTCCCATGGGGATGATCGCGCCCTCGCGGACATACAACGGCAGGGTGTCGAGGCTGGCCTCGATGTCATACCACGCACCGCCCGTGTAGCGTTTCCCAGTCCACCAGTCGGTCCATTCGCCGGTCGGCAGGTACACGCGCCGCCGCGGATTCTCGCTGTAAATCGGCGCCACCAGCAGGCTGTCGCCAAACAGCCACTCGTCGCCGATGTTCCAGGTGGTGGGGTCATCCGGAAACTCCAACACCAGGGCGCGGGCCATAGGCAGGGACTCGGCCACACACTTCGCCGCGCTCGCGAGGATGTACGGCATCAGGCGATACCGCAGGTTGATGTAGTCTCGACAAATGCGCAGGGTCTTGGGCGCAAACTTGTAGAGTTCGCGGTCCCCGAACCCATGAATGCGGCTGTGCGAGATGAACATGCCGACCTGCATCCATCGGATCAGCAGTTCCTGGTCGATCGAGCCGCAAAACCCGCCGATGTCGTGGCTCCAGAACTGATAGCCGGAAAGACCGAAGGAGAGCCCGCCTTCCATCTGCGGAATGATGTTGAACCAGTTGGGGCTGTTGTCGCCGCCCCAGTGCAACGGATAGCGCTGGTTTCCGGCCCACGCGGAGCGCGCCCAGACCACGCCGTCGCCGGTCGATTCCTTCGTGACCTCGAACAGCGCCCGGTTGTATAATAGCGGATAGAGGTTGTGCATGCGGTGACCGGGCGTGCCGTCGTGATACACGCCGTCCAGCGGCGCCGCTTCGCCGAAGTCGGTCTTGATGACCTTGACGCCCATCTGGAACAGACGGCGGAAGGCCGCCTGATGCACCTTCACGGCCCTTGGGTTGGTGTAGTCCACCACGCCCGTCGTGCCGCCCTTGTCCTTGAACCCGGGCGTGAAACAGATGCCGCAGTCATACACCGAGCCGTCAGCGCGCTTGACGAAGCCGTCTACGGCCAGCAGGTCGCTGTAGAGTTTCGAGCCGGATGGAATGTAGGGCAACTGCCAGAGCGAAACCTTGAACCCCATGTCCGCCAGTTCCTTGAGGTAGGCGGCCGGGTCCGGGAAACGGTCCTTGGCAAACTCCAGGTCGCAATACCAATCCTCCTTGAACCAGAAGGTGTCGAGGTGGATCACATCGCACGGCACCTTGTTCTGCCTCATTTTGCGGGCGATCTCCAGGGTCTCGGCCGCGGATTTGTAGCTGATCTTGCTCTGCCAGTAGCCGAAGGTCCACGCGGGCGGCATCGCGCCCTTGCCGGTGAGGTCCGTGTAAGTCGCCAGGATCTGCTTGAGCGATCCGGTGATCACGAAGTAGTCGAGAAAGTCATCCTCCGCCGCCACCTGCACATCCGCCGCGCTCATGCTGCCGACCCAATAGGTCATCAGGCTGGAGTGATTGAAGAAGACGCCGTAGCCCTTGGTGGTCATGAAGAACGGCACGTTCTTGTACGAACGCGGCGTCGTCACGCCGAGGGCGTCGACCATGTTGAGGTCAATCGTCTGCCCGACCTTGTTGAGTTTGATGAATCGTTCGCCCAGGCCATACACCGCCTCGTCGGCGGCCAGATCGAAACTCTCCACCGCCAGTGGCGCGCCGTCGGTCCGGGTCCGGCAAAGGCCGGTGTTGAAGGAATCCCAGTTGCTGAAATTGTCCTTCTCCGGCCCGCCAATGCCGCACAGCACGCAGTTCGTTGCCTGGTCTCGCATCTCCAGCCGGTATGGGTCCAAATTGATGGTGGCCTGCCACGCGGCGGTGCGGATGGTCAGCGTCTTACCATCCGCCTTCTTCGCTGCGGAAATCAGGCAACGCTTCGCCCTCGGAGGCCAGCCGGCCAGCATGGGCGTCCGGTTCTCCGGAACGGCCTTGCCCTCGGCGTAGCGGATGCGCAGCACGTTGTCGGCAACGACATCGATCCGCACCCGTCCCTCGACCTCCTCGCCCGCGCCAGCGAGCTTGCGCTGGTTGATCATCTCGGAGTCGGCCGAGGAGATCGCGCGTTTGACGTTGACCTTCGCGATTGTCTTAAGCAGCACATGCCGCGGCCCCGTTTCGAGTACGGCTGCCGACTGAACCGTTGCCCGCAACACTTCATTGTTTTCCAGCAGTCGTGTGTTCATATCGTTTCTTCTGTAAACCGATAGCTTCCCGATCCGACCTGAAAGACTCTGTGGCCGTTGCGCTCGCCCGCAGGCGCCACCCCCGGTGCCTCCGCGATGGCGCGGCCGTCAACGCTCACATCGTTGCCGCCGCACGGCAGCTCAACGGTAGCTGTGCTGTTGGACGGCACGGTCAGATCGAGTTCAAAACGCGAGCCGCTGCGCCGCCAAACGACTTCGATCCGCCCATATGGCGACTGGTGCCACGCCTTCACCCAGTCCAGTCCCGTCACCGGATTCGGGCGGATGACTGTGTTCTTGAATCCGGGTTGAGTCGGGTCTGGCATGATACCGGCGAGGTATTGGTACATCCAGGCGGAGATGTCGCCGAACATGACGTGGTTACGGGACGCATCCCCGTTCCAACATTCCCACAGTGTCGTCGCGCCCTGCCGGAGCCAGTGCGCCCAGCCTGGATACTCGGGCTGGGTGAGCATTCGGAAGGCCACGTCGGTATACCCATTCTCCGCCAGCGCGCGGGGGACGTACTTCGCGCCGAGAATGCCGAAGTCGGCCTTGCACCCGTTGGACACAACGATCTCTGCAAGCCGGCGCGCAACAGTACCCCGCTCCGGTTCTTCAACCAGCCCATGGTACAGGGCGCACCCCATCGCGGTCGGCTCACCTTTGCCATAGATCCCGTCCCCGCGGTAGAAGCGGCAGTTAAAGGCGCGCTTGATCTCCGACGCAAGCCGCTCAAAGCGAAGGCAATCCTCTTCATGACCGAGGATTCGGGCGAAACGGGCAAGAGTCAGTGTGTCAATGTAGTAGTACCCGGTGGAGGTAATGGCGGTCGCGGCCATCCGCGCACTGTCGGAGTGACACCAGTCGCCGAGGCCGAAGGAAAGGATGTGGTCCGCAGCCTGAGAGGCGCAGAAGTCGAGGTACTTCTTCATGGCGTCATAATTGGCGCGGATGGCTGTGTCGTCGCCGGTGAAGAGATAGACGTGCCACGGGATGAGGATCAGGGCGCTGTCCCAGGCCGGACCGCTTCCCCAGTTGTACCCCCAGCCGGCCGTGGGAACGATGCCCGGCAACTGGCCGCTGGGCCGCTGCGCATCGGCGATGCTCTCGACCCACTGCCCGTAAGCGGTGCCGGCGGCGAAGTTAAATAGTCCGGTCTCGGCCGCCAGTTGCGCGTCGCCGGTCCAACCGTTCTTCTCCCGGTGCGGGCAGTCGGTGGGGATCCCCACGAAATTGCCGATGTAGGACCATACCGTGTTCGCCTGAAGTTTCGAGAGGGTCGGATCGGAACAAGAGAACTCGCCGATGCGCGGAAAGGCTGTGTGAACCACCCGCCCCTCGACCGAGTGAACCGTTACATCGCCGCGGATGGAGACGTACTGGAAGCCATGGTAAGTGAAGCGCGGCTCCCAGGTCTCGACGCCACCACCCTTCAGGATGTAGCGGTCGGTCTGGCAATCGCCTCCCTTGATGAAGCAGGCGATCTGATCCTGATCGAGCGCCCGGTCCTTGAGCCGCTCGCCGTACCGGATGGTTACCTCCGCCCCGCGCAGGCCGGACACCGCGATCCGCGCCCAGCCGCCGATGTTCTGGCCGAGGTCATAGATCGCCTCGCCCGACGGAAGCGTCCAGGAATCCGCCGCCGGGAGCGTACGCATCACCTTGCAGGGAGGCATGCGTTGCGGTTCGAGGATGCCGCCGGGACCGGCCACCTGTGCCGCCGCCTTCCAGGCAGAGTCGTCGTAACCAGTCTCCAGCCACCCGTCCAGTTCGAGCCGCGCGTCGTAATGCTCGCCGTTGCGCAGGCCATCGAAAACGATGGGGCCGCGCGATGTCTTCCAATCGGTATCCGAGGCCAGGATGACCTCGCCGTCGAGTTCCAGTTCCAGCAGCAATTTTGGGTAGTCGCGCCACGAGGCCTTGTCGAAATGCCAGACGTCCGGCGTGTGGCAGTTGTACCAGCCGTTGCCCAGGATCACGCCGATGACGTTCATCCCCGGACGCAGCAGGGCGGTCACGTCATGGGTGACGTAGCGCGCCCGCTTGTCGTACTGCGTCACGACCGGATCGAGCACCTGCTCCCCGACCCGCACGCCGTTCAGATAAAGTTCGTAGTATCCCAGGCCGCAGATGCGGACAGTGGCCTGACGTGCGGCCATACAGGTGAAAACCCGGCGAAAGAAGGGCGTCGGCTGTGCCGGCACATGCCAACTACCCAGGCATGCGTCGGGCGCCGCGATCCATCTGCCTGTCCAATTCCGCCTTCCGTTATCCATGGGATCTATCTACCTGATCTTATGGTTTGAAATACCTGCTTTGATATTAGCGCTTGCCCGTAGAAAATACGGGCCAATCATCCGTACGAAACGGCGAGGCCGGCAGACCGGCCTGGTTGTACAGCGTGCAGACTGGATTGTCGGCCCACGCGTACCGCACCGCCACCGGCTGCTTTACCTCCGGGCTGCAAACCAGCACGGCGTCGCCGTCAATCTTCGCCTCGGCCTTCACGAACTTCCGATCCGCGCCGGCGATCACAAAACTGTCCAAGGCGGGCTTCGCCCGCGACCCGACTGGAGGGCCGCCGGCCCTCCAAGGAAGGGACACATCTCCGCCCCCGTTCTTGACAGTCAACCCACCGCCCAGGTGCGTGAACGATAACCGAATCAGGCCCCCGTCCACTTTCATTCCCTGGTACAGCGGACCCGAATACTCCAGCTCCTTTTCGCCATAGACGGTCGCCCGGGCGATTAATGCCAGACGCCCACCGATGACCTGCTTATTGGGCGGATGGATGTTGTTGGCATCGCCGACGTCGCACGCCACGGCCATTCCGGTGTTCGTCACGCTCCTCAGGGTCATAAGCTGGGCGTCCCGCATCTCGTCGTAGTGCGCCTTGTTCGGCTGGGGCTGGATGTCCAGGTTCTGGAGTTGCACGAACAGGAACGGAAAATCGCCCTGCGCCCAGCGCCGGCGCCAGTCGCGGATCAGCGCCGGAAACAGCTTGGCATACTGCTCGCCGCGTTCGCTGTTGAACTCGCCCTGCCACCAGATGGCCCCGCGAAAGCCGAACGGGATGAGCGGCGCAATCTTGCCGTTGAAGAGTCCGCCGGGCCGGGTCGTGGCCGTGGCCGGATCCCGCGGCTCCGCCGGTTTGGCCGGCGGTTTTTCGTTCGCTTCCTTCGCCGTGGCAGCGGCCTTCTCCCATGCCGCGAGCTTGTCTTTGTAGTCCTGCAGCGCCTTGGGATAGGCTGCGACCGCGTCATCATACCGCTGGAAGATCGCCGCGAAGTCCGGCTCGCCTTTCAATACCTCCGTGCTGGTCCAGGCTTCGGCCAGGGTGCCGGAGACCGAACTGTGGATCAGGCCGACCGGTTTCCCAATCGCCTTGTGCAGATCGCGCGCAAAGAAATAGCCGGTGGCAGAGAAACTCGGCGCATTCGTCGGCGTGCAGACCTGCCACGAGCCCTCGGCCTCTTCCAGCGGCGCCGGAGCCACCTTGGTCTTGACCGTGAACACATGGATCAGCGGGTAGTTGGCCGCGGCAACCTCGGCATCGCCGTTGCGGACATGCCAGGCCGCGAGAGGGTATTCCATGTTTGACTGCCCGGACGCCAGCCAGACTTCGCCCACCAGCACGTTGCGGATCGTGAGGGTGTTCTTCCCGGCCACGGTCATCCCCAGCGGCCCGCCGGCCTCGAGATTCTCCAGGTCAACGCGCCATTTCCCCTGCGCGTCGGCCATTGCGTTCCGGCTCTGGCCGGCGATGGTGACCGTTACCTTCTCGCCGGGATCAGCCTTGCCCCAGACCGGCGCCTTGCTGCCGGCCTGCAAGACCAGGCCATCCGAGAAGAGCGGCGGCAACACAACTTCCGCGCGCACACCGCCACACATCACGGCAAACAGCACAACCAGTAGCCTTCGTTTCACAGCATCACTCTCCTGTGTTTTTCGTTAGAAGTGGCAAATTCCCGGTAAAGCGATAAACACCGGCGTCGCACGCCAACACGGTCCGTCCGGCTTCCGTTCTCAGCAGGAGAATGCCAGCAGACTGAGTCAGGGGTTTGCCGTTCTCCAAGATTTCATCGGCATGATCCGCCGGCACATGGACGGTGGCGCTGGTATTGGCCGGGATCGTCACGTCCATCGTGAATTGCCGGCCACGCCGCTGCCAGTTGCTGACGATGCGCCCGTGCACGGAATCGTAATGGCATTCCACCCAATGCAGGTTGTCGACCAGATTGGGTTTGATGATGATCTTCTTGAATCCCGGTCCACTCGGGTCGGGCCGGATGCCACCCAGCGAAGAGAAGTTCCAGAAAGCCACGGCGCAACCCAAGCCCGGCATCAAGGCCGCGCCACCACTCCAGGTCTCTTTCATCACGTCGTTATCTGTATCCACGGTCATGGCGTACCAGGAAGGCGCGGCCCTTTGGAAGGCCATTTTCTGACCGGCCTCCGGGGCCATGTCGGCCAGCACTTCCAGCAGGTAGCGCGTCGAAACAAAGCCCGAAGAGATGAACCCGTCGTGGGCTTCGATCTCGGTCAGCAGCGACTTCTCGGCCAGTGGACGCATCTCGGTCGGAACCAGATCCAGTCCCAAGGCCAGGGCCTGCGCTCCCTGGGTGGGAACCCGGCCGCCAGGCTGCCACCAGACCCGGTGATGCAGGGTGGAGTTGCCGGCCGCGCCGCCGATGCCGGCGATGGGCTTGGCGTCGGGCAGGTTGTAGATGCCCGTGCCGGCCTCCAGGAACTTCCGGTTGAAGGTGGCCTTGATGCTCTGCGCCAGTTCGGCGTAGGTCTGCTCGTCCTCGTGCAACCCCTGCATCGCCGCGACGCGGCTGACGATTTGCGCGAACAAAAAGTACGCCGGGGTGCTGACCAGCATGGGCGGCGAATCTTCGATCGCCAGCCAGTCCGGCAGCCCCCAGTCCTGCATGTGATCCCTGGTCTGGCGACGCAGGAATTCCATGTATTTCTTCATGGCAGGATAACTCTCGACGAGAACCTGCAGGTCGCCGTAGATCTGGTACAACTGCCACGGTCCCCAAACCCCCATGCCGCCAAACCAAATACCATTGTATTCGTCAAAAAAAGGACCCGGCGTAATGTTGGGGCAGTTTCCATCAGGCGCCTGACCATCAATGATGTCGGTCAGCCAACGGTCAAACAGTCGCTGTGAGTCGAATAGATAGGCTGAAGGGTGGAAGGCATACAAAATGTCACACGGCCACCCCTTCTTTTCGCGCGTTGGATCGTTGGGAAACCCCGTGACATAATTCATATACGTGCGAATGACCGCTTCCTGGAGCCAGTTGAGCGTGTCGTCGGAGCAGCGAAAAGATCCTGCCGTTTGAAGATCGGCGTTCACCTGATATCCGACCAGGTCGTCGAGGGTCGGGGGTTGTGTCGTGCCTTTGATTCCAATGGAGGTGACGGCGTTGTAGTTAAAACGAGGGACGTACTGCTCGACCCCATTGCCAGCAAGGATGAATCGATTGGAGTACCCGCTATTATACCCAACTGCCCGGCACTTGGGAGGGTGGACAAGGATTTCGACCTCTGTGCCGGCAGGTCCCGAGGTTTGGAACTGCACCCAACCCTGAAATTCGCGTCCGAAATCATACCGGTACCGATTGGATTTCGGATCGTGCGTGAGCGCCTGGGGTCGAAGGGTCTGGATCACCCGTGTCGGCGGTTCTTTCTGGCACGCCATTTTCCCGGCGGGGCCTTGCACCAGGGCCACCGGCTTCCACGCGGAATCGTTGTAGCCGGGTTGATCCCAACCGGGCATCGATTGACGCAGGTCGAGGTGTTCCAGTGACACCCAGTTCTGAATGATCGGACCGTAACTCCACTTCCAGCTTTCGTCGGAGGTCACCACCTGGGTGCCGCCGTCGGTGAACTCCAATTCCAGATCCAGTAGTAACTTCGGCTTGTCGACGTAGGGCAACGTCTCGAACTTGTGAACCCAGGGATCCTTGGACAGGGCGTACCAGCCATCCCCCAAGAGGGCGCCCAAGGCAAAATGGCCGGACGCGGCGAAGTGCCGGGTGACATCGACGACCAGATAGGGTGTGCGAATGTGGTAGCTGGTGCTGCCTGGTGAAAGTTCCCAGTCGTTCACCCGCTCGCCGTTGATGGCTAGCTGCGACCAACCCAAACCGCTGAACGAAACGGTGGCCCGGCGCACCGGCTTGGCGACGGTGAACTCCGTGCGCAGATGCACCGCCGCATGCTGCGGATCCTCGCTGGCCCCGATCCAACGTCCCCGCCAATCACTCGCCTGAAGTTTGCCCATGCTGAACCGGGCCGGTTGACTCCAGGCCGTTGGCGCCGCGTCCTTGTCCCACAACATGACTTTCCAGAAACAAAGACTGCCGGAGGCTAGAGGTTTCCCGCCGTACTCGATCCCAACCGAACGATCCGATTCAATCCTCCCGCTATCCCAAAGAGTGCCCTGATGGGCATCTAATTCCGCGCGGCTGCCGGCCACCAGCACGCGATACGCCGTCTGTCGTTGCCCGCGCCCGTTGCCTTCCAGGACCCAACTCAAGCGCGGTTGCAGCGCATCGACTCCCACCGGATCCACCTGATATTCGCAACGGAGATTGGCGACAGCGGGAGCCGTGACTTTCGCCGGAAGAATCGGCAAAGACAAACCCGGCGCCTCCCCGGGTGAACCGAAGACCTCAACCTCGGCCAGTTGGAAATAGTGCGCGCCGTCCACCGGGCGTAATCGGGAGGACTCGACCTTGATGAAACGGGCCAGGCAAGGCGGAAACTCAAACTTTTGCGCGTCAGGACTCGTGGGTTGCGCGTATCCCGTCTTCTCAACGACCGTCGTCCACGGTTCAGCTTCCGGGGAAACCTGAATGGTGAAATCCTCGGGAAACCCTTGGCCGACATTCTTCCCATCGGCGCGTGGAAACAGATGCACCGCATGAATCCGATAATGTTTCCCCAGATCCACCACGATCCACTCCGGATACAACCGGTGATCCGGAAACGTGGCGAACGCCCGACTGCTCCAGAACTTGGCCGTCGCGTCTTTCTGGCCGTCAGTCAAAAGCGTTTCAGGGGAGTCGCCCAGCGAGGAAAACGCCTTGACGGATTTGTTCAGGGCGAGATTCGCGGAAACGTTCTTGGTCGCATCAGCTTTCATGTTTTGATCCCACACTCCTAGTTAGCCTGTCGGATCGAGTTTGCCACCGGCAGTGTCCACGGCGCCGGTGACGCCCCATGGCGCGAGAATCTTCTGCAGCCGTTCCGCCGCGGCGGTGTTGCAGTCGTTCGTACCGGTGACGATGGTCACGCTCTGTTTCACGATAGCACTCCTCCTGTTGATAGCTCCGGACGTTCCCGCTCCTATTGAACCGGATAGCGTCCGTATTCCAGGCACGCAGCATAGACGGCCTCGAGATTGGCCATGGGCACGCAGGGCGGCAAGTTGTTGCCCTCCTGGAGGATGAACCGGCCCCCGGCCATGATGCCCGATTGCAGGATCGCCCGAGCCCGGTCATGGCATTGCGACGGCGTACCGTCCTTGAGCAGAGCCACCTCGGGGCCGCCGCTGATCTCCACGTCTGGCCCCAACTCCGCCCGCAGTTTGCCATGATCCACGGGGAAGCCTGTGTCGAAACTGTCAATGCCGAGCCTCCGGTGCAATAGCGGGAAGTGCCGGGTCGCGTCGCCGCACAGGTGCATGTTGCGGCGTCCGCCCGCCACCGTGGTGTTGGACATCTCCGAAAGCCAGTACTCATGGACCGGGATGACGATCTCATCCAACATCTCTGAACTGATGAGGGCAATGCTGTCGTCGGGAATCCCCCAGGAATCCGGCTTCTGCCAGCCGCCGGCCAGTTCCGACAGGGCTCGATTCCGCACGATGGCTGCCCGCGTGATTGTCATGAGTAGTTCCCGGGCCTTGCCAGGGTCTTCCGCCATCAACACGAACACGTCGGCCCCGAAGAGATTGGTGGCCACCGTGACCGGGCCGTCAAAGAACACGCCGAAGGGATGCACGATCCCCTTGCGGCCCAGGTATTCGAAGGAGGACGCCGCCCGGGTCAGCCTGGCATGGAAATCCAACCGGTCACGAATCCATGAATTCTCGAGAGGGCGGGAGAAGTCACGGGCGATGAACGCATCCACATCGTCGAGCGTCATGAACTGATGGGTGACGGGGACCTGGCTGGGCGCAAACAACACCTCGGCGCCGAAGTAGGCCGAATCATAGATGTTCTGGTTGTCCACCGAGAAATTCCACTGGGCGGGCAATTCACACACGCCATCGCAGGTGCGGTTGAGCACGGTGGCCACATATTCCTGGAACCGCGACTGGACGGCAAGCGTCACAACCGGATCGGAGAAATAATCCCGGAACGTCCAACCCTTAGGGTTCAGTTGGGGATTGAGGAGGATAATGCGGGCGTTGACGTTCCACCGCATGGGAACGCGGACAGGCCGCCTGTCGCCGTAGCTTTTCCAAACCTCGCGCTTCTCGATGTCGGACGGCGCCTTCATCATGACGCCACCTTGTGTTCCTGCAATGCATCCAGCAACCCGTCTAGCGGCGTGCGCGCCATGGCCACGCAGCGGTCGGCGCCCCCATAGGACATGTACAGGTATCCGTTGTGCAAATACCCACCCACGGGGAACACGACATTGTCCACGTCTCCGAACTTCTCGTAATCCGTCTCCGGCTCGAGGATCGGGTACGGCAGGCGTCCGATGACCTTGGATGGGTTCTTCAGGTCCAGCAGGGCCGCCCCGGCGCGGTAGGTGAAGATGGGCTTCCGGTTAGGATGGTCTTCCACGCCATGGTAGATCAGCAGCCAGCCCTTATCCGTCTTGATGGGCGGCAGGCTTCCGCCCACCTTGCCGCTCTCCCACGGGTACGCCGCCTTCATGACCGTGGATTGCGCGCAGCGCTTCCTGTCGTACTTGTCCCAGAACCGCTGGTCCATCAGGTCCTCGATGGAGTCGAAGTAATCAATCTGGATGTTGGGGCTGACGCGATGCATGAAAGCCACTTTCCCGTTGATCCGCTCAGGGAAGATGCAAGCGTCCTTGTCCCATGTGTAGTGCCCGATGACACCGAGCTTCTCGCAGGTCTTGAAGTCCTTTGTCCGCGCCAAGCCGACGCGGGGAAGGTCCTTGCCGACCGGGACCGTGTTCCGGTCCCAGCCGCAATAGATCAGGTAGAAATGCCCTTCGAAGGGAACGATGCGGGGATCCTGGCAACCCGTGGAATCCCACGGCAGCGACGGCTGGAGTAACGGCCGCTCCGTGTCGCGGATCAATTTTCCCTCCGGCGTCAGGCACGCATACCGGATGTCATCCACGACGTAACAGGATTCGGCGCGCTCGTCATACCCATGCCTGGCCCAGACCGCGAAGCGGTAGGCCATGTGCACGATGCCATTATCCAGCGCCATGCCGGCATTGAACTTCGCCACGGTCTTGAATTCCTTCCCCCGTGGCTCGAGTACGACACCCAGTCGTTCGAAGTTGATCTTTTTCATCGGATTCCTTTCATGCTCAGATTGAAACGGCATCATGCATAATTCAATCCTGTTTCATACATCGTGACGACGTTTTCCGTGGGAGAATTGTCCTGTAGCATATGGGTTGGTGCAAAACAGTAGCCACCGCCCGGCGTCATGATATCCAGTATCTTCCGGCAATAGTCGGCAGTCTCACCGGGCGTACCGGTCGCGACCGGTCCGGCAGTGCTCACACACCCATGCAAGGCCAGTCTGCCGCCGAAATGCTTCTTCAGATACTCGGGCGCCATGTTCGTGGCTTCCGGTTGCAGTGTGTCGACGGCATTGACTCCCATGGCGATGAAATCCTCATAGGCCCAACTGCTGGAACCGCACGTGTGCATCATCACAGGTATGCCGAAACTTCTCGCCAGATCGATGAACATCTGGTGCAACGGACGGATGTTCCTGCGGTAGAGATCGAGACTCAAGAGGGGCGCGATCTGTGTCCCCAAATCCTCGCCGATCCAAAGCAAGTCAATCTGTCCTCGCGCAGCCTCCAGAGTCCGCCGTGTGATTTCGAGGTTGATTTCCGTACGCCGCCGCGCCAACAGGAGACCGGCCGGGTCGTCGGTGACCAGGTCGACGAGCGTCTGTTCCATGCCGCGAAGCATGCCGTTACCGTTGATGATGTCGCAGAGCCCGCCCCCACCCAAGTAAATGGCGAACTCCTTGGCGCGATCACAGTCGCTGCCCAGATGACTGTAGTCGAAATCGTCCGGTGATGGCATCGGCCACTTTGCGACGACCTCCGCGTCGGCGTCAGTCAGAGGGAACTCGCAGTAGTCCCAATAACCACCCGTGCCGTGCTCGATCCAGCGGCGGCGAACGCCCCAGTCATCAACGAGGACGCCGCGCCCCGGAATGTCGGGGTGAAGTTTGCCGCCCGTGTAGCGGGGTGCGACCCCCCGGAAATCCACATGGAGCGCGCGGAGCAGTCCTTCGCTGTCATCCGCTTTCAATCCGAAGTGGTTCTTCAACCGGGAATCAATCCCCGGATTGGCAAGATAGTTGACGGGAACACGATCCGGCCGCTTGCAGGCCAATGCGGTCAACACTCGCTCTTTTGATGTCATCGGCATTCTACTTTCGGATGTTATTCCAGCGTCATGCTGGCGAACGCCTCGGGCCGCGCGAAACAGCCGTATTCCGGGGGCCAGTTTGCCTGATCGAAAATGTCGGCGCCCATGATGGGATTGTGGTTGATGGCGATGCCGAGCAGGAAGGTCTTGCCGCTGGCCAGCGGATCCAAGTTCTTATTCGGTAACCCGGCCAGCGCCGCCGGGCCCAGCTTGAACTCGATCGCCATAACCTTGCACTTGGAGAGATCGAGGCCGGAGCTGCCCTCAAACGCCTTGCGCTCCGGGATGTCGGCGGCTGAGTCCAGGACCGTGATCGAGCGCGGCGCATCATCCACCTTGAGCAGCGAGTCCATGCCCCAGCGATCGCGCAGCACCATGTCGCCCACGCCCTTGATGCGGGTGACGTTGTATTTCCAGCCGCTCCAGAAGGTGTCGATATTGAGTTCGACCCCGTCCTGCCGGTAGTGCGCGCGGGGACTCGACTGGAAGAGCGAGATCGTGTCGGCGAACTTGATCACCTGCACGTAGAGGCCGTCGTCGGCCCAGGCCAGGCGGACATGGGCGCTGCTGTGGGTCGGGTTGTCCGCGCCGATGAGGATCGGCGTGATGCCGAGGCTGCGCCACTTGGCCATGTCGCCGTTGATCGGCAGCGGCGCAGCGAGTTTCTTGACCGTGAGATGCGGCGGCGGGACCGAAGGCCAGGCCGGCGTCGGCTTGGCCGGCTCGGCGGCCAGGGCCTGCGCGAGTGGAGCGGAGATCGCCACCTTCTGGGAATGGTGGCGCACGGCGTCCGCCCCCGTGAGCGCCAGCCAGTGGTAAGACTGGGCCGCGTAGTCGCCGACCACCAGGTACGGCTTGCCATCATTGCCGGTGAACCCCTGCATCTGGCGCGTGTTATCCAGCCACATGCCGCCCCACCCCATGGCGGCGGGCGTGCCCAGCGTCCCGGTGCCCAGGCCGTCGGCGTCCATGGTTTCGAATTCGCAGTTGATGCCGCGGCCGACAACGGTCAGCCCGCCGATGCGGGTGGTGCCGCCGCCCAAGCCCAGGCCGAGCCCGGGCGGAAGCAGAGGCGAGAACCAGCGCAGCTTGCCGGCCGCATCGAACCCGGCCACGCTGTCCCCCTTGCTCCCTTCGCCGCCGGGAGGTCCTCCGGCCGTCAGGATCTGGGCGGTGAAGCTGCCGTCGGGGGCGACGCGCACGATGGGAACATTTTGCAGATGGAGGCTGGAAGTGCTCTTCAGGTCAAACGGGGAGATGAAACTGGTCGAACCCTCCACGGTCGGCGCCACGAACTTGTGTCCGGCGAAATCATACTGCGGCACGCCGGCGGCGTCCAACCCGGTCATCCGCACGAAGAGCACACCATTGCGGCTCGGGAGCACGAGATTGCCCTCGTGATTCTCGTTGAGGGCGAAGAGCGGTTCGGTCACGTTGATGGTGATCGGCTTGCCGTTGGCGTCGAGGATCGGCGTCTTGGGGTCGGCCTCGGTGATCACGCCGTCGCTGTTGGCGCGCTGGACATACATCCCCTCCTTGGCATACCCAAAGCGCTCGAGCAACCGCCCCACGCCATTCGCCTGCAGCAGGCAGATGTCCAGGTACTGATGCTCACGGCCGCCGCCCGGTCCCACGCCAAAGGTCTTGCCGCCGGCGGCGAAGCAGAAGAACAGCCCCGAGGGCAGGCTCCAGTGCGTGCCGGGCAGCCACTGGCGGGTCTTGGCATCGAGAATGATGTCGTGCGAGCCGCCGGTGTTGAAGTAGTGCATGCGGTCGTCATTGGCGAACCAGCCGCTGGCATAGTACTGCCCCCACATGCCGATGTGCATCCTGGCGGTGCCGGTGACCGGAAAGAGGCAGGTGCGGTTAACTTCGACGAGCGCCACATTTCCGTCCTTGTCAATGGCCAGCCAGCCCGGACCCCAGAGGCGCTCCGGGATGATGGGGCCAATGCCGTCGTCGCCGGTGCCGATGGTGCGAACCGGCTTCAGCGCCAACTCCTTCGTGTCATAGACCGCAATCTTGCGGGCGGCATCCGGATAGACCGCCAGGTATCCGGCGGACGCGGTGAGCAACCGCGGCGCGGCAGCAGGTGCTTCGCGAAACAGGATCTTTCCGGACGCATCGAGGGCGACGATCTCCTTGCCGCTGATGGCCCAGATGCGGCCGTTCACGGGGTCGGCCGACGGCTGCGACACCTCGGGCACGGCAATCTCGCCGGCGGGCTCGAGCGTTTCCCCGGCCAGGATCCGCAGCTTTCCAGCCTTGGCGTCCGCGCAGTAAAGTTTGCCATTGAGGAACGCCATGCCGCTGGCAGCGGTCAAGCCATCCGCATATTCCCGCGCCACGCTGCCATCGGCGAACTTGACGTACTCGCCGGTGGCGACGTCGATCCGAATAAGGCTGTTGCCCCGCATGACCAGCACCCGCCCCTTGTCGTCCATAGCGATGCCGGTTGCCTGGCCGCCCCCTTGCACGGACCAGAGGAAATGGGTCATGGCCGGGTCGTAGGCGCGGACATGCTGCCCGGACTCGAAGCCGCTCTGCACCACGACGATGCGGCCCGTGGCATCGAAGGCCACCGCCTGCGGCTCGAGCGAGACGCGCTTCTCGAGGCTGCCCGGATAGGCCTTGCCCATGGCCGGATCGCCGTTTCCGGCAGGCGAAATGTAGTCGAGGCCCAGTTTCGCCTCGGTCAGCTTGAGCTGGTAGTCGCCGGCCGCAATGGGGCGCCCCTGCCAGTCGCGCGACGGCAGCCAGAATTCATACTTGCCCCTGGCCATCGGCTGGTTCTGGAAAAGATATTGGACGCAGGTGCCGTCGGGCCGGAACAACCCGGCGCTGGTCACCCCGGCGCCGGACTCCACCTTGAACGTGCCATCAGCCGGCCTCGGCGCCGGGAACGAGGCCTGGTACGCGCCGAGATCGAACACGTCCTTGCGCGACACGCCGTCGATGTCGGCGGCAGGAGCGGCGATACTGTTGAGTTCCTTCGCGCCCCACCCGCTGCTCGTGGCGCGAATGGGCGCCCACTCCATCGGCGAGACGGGGCGATAATCGCCGGCGGCCGCGTCACGGTAGGTCACGCCCAGGGTGAGCGAATGCGTGTCCAGTCCCGTCAGCGACGCCCAGTCTTCCACCCGCCGGCGCATGTACACGTCCGGCTCGCGGCCGATGATGTTGCAGGCGTAGAGATTGTGGTCCACGGCCAGATTCTGGTTCCCCTTCTCCAGCACGATGCCCGACGGACTGCCGGTCAGCAGATTGTTGAACGCCGTGACCTGGTCCGACCCGCTGATGCGCAAGGAGACGCCGTCCGAGTTGGCGATGGTGCAGTTGATCAGCGCGGTCTTCCGGCACTCCGTCAGGCTCACGCCCGCGGTGTTGTCGGCCAGCACCAGGTTCTGAAAGCGGCCATCCACCGCGCCACGTACCAGCAACCCGGCGCCACAGCGGCGGATGACGATGCGCTCCAGTGTCAAGCCCGCTGCGCCATCGACCTGGATACCGGCCCCGACGGCATTGAGGATGGTGAGGTCGCTGACCTTCGCCGCCGTTGCGCTGCGCAGGATCAGGCCGTGCGCCTTGCCGGTGGCGTCCAGAATCGTTTTGCCGTAGCCTGCGCCGGTAATGCTCACGCCCTCCGGAACCGTGACGTCCCCGAGTTTGAAAGCGCCTTCCGGCAGACGCGCAACCGCGCCCGACTTGGTGCCGGAAATGATTTTTGCCACTGCCGCGCCGTCAGCGGCGTTCGCCGCCTCGAGAACCGGAGTGGCCAGCCACCCTGCCAGAACGAGAATCATTGCCATGCGTTTATTCAGTATCATGCTTTTCTTCACGTCATCCGTATGCCCCATCATATCCACCGCTTTCCTGGTGATCGCCTTTCCAACTGATTTCTGGAGGGCCTGCGGCCTCGCCGGCCTCGCCGGCCTCCAGGTCGCCGAGGCCGGCGACCCTCCAAAGTTGCAACTTTGTCATCTCGCGTTTCCGAATACCCATGCGCCAAACCGGTTGTAGTCATGAAAGTTCGCGGCAGTCCGCGTGTCCCACGCCCAGTGTGAACAGGGCGCCGCATCGTAGTCGATCCGGTAGACATTCGCGCGCCACTGGTCCCCGGCCTTTGGAATTGGACACACACCGCACAATAATGCAAACGGGATGAAGCATTCCACCGTCCAGCCGGTCACGGCCGCACCGGGCGCCCGTTCGCCGCCGCGCACCGTGGTTGCCCCCTGACAACGCCGCTCCCCTTCATAATGCCACGGCAGCCACCCGTGAAACGTCCCGTTGTGGTTCGAAACCAGGATGGGCAGTTGGGCGCCCAGCGGGGAAATCTCGTATTCGAAATAGAGCGGATGCCGCTCATCGGGCCACAGGAACAGTTCCACCACGTCCTCGGTGAACAGGTTCCCATAATCCGGTAGGCCGCTGCAGGTGAGCTGGCGGTCCTCGCAATCGCACAGGAGATAGATCCCGCGCGGCGACCAGGCCGCCTTGAACCGGGTAGCATACGTGGCCGTCCCCTCGCCCACGCGCCCGAGCGGCTGCCAGTCGATCTTTGCCCAAGCCGCCCCTCGGCCATCCCCGGTCACGCGGAAATCCTCGACCAAGGAAAGTTCAAGATTCTTGGCAGTTTGCATCGCGTCTCACCCTTGTTGCGCAGCTTGAGAATGCCGATTACGCCACAGCACCCAGACCCCTGTGACGGCCCATGTACAGAACTATCCCAAACGCCTTCCGTCACGGCAAATGAATCACAATAGGATCATAACGCGAACCTGTAACGAAGGAGTCATGGACGCCCTTACGGCGGCCTGTCCCGATCGAAGCCGAAGGGCCCTCGCTGGCCTAGATTTTCTGGAGGGCCAGCGGCCTCGCTGGCCTCAGGTCGCCGAGGCCGGCGACCCTCCAAAGTCAAAGCTGCAATACCTATACGTGTCATGGCTTGATCGGCCGCGATGCCTTGAGATCCGCCTCCGTGCGTCCGAGCAAGATGCGGTCGAAGGCCGCGCTGCCTCCCACTGCGTCAAGTAGAAAGCCCCGGATGGACATCGGTTTCCCGTCGAACGGTTTCTGTTCACTCCGGATTTTCCAAAGGTCGACCCGCACCGTGGTCCACGCAGTGGAAAGCTTATCGGCGAGGGGAACTTTCGATGCCCAGGCGCGAGCCTTCCCGTCGTTGCCAACAATGAGGCTCTCCCCCTCGAATGGCTGGCCGATCATCACCCAAGCGCCCTGCGTCTCCGGTGCGAGCGCCTTGCAGGTGAACTGCAGCCAGCGATACTGGCCGGGTTTCTCGGGTTTTTCCACAATCTCAAAATCCCAGTCCCGCATTGCCTGGCTCCCGATTTGCCGATCGGCCGGCACCGCCAGGTACTGCGCGCCGGAGAAGGCCTCCGGTCCTGTCCGCCAGTCGGCCCCCTCCATATAATCGTCGGTCTTCTCGTCGAACAGCACCGCGACCGGGCGGTTGGCTAGTGCATCGGGTTGCGAACAGCCCAATCGATCGCCATGGAAGACAACCTCCGCCAGCCACAGGTTGCCGGTGCCCCAGCCGGCGCCATCGGGCTTGGCCAACCGGAACTTGCGCGCCTCGATCGGCTTGACCAGTTGATGCGTATGGACAGCAACATCGGAGGTCAGGTACTGAGCAAAAACCCACTGACCTTTGGTCACATCCCAATATTCGAGGCGGGCGTCGCGGATCCAGGACTCGGGGTGGGCCGGATCCTCAACCAGAGTAATCGCATTCACCCGCAACTGGGTGCGAGTGGTATCGAAAACCAGACTGAAATCGCCGCGCCAGCCGGAGTTGATCATCTCGGCATCATGCCACCCCAGCCGTGGCTGTTCCGGCGGAGTCGGATTGCCATCGAACAGATGATCCTTGTTCACAGCCATGCCGCTGGTGCCGGCGTAGGCTTCGACACTGACATTCGTGGCGTCAAACAGATTGGGTGTCAGCGGCCACGGTGTCCGCTCGGCATTGGACCAGGAAGTGATGCGCGCGGTCGAGAGTTGAGGGTTGAGGGTCGAGGGTTGAGGGTTGGACGGAATGTCAGCCAAGTGGACGAGCCACTTCTCATGCATATCACCCTCGAACCGCACCACCGTCCCCATCCAGGTCGCAGCCAGTAGATCGCCGTCCGGCAGCCAGGCGGTGGTGGCAATGGCGCCCAGGTCGGTTTGATGCAGGAGGCGGCCATTCGGGATGTCCAGTACATACAACGTCCCCAACTCGCTGGAAACCGCGAGGCGTTTGCCGTCCGCCGCGGCACGCGGGAAACGCAACAGCGAGTCAGCGGCAAAGCTCCACAGCGGCGATCCGACAGCGGTGTACACCTTCAGACTGCGCTCCGTGGTGGCGGCAAGCCAGGTGCCGTCTGGCGCGAGTACAACCGCGTCCGCCCCAGTGGGAATGGTAGCCAGAATCTTTCCATCGCGGACGACGAACACCCGCCCGCCCTGCGTGCTGGCGCGAACGGCAAGCGTCTTCCCATCTGCGCTGGCGCCCAAGCCTTGAATCTCTCCGGCGCGATCCAGCGTCAACGCCCACTTGCTCTTGCCGGTCCGCGGATCCAGGGCGCAAAGCTGCATCCCCTGTGCGGTCAGCAGGGTCTGGGCATCGGCAGCCAGGAGGCAGGGTGACTGCCGCTTTTCACGGGACCAGTCCTGCGACCAGAGCAACGTGCCGTCCGGCTTCCAGGCGGCCAGGGCGAGATTGCCGGCGGCGGCAACCCAGGAACTGTCGGGCGCAACGGCGAAGTTGGCGATGTGGTCGTTCAGGTTGGCAGTGAAGCACCAGGAGACCATGCGCGCCGGTAAACCGGGCAGCGCGAAGCGGCGTTGCGTCCGTCCCTCCGCGTCCATGACGTAGAGGTGATACCCTTCGCCCGTGGCCAGATCGAACCCTTGCGCCGCGAAGCCGTTCCCAAACGCCACAGGCGAGAAAGCAAAGTGGTCGCCGATCGTGCCCGACCACGCCGGCTTTCCGGTGGCCAGATCGAGGCTGTAAAGGTTCTGCCCCCAGTTGAAGGCATTGAACAAGGCGGACTTGCCATCGGCGGAAACGGCCAGATCGCGAAGGTGGGGACCGAAGCGAGTGTTCAGTGTTCGGTGTTCAGTGTTCAGAGAAGACACTCCTGCCGACTTGCCGCTGATCAACTCGGTGGCGGCTATGGTGAAGGGCGGCTGACCGTTGACAGGCACGTTGAAGGCGCCGGAGCCGGTCGTGGTGAACCGCTCCTCGACCACTGATCCGTCGCCGTCCAGCAGACGGACCTGAAGGGGTAGCGAGGCCCTGATTTTGCTGGAACCAAACAGCCTGTCGACCAGGGTTCCCGATGATTCAGCCAGCACTCCAGCCTGCCATACAACCGGCACGCCCGGATTGATGCGCTTAGGCGCATCGAGTTTCACGCCGCCGATCCGGGTCGGCAGGATGGCATACAACCGGGCGCAACTGAAACGCAGATCGGCATCGAACTGGATTCCTGAACCCTGAACCCCGGATCCTGCAACCTCTTCCCCGGAGAACACGTCATACACCACCTCGCCCTTCTCCACCGGCAGTCGGACCTTGGCCACGACCGGCAGGGTGGCGGCCATGCCGGCGCTGACACGCCAGTGCACGCCGGGTTCAAGCGTGGTGCGGGCATTGTTGACCAGCCACAGATAGCGGGCGCCACCCGGACCGCGCCGCAGGGTGGCCAGCACGCAGGGCTGATCCACCTCCACTACCGGGGGAACGACTCCGGCAAGTTTTGCGGCCAGTTTGGGGGCATCCGCCAGGAAGGTGCGCTCGTCATTCCAATACGCGATGTCTTCATTGAAACCGCCCAGTTTCTCGTTGAACGCAAGGTCCAGCGGCGTGGCCCCTTTCACCAGGGATTCGCGGCAGGAAGCGTCCGCGAAGATCGTGGCACCCGACTTGCGCGCCGTCTCCACCATCGCGTGGAACGCCGGCTCCGGCTCGTAGCGCAGGCCGACCAGCAGCACGGCCTTGAACCGGGTCAGGTCCGGCTTGTCCTCCGCAAAGACAAAGGTGGCCGGGCGCCGGGCGTAGAGGCAGTCCTGGTAGGCGGTCCACAATCGGGTGAAATACACGCCACCCACACCGCCGCCGCCAAACGAATCCAGGGTGACATGGCGGAAGGAGACCGGGATGGCGACCCCGTCGGCATTCTCCAGCGTGCCCAGCCACGGGCCGTACGCCCGGGCAAACTGGTTCAGGGCGCGATAGACCGACGGCATGCCGGCATAGGCGGAACGAGGATCTGAGGCGATGGGACCCCACTGCGGAATTGCCCCTTCCTTGCCGATGCCGTCAGCACCGCGCATGAGCGCCAGGAAGGACATGGGTAGGATCTGCTCGCCGGTGCCGGTGTCCCCCAGGAACTCGGGGTGGATCCAGGCGGGCTTGCCTGCCCTCCGTAGCCCATCGGGCGAAGGAGGGCCTGGGCGCTTGTAGAAGTCCACGGCGTGCGGCGTCCAATTCGGGGTGGTGATCTGCTCGGCCTGGAAATGCAGATCCACCTCGTCGACATTGGAGAAGCAAACCGGCGGATAGACCTCCGGCCTGCGGTAGGGGCCGGACGAGGCGGTGCGCCGATGCGCATCCAGCTTGTCCAGCGCATCCTTGAAGCATTGCTGGGTTTCCGGCTGCCAGTTGATGATGCGGTTGCCCACCGTGTCGAGAACCGGACTCCACGTGCCGGTCGCATTGGCCTGTTTCACTGCGGCCTCGTATTGGGCTTTCTCCTCCAGCGTGGTCGTGCCTTTGTCCCGCTGCGCCCACCAGTTGGCGGCCCAGTCCCAGCCGGCGAAGGCGGGAAACGGCCGGAGCGGTTCGGTGTATTGCTTGATGGCGGCAGCCGTTCCATCCGGGGTGATGGGGCCGCAGTATCCCGGACTGGTGCCCATCGGCAACGTCGAATCCATGTAGACCAGCATCAGCCACTCGCGGATGCCATGGGCGCTGAAGGCGCCGAGCACATGCGCCTGGGTGAAACCGAACTCCACCTTCTGCGTCGCCACGCCATCGGGCTCCGCCATCAGCCGCTTCTTCATCCGATCCAGCAGGCCATCATTGTCCGCGAACGCCAGCGGATAGCGGCCGGGGTGCATGCGGTTGACGTACTGGTTGACGCCGAGTCTCCGCGAACGGTCCAACATGTCAACCGCGGTGTCCGCGAAACTCCACGCGTCGGCTGTTGGGTTCAAGTTGCCGTAGTCGCCGTAAAGCGTGACGCGGAACGGCGAGACCGCGTTGAGCGAATCCCCGATCCGGATGGGTTGGGACACGCAGGTGAAGCCGGGGAGGTTGGCGCGCAATTCATAACGGCCCGGGGAAAGCTGGGCCGTGAAGCTGGCGGGAATGAGGAAGGATGCGGGGGTTGGAGGGCCAGCGGCCTCGCTGGCCCAGGCCGCCGGGGCCGGCGGCCCTCCAGGTCGAATCTCCCTTAACGTCACCGTAACGGCATTCACAATGTTCGTCGTCCGCACGGCCACACTGACCGGAATCGCTTCGCCGCGTCCCCACCAGACGCGGTTCAGCGGCGTCCAGACGCTCACAGTTCCTTTGCTATCCGGAGCACGGACCTCGACGACGATCCGAAGCGTGTACTCGGACGATGCCTCCGCATTCAGTGTCGGCGCAATGCGAACTTGGTAAAGCCCGGCGTAGTCGGCAGGAACCTGGAGTTTGCCATCCAGAAACTTCAACTCGCGCCAGTCCGTGTCGCCAAACGGCGTGGCCCGGACGTGCCAGTTCAGCGGCAGGCTCCCGGCATTCAGGGTGAACGGCTCGGCCTCTCCCGCCGTCCACGCCAGGCTGGGGAACTCGGCGCTGACGCGCTCATGGGCTGCTTGCACCGCCCGCTTGAACTTGCCGGTGGCCAGGTCATACACCTGGAACAACTCCGCCGGATCGGCGCGTTTGAGCAGAAGCTCATCGCCCGCGACGGCGAACTGCGTGATCCGCGCCTGCGAACCGCTACCTTCTTCCAACTTCAGTTCCGGCAGGGGGGTGCCGGCTGCACTCCAGCGCTTCACGCTGCGCTCTATGGCATAGAGGGTACCGGCGGCATCCACGGTCCAGACGGCATGCCCGCCAGAGGGCACCGTCTGTGCCCAGCGTTCAACTCCGTCAAACCCAAGGCAGTGCACCTGGGCGTCCAGGGATAGCAGGTACAGTGCCCCGGCGGCCTCGCTTACCCGCATGTCCAAGCAATGTTTGGCGATGCCGGGGAACTCGATCACCTTCACGATTTTTCCCGTCGGCGAAATCCGCAACACCCGTTTCACCCCATAGTCGAGGCCATAGAAGTCGCCGCTTTCGCCCGCCTCGACACCCCGCGGGGAATCGTAGTTTGGGGGCTTGAACTCGCTGCACTCGGCGACATGCTTGAAACTCCGGTCGTAGAGGTGCACGTGGTGCTGGAAATGCGCATTGTTGACGGCGATGATCCCGTCGGCGTTCGCCGTGGCGTTTCCGACGCCATCCAGCACCACGTCGCCGCCCAGGCGGTGCGCGCCGTCGCGGCTCACGCGCAGGACATGGCCGCCGCTGGACAGGTACACATTACCGTCCAGGCCGACCCGCATCAGGGCACTGGCACAGTCGAACTTCGGATCTTCGCGCGAGATGATCCGTTCCAGCAGTTCGGCCGGAGCCAACCCTGCGCCCAACAGACACCCTGCAAACGCCATCCATCCCATCAGAATCGTGTTTTTCGCTTTCATTTTGCTCCTGTCCCATCCATGCGGACACACAATCGTTCACATACGTAACGGAACGACTGCGCCGGTCATGGCGCCAGCACGCGGATGCGATAGAAGCGGGTGGGCGTACCGGTGGCACCCCCGACATCCACCACATTCGTCACCACACCCAGACCGCTTCCGCCGCCGAGAACATTCGTCAACGACCTGACCAGAAAGGCGTTGCTGAAGCCACCGTCGACTAGCGACGGCGCCGCCTCCAGGATGTTCGTCAGCATCATAGGTCCACCCTCGTAACTGTTGTCGCCGTTGGCGCCACGATAGGTGATCACCAGGTCCGTGCCGTTGGTCTTCTCGATGCCGATGATGTGCAGATAGGCGGCCTCGTTGGTGGGATTGAAGCCGGTTAGGAAACGGGTCCGGTTGTCGAAGCCCCTACCGAATGGGTCGGACGCATCCGCCGCCACCCCATAACGGCTCTCCCAGGACTGCTGGGCGGTGATCAGGTGGACGTTGACTGTCCCGCTGTTCGGCCCGTTGCCGAAGATGGAATTGCTGGCACACAGCCGGTAGTAGTAGGTCATCCCGAACATGAGATTGCCATCGGTGTAGTCGGTGGCGCCCGGTGCGAGGATGACCGTCGCCAGGTTCGCCGTAAAGGCGGCGTCGGTCGCACGCACGATCCGGATCGCCTGATACGCTGAGAAGCCATTCGTGTTCGCATTGTTCAGCCAGGCGAGTTTGATCTGGTCGGTCGCAACCGCCGCCGCTCCCAACTGGCTGGGCGGGGCGGGAAGATAGGCGAAATCCGTCATGGAATTCGTCCGCACATACACGTCGTCAAAGGAAACGCGGCAGGCGCCCGCCCCGCCATCCAACGCGGCCAGGTTAACGGCCAGCGGCGAACTGTCGTAGGCGATGGAATAGGAAGAGCCGTCCGGTTGCGGCGCCCCCTCCGGCCACACATACCACAGCACATAACTCCCCATGTCGAAGAGTTTCAACCAATACCAGACCCCATTGGTCCAACTCATCGAGTAACTACCCAGCACCGCCCCATTCCGCTGCAGATGAACTCCCGCATGGGTCGTCTGGAATACCAGGCGATAGCCGTTCGTGCCGGTTGCATCGGAGTTGAAACATACCCCGGCATGGCAGTTGGTATCGCCGTCCGTCCAACCATCCACACGAATCTTCGCCAGGATCGTACTGCCGGAAGGGAGAGGCAGATCTCCGTTCCGCAAATTGGCCAGTTTGGGGCCCGCCGCGCTCGTTGACGTTTGCGATAGAATCCCGCCGGCAAGGGTCCAGGCGCCGCCCAGCCCCTGCCAGACATTGGAGAGCACCGGACCGTCAAAGTGATCGGCAAACGGCCAACTGGCGCCCGGGAAGGACCAGGGATCGGTCGGACTCGTGCCGGCCAAGTACTCCTGCTGATTGCTGAATCCGTCACCATCCGGATCGCCCGTGGCGCAGGATTGGCTGTTGGTCGTCGCGCCGGAGCCGCCCCAGTACCGGGCGCGCCACCAGTCCGGGATCCCGTCCCCGGCGCTGTCCAGGTAGTTCTCCACGATCACCAGGGTCTGGATATCCATGCCGGCGGCGTTGGCTGCCGTCAGGATCACGCGGTTGGTCAGAATCACGGTGTTGGTGACACTCACGGTCGGGTTGCCGGAGATCACACCGCTGTCGGGATCAACACTCAACCCCGCCGGCAGGCC